>C688J35102_120989716_pt1 | contig 12917 bp, 11 predicted proteins | sample HopSoiMetagenom2_FD_35102 | JGI IMG/M metagenome (IMG submission 35102)
CGGGGCGGGGGATGCGCTCGGCGCCCACCCGGAGCGGGTGACGGCGGGCGGGCCGATGCAGGTGCGCGTCGCGGCGGGCGAGCCGACGCTCACGAGAGACGAGGGAGCCGTGATCCTCAAGGGGAGATGACGATGGACGAGAGCCGCATGACCGTCGGCGAGGCCGTCGACTTCGAGGCCAGCTTCGGCGACAAGCTGCGCGAGGCCCTGCGCGAGAAGCTGTCCGCGGTGCGCGCCGCGATGGGCGGCCCCGTCTTCGAGGCCGCCGTCGACAAGGTGGTGGAGAACGCCGCGAAGGTGCTCGACGCGCCCATCGCCGACCTGCTCTCCGCCGCCTGGGCGCGCTACCCGGAGATCCAGGAGCTCATCGACGCCCGCCGGCACCCGGGCGACCACGAGACCATGGCCGAGCTCTGCGAGCACCGCTTCGAGTGGCGCTACGAGCCGCGCGTGGAGGTGGTGTTCAACGAGATCCCCATCGCCATCCCGCTGGGTGTGGGCGTGGGCCTCGCCGTGGCCGGGGGCGTGCTGGTGGTGCAGGGCGGCCGCCTCAAGGAGCTGCGCGCGGGGAAGGTGGGGGTGCAGGTGGCGATGTCCGTGGCCGAGAAGGAAGTCGCGACCCGCAAGGCCAAGGTCGACCTCCCCGCCGTGCTGCGCCTCGGCGACGCGGCCCAGGCGCGCGACGCCGTCGCGGTCGGCAAGATCGTCGACCCCGCGGCGGCTGCCCAGCCGGCGGTGTCATGACCCGGCCGGGGTGAGCGTTGTGGAAAGACCGTAACCGTCGACCTTTCCACGGGAGGTGCTGCATGAAGCTGATTGGTCTGGCGTGCGTGGCGGGTGTGCTGGTGAGCGGCGGCTGCGCGGAGTCCCTGACGGCTCCGCCGGCGGCGTCCTCGCGCAGCGCGATCGCGCCCAATCCGCGGGTGGCGGGGCAGGCGCTGTTCGTGCTCGACGGCCGCATCCTGAACGACCAGGCGGAGGTGCAGAACCTCGACCCCGCCAGGATCGACAACATCCAGGTGCTGAAGGGCGCCGCCGCCATCGAGCGCTTCGGCGAGCGCGGCGCGAACGGCGTGGTGCTGATCACGCTGAAGAAGGAGAGCTGAGATGCGCCTCGCCCGCGTCGGATTGCCAGCGCTCGCCGTGATGGTGGCGGCGTGCAGGCCGGATGCGGTGACGGTGCCTTCGCCCGTGCAGGAGCCTCTGATCGGTGCCGCGCCGCCGATATCGCCGGAGATGCGGCTTCGCGACGTCCTGGGGGGCCGCGCCCCGGGAGTAATGGTGCGGTCCGCGTCAGCCGGGGCGGGTGGCGGATCGGTCCGGATCACGATCCGCGAGGGCTCGCTGATACGGCCCGAGAACCAGCCGCTCTTCGTGGTGGATGGCGTCCCGCTGCCGCAGGGAGGTCTGGCGGCGGCCGATCTGAATCCGACGGAGATCGTGGAGATCCAGATCGTGAAGGGCCCTGTCGCGGTCCGGACGTACGGCCCCGGCGCCAGGAACGGTGCGGTGCTCATCCGCACGCGCCGCAGGTAAAAGCCGTTTCCCGCGGAGACGCGGAGGCGCAGAGAGAAGCCGCGGCTTTTCTCTGCGCCTCTGCGTCTCTGCGTGAGACCGATCCGTTGCCGTTACCGCCACTCGGTCGTGTCGGGGATGTCCGGCCCGCACGAGCAGGTCTCGATCGGCACGCAGGTGCACGGATCGTAGGTGGCCACGCACCCGCTGTCGCCGTTCGGGAACGGCAAGAGAACCGGTGACTAGTTTGCAAAACGGATGAAAGTTTCAGACTTCCAGACTTCACCGGGAACTGTGTGGTGTGTACAGTTTGGCGGATTTGCAGGTCACTTGGGATCCCGTCCCAAATCGACCTTTTTTATGTTCCGCAACAGGGCGCCGGGGTATCGGCGAGTGATCAGGTAAACGTTTGTGTCGTCGTGCATCAAGATTCCCTCCTGACTCCAGCGCATAGCCAGAGGAACCGATCGTCCATATTTTGCGACGAGCTCGTCGCGCGAATACACGACTTGACTTATACCCAAGCTACACAGATAGCCACTGCTCCGTTCAATCTCAACAAATTCCGCGGGCCAAAGTTGCCTACTCCACGAAGAGCGTTTGAGAATAGGGATAATTGCTGATCCGAACCACCTTCGCCACTGCTTCAAATCCTCCGGCGCAGAGCTATCCAATAGGGAGATTCCGAAACGGATGAAGGCTCGGAGCAACGGAATGATCACCTGCTGCGCATTGGCAGAATCAACAAAGAGTCGACTCGCAGCTGGTTTTACCACTCTGTCACGAATGTCGGTTGCAAACCCTCCGTGCCCTCCAAGAAACCCGTTTCGCTCGGCTGTTCCGGTCATCGGATCCCAAGAGACGATACCGGCAGGTAATCGAATTCCATAAAGGGCGAATTCTTCAATAGCAGGAGGGAAGTCATATGATTTTCCAAACTCGACTTGGCCTTCTGCCCATTCCATGCTCCCACACAATAACGCGACAGCAGCTTTCTCGTTGGTGTACCAAGGATCGCTATCAATTCTGTAGTTTACCAGCGAGGTCAGTACTGCGGATCGCTCCTCAACTGAGAGTATTCCCCATTCATATCCGTACCAGTGCTTGTTTCGCAGCTTGGGATTGTTAAAAGGGTTTACTGACGTGGAGATACTGCCCCCAAGAAGGTTGACGAGTTCGCTAAAGCTAAGCCCCTTTATTGCCGGGCCGCCGTGAGAAGGATGCAGGCTTGTGAAGTGCGAAGCAATTTCCGCGGCTCCAGAACATGTAAGGTTGTGTCCGATTTCCAAGTAGCCACGTGATGGGCGGGGCTCCCCAGCCTCTCCACGTAACAACCAGAACCATGCCTGACCATGCAGATGTGAGGCGAACTCATACTCTTCAAGCGGTACACGAGCAGGTACAAGAAGAGAATCCAGCACCTCGGTGGTGCTATCCGCGTCCTGTGTTTCTCCACGCACTTTTCCGCGAAAGCTGCTGGCAGAACTGGGTTTGATCTCCTCGCTCCATCTCCACGAAGCGATAACGCTGGCTGCGCCGGAAGCGCCGCGATGGATACGTGTGTCATATTCCACATTTACGGCAAACAGATCGAGCACTTCTGCCACGTTGAGTTTAGTCCCAAGCCGGAGATGGAGAGTGAGGCGTGTTCCGGGATGTGCTGGCGGCCCATCCTCGGCATCATTGACAGGGCGCACGGGGAAGTCGGTCCGCTCGGGCTCGGGGAAGTGCTGGATCGTGAAGTACTTCGTCGGGCCCTCAATTTTGATGTGAAGCGGCTGGCTTCCCACGCGGTAGGTTTCCACCTCGAACCAGTCGGCGACCATGAAGCAGGAGAGGATGCCGATACCGAATTGCGAGGTGGCCTCCAACTCCACGCCTGCCTCGGCGAGCTGCTGCCGCTCCACGTCGAACTCTGGGGACTTGTAGTAGCTGCGGCCCACGCGCATGAAGTAGTTCTCCACGATCCGCCGCGACATCCCGATCCCGTTGTCCTGGAACACGATGCGCGGATCGGTCGGATCTTCGGAGTGGTCCCAGACCGCGATGCGCGCCTCGTACGGCGCGCCGGCGGCCTTCGCGTGGGCCTCGCGCGTGCGGCAGGCGTCGAGCGCGTTCTGGAGCAGCTCGCGGAGGAAGAGACTGGGATCCGGGTACAGGCTCTTGTCCATCAGGAGCTGCATGATCCGCTCGTAGTCGAGCTGGAAGCGGAACGCGCCGGCCAGGTAGCTCCTGTCCTTCATCTCCACCTGCCGCCGGTCCACCACCGGCGGGAGGTTCAGCTCGTAGCGCTCGGCGATGGGCGCGGGCGCCTCCCGCACCAGCAGGCGGCAGTCGCGCAGCTCGGCGTCGATCCAGTCCAGGAACTCAATCACCGCCACGTAGAACGCCGGGTGGTCGCACGGAGCCGAGTACATCACTTCGTGCTCATCGATGTGCCAGCCGTCCACCTCCAGGTGCTTGTTCCACTCCTCCCACGACTTCGCTTCGGTGAACCGAAGGTGCTGGAAGACGGAGGCGGGCGTGCGCGACCGGTCGAAGTCCATGATGTCGGCTAGGCGGAGGCAGCACGCCAGGTACTGCTCGTTCACCCGTACGCTGGAGATCGGCCGGTTGGTCGCGAGGTTGGCGACCGCCTTCTTCGGATCGCGCGGGTCGTTGCTCTCGTGTACGCCCCACCCGTGGCTCTCGCAGACGCGCAGGACGGCGGGCGTGAGATCCGTTCCACGGAACGTGAGCTTCCCCGCCAGGTGCGTCTTCACCACGCCCGCGGCGCGCTCGGGGTGGAGGCGCCGGAAGTACTCCGCCAGCAATGCGTCCTGGAGGGTGGCGGCGCGCAGGTGCTCGCCGGCCTCGCGTGCCTTCGCCAGCAGGGCCGCCCGGTCGCCCTGCCCCGCCTCGAAGCGCCGGTACTCCGCCGACGCGAGCGTCGCCTCCTTCTCCGCGTCGGTGACGAACATCCCGGCGTCGTGCAGCAGGGCGGAGAGTGCAAGAATCGCCAGCTCCACCGCGTTCAGCCGCTTCAGCGTGCTCGCGGGGATGAACTTCCCCATCAGGAAGATGAGGTTGCGGCTGTGCTGGATGTCGTGCTCGGTGTACTGCCTGAACGTCAGCGGAATCTGCTTGAGGAGCGGCCCGATGGTTTCCGCCGCGTCGAGCACCATCCCGGCGAGTTGCTCCACGTCGGCTCGCGACAGGTCGTCGCGCCCCACACTGACTCGAAGGTGGTCGAGCAGGGGAAGGGCGGCGATCTGGTCGGCGTAGTAGGTCATGAGGGCGATGATCGGGTGGTGCCGGATCTGTCGACGTGGCGGGGGCGGTCTCAACGCATACTCTCTTTATTCACATCAAAAGCCGATTATCGCAAGAAGCGAGCAGGTCACGTGCGCTCTGATTCGATCACGCAGAAACATGGGGGCGCAGAGAGAAGCCCCGGCTTTTCTCTGCGCCTCTGCGTGAGTCCGATCCGTTGCCGTTACCGCCACTCGGTCGTGTCGGGGATGTCGGGCCCGCACGAGCAGGTCTCGATCGGCACGCAGGTGCACGGATCGTACGTCGCCACGCAGCCGCTGTCGCCCGGCGATACGCCGATCGGCTGCGCGCCGGCGTGGCCGCGGACCGTGCCCGCGGCGGCCGCGGCGGGCGCCGTCTCGAACGACTGGACCTCCAGCGCCTCGGGGTTCAGGAAGAGCTTGCGCATGGGCGTGCCTCCGCGAAAAGGGTGAGGGGGGTCAGAGGCCGTAGATCGGCTCGATCTTGGCCCGCAGGTAGGCCAGCAGCGGCTCATGGTCCAGCCGCCGGCCGGTGATGCGCTCGCACAGCTCGGGGGCGGTGAAGCGGCGGCCGTGCACGTGCACGTTCTCCTTCAGCCACGCCAGCAGCCCCCCGAACTCGCCGCGCCGCACGTCGTCGTCCAGCGCGGGGAGCGCGGCGCGCAGCGTGGTCCAGAACTGCGCGGCGTAGAGGTTCCCCAGCGTGTAGGTGGGGAAGTAGCCGAACGCGCCCATCGACCAGTGGATGTCCTGCATGCAGCCGCGCGCGTCGTCGGGCACCCGCAGCCCCAGGTCGGCGCGGATGCGCTCGTTCCACGCCGCCGGCAGGTCGGCCACGGAGAGGTCGCCGGAGAGCAGCGCGCGCTCCAGGTCGAAGCGCAGCATGATGTGCAGGTTGTAGGTCGCCTCGTCGCTCTCGATGCGGATCAGGTTGGGCTGCACCACGTTCATCCCCCGGTACGCCGTCTCCACGTCGAGCGCGTCGAGCGCGGGGCTGGCGAAGGCGGCGCGCAGCTCGGGGAGCGCCCACTCCCAGAAGGGGCGCGAGCGGCCCACCAGGTTCTCCCACATCCGCGACTGGCTCTCGTGGATCCCGGTGCTCGCCGCCTCGGCCAGCGGCTCGCCGAAGCGCTCGCCCTTGGGGAGGTTCTGCTCGTACAGCGCGTGCCCGGTCTCGTGCAGGGTGCTGGCGAGCGCGCTGGCGAACTGGTCCTCGGCGTAGCGCGAGGTGAGGCGGGTGTCGCCGGGGCCGACGCCCTCGCAGAAGGGGTGCGCGCTCTCGTCCAGCCGGCCGGCGTCCAGGTCGAAGCCCATCTTCCCCACCAGCGCGCGGTTGAAGGCCATCTGCCGCGCCACGGGGATCGGCGCCTGCTGCCACGCGGTGTCGGGGCGCACGCCGCTCTCGGCCACCGCGCGGATCAGCGGCGCCAGCCCGGCGCGGAGCGCGTCGAAGGTGCGCGTGATCTCGGCGGTGGTCATCCCCGGCTCGAAGGCGTCGAGGAGCGCGTCGTAGCGCTCGCCGCCCTCGGGCCACCCCAGCGCGTCGGCCGTGCGGCGGTTGAGGCCCACGACCTTCTCCAGCCACGGGGCGAACGCCGCGAAGTCGTTCTTCTCCCGCGCCTCGCGCCAGACGTGCATGGCCCGCGACGAGGTCTCGGCCATCTCGCGCACCAGGTCGGGCGGGAGGCGCGTGACGCGGTCGTAGTCGCGGCGCATCTCGCGCAGGTTGGCGGTGGCCAGCGCATCATCGGCGAGCGCGGGGTCTACTTCGCACTCCGCCAGCAGCTCGCCGATGCGCGGGCTGGTGCGCCGCTCGTGCACCAGCGAGGAGAGGATCGCCATCTGCTCCGCGCGCAGCGGCGAGCCCTTGGGTGGCATCTGCGTCTCCTGGTCCCATCCGACGAGCGCGGAGACGGACTGGAGCGTGGCCGCCTCGCGCAGCAGCCGCAGCAGCTCGGCGTAGGCGGGGGGCGCGGGATCGGGCGCGGCGTCGGTCATCGGACCTGCGTTGAAGGGACTGCGGCGGTTTCCGGCTCCAGGCCGAAAAACGCGCACAGGTGCGAATCTAACGCCGACAGCGATTCATTATCCAGAACATACCGGGTCTCGTGCACGATGTCGTCCTCGAGGGCGGAAGGAAGGATCTAAACGAAAAAAACCGGACCATCCAGACGCCCGGTCTTCTACAGCCAACGCACCTGCCGCTCCGGGCTATTCCTTGGGGCGGATCAGCTCGTCCAACTCTTTCGCCGTCGCTCGCCGCGAAACCTTGCGCATGGCGCGGAAGCCCCTCAGGTCGGAGTCGTCCTGTCCAACGTCCGGTGCGCCGGCCTTGTCAGGGTGTGCCGGCACAGGCCGCTTCAGATCGCGCTTCTTCGCAGGCACAGACACCACTCCGCCGACGGTGAGCAGTTCCCTGAATCCTTACCGTTCCATCCACGAATTCAAAGAGGTGGAACCCGTCAGGAAAGCCGCTACACCGACAGCTCGGGCGCGGCGTCCTGGGCGGCGTCGGGGTAGCGGGCGAGGGCGGGGGCCACCCACTCCTCCAGGAACTCGTCGACCTGCTCGGGGGCGCGGCCCACGTAGAGCTCGGGGCGAAGGTCCTCCTCCAACTCGGCGCGGGTGACGCCGAACGCCGGGTCGCCGGCGATGCGGTCCATCAGGTCGTTGGGGCGGCCGTGCTGCTTCACCTCGCGCCCCGCCTCGATGGAGTGCACGCGCACGCGCTCGTGCAGGTCCTGCCGGTCGCCGCCGCGCCGGGCGGCGCGCATCATCAGGTTCTCGGTGGCCATGAAGGGGAGCTCCTCCATCAGCCGCCGCCGGATCATCTCCGGGTAGACCACCATCCCCCCCGCCACGTTGTGCATCAGCAGCAGCACCGAGTCCACCGACAGGTATGCCTCGGGGACGGCGATGCGCTTGTTGGCGCTGTCGTCCAGCGTCCGCTCGAACCACTGCTGCGCGGCGGTGAAGGCCGGGTCGAGCGAGAGCACGATCGCATGGCGCGCCAGCGCGTTGATGCGCTCGCAGCGCATGGGGTTGCGCTTGTACGGCATCGCCGAGCTGCCGATCTGCTGCTCCTCGAAGGGCTCCTCGACTTCCTTGAGGTGCGAGAGAAGGCGCACGTCGTTGGCGAACTTGCTGGCGCTCTGCGCCACCCCGGCGAGCGTCGAGAGGCAGGCGTAGTCGGTCTTGCGCGTGTAGGTCTGCCCGGTGACGCCGTAGACCTGCTCGAACCCCATCTTCTTCGCCACCAGGCGGTTGAGCCGCTCCACCTTCTCCCCGTCGCCCTCGAAGAGGTCCATGAAGCTGGCCTGCGTCCCCGTGGTCCCGCGCACCCCGCGGAAGCGCAGCGTGGCGAGGCGGAACTCGACTTCTTCGAGGTCCAGCAGCAGGTCCTGCATCCACAGCGTGGCGCGCTTGCCGACGGTGGTGGGCTGCGCCGGCTGGAAGTGCGTGAAGCCGAGCGTCGGCAGGTCGCGGTACTCGCGCGCGAACCGCGCCAGCGCCGCCACCACCGCGGCGATGCGGCGCGCGACCAGCTTCAGCGCCTCGCGGTGCTGGATGAGGTCGGTGTTGTCGCCCACGTAGGCGCTGGTGGCGCCCAGGTGGATGATGGCGCGCGCCGCGGGCGCCTGCTCGCCCAGGTGGTGCACGTGCGCCATCACGTCGTGGCGGAGCTGGCGCTCCAGCTCGGCCGCGCGCTTCAGGTCGAAGTCGTCCAGGTGCGCCCGGAGCGCCTCGACGGCCTCGTCGGCGATCGGCAGCCCCAGGTCGCGCTCGGCCTCGGCCAGCGCCAGCCAGAGCCTGCGCCACGTCCCGAACTTGAACTGCGCCGAGAACACGTACGACATCTCAGCAGATGCGTAGCGCTCGGTCAGGGGGTTGGAATATCGGTCGGATGCCATGTCAGGCGGTCTGAGTGCGTGGGCCACGAACGGTGGCGGCCGCGTTCACCGGGTTGAAGCCGACCCGAGTTGGAAACACCGGGTTGGAAACCACCGGGTTGAAAACCACCGGGTTGAAACCCGGGCTACAACAACACGAAGTCCGCCTTCGCGGACTCCCCCGCGCGGGAACGGTGCTACGCGAACATGGCCGCACGCGTGCCAGGTTCGGGTGCGGTCAGCCGCGCGGCCGCACCGGGTGTGCCGAAGATCGCGGACGAATCCGCGCGCACGAAGCGCTCGGGCGCGTTCTGGGCCGGGCGCGACACGGCCGTGGGGTAGCGCGTCACCGTATTGCAAGCGGCGGCGGCGATTAGCGAAAAGGCGGTGAAGCTGAGCAGGATGCGCGTAGTCGTCATCGTGATTCGGGTGTGATCCTGCGCGGCCAATATCGCACTCATGCGGCACGTCGGCACGCGTGCGACGGAATTTCCCGCGCGACATGATCGCGCGGGGGAGTCCGCGAAGGCGGACTTTGTGTTGTTTTAGCCCGGGTTTCCAACCCGGTGACCTGACCCGGTGACCTGACCCGGATTCCAACCCGGTGACCGGCCTCAATCCATCAGCTGCAGCCGCCTGCGCTTGGGCGGCTTCGTCCCCGCGTCGGCCGGGTAGCCGACGGCGGTGAGGAAGAGGCCCTCGGGCGGGGCGGGGGGGCTCGTCTCCAGCCCGGGGGCGTTGTCCAGCAGGTCGGCCACGTGCTCCACCGGGCGCTCGCCGAGGCCCACGTCCACCATCGTCCCCACCAAGTAGCGCACCATGTGGTGCAGGAAGCGGTTGGCGGTCACGTGGAACTCCAGCCCCAGCCCCTCCCAGGGCGCCCAGCGCGCCTCGGTGATGGTGCAGCGGTCGCCGCGCTCCTCCTGGCCGCTCTTGGCGAAGGCCTTGAACGAGTGCTCGCCCACCACCAGCTCCGCCGCCGCCTCCATCGCCGAGAGGTCGATGGGGCGCAGCAGCGGCCAGCACCAGGGCGCGTGGAAGGGCGAGTCGGCGTGCTGCGCCAGCCCGATGCGGTAGACGTACGAGCGGCTCGCCGCGTCGAAGCGCGGGTGGAAGTAGGGCGGGGCGAGCGCGGCGTCGGCCACCCACACGTCGTCGGGGAGGAGCGCGTTGGCGGCGCGGCGCAGCGAGTGCGCCGTCCAGCGCACGGGGACGTCGGCGGCCGCGACCTGGCCGGTGGCGTGCACGCCGCGGTCGGTGCGGCCGCTCCCCACCACCGCCGTCTCGCGGTTGGTGAGGCGCGACAGGATGCGTTCCAGCTCGCCCTGCACGGTGCGCTGCTCGGGCTGCACCTGCCAGCCGTGGAAGGCGCGCCCGTCGTAGTGCAGGGTCAGCCGGATGCGATGGAAGGCGGGGTCGCTCACGCGCCACAACCTGCCCGCGCACGGCCCCGGTGTCAAGCCAATCTGCCGCTCCCCCCAAGGGTTTCCGGCGGGTTTCCGGCCGATTGACAGCGGGCTCCCCACCCCCTACCGTACATCCTCCCCACTCTCGGCAGATGAGGGTCCGCGGGATGGCCTGAGAGGTGCCCGCAGGCTGTCCCCTATCCCCTGTTCCCTGTCCCCCGGCGGTTGATGAACCTGCAGGTGCGCCTCCACGACGCGGTGGACCAGGAGACCGTGCTGCGCCGGCTGCTCCCCGTGCTCGCCGGGGCCCGCGGCGAGCGCCGCGCCGCCTATGCCGCCTACGACGACGCGGCGCACGTGCTGGTGCACCGCTGGGCCGCCACCGAGGGGGGCGGGGTGGAGGAGTCGCGGCTGGAGCTGGAGCCCGAGCGGCTGCACGCGCTCCTCGCCGACGACGCCGGCGGCGACCGCCCGCTGCGCCCGGTGGACAGCGCCCCCGCCTGGGCGCTGCGCGACCTCCTCCCCGGCATCGACCCGGAGAAGTGGTGGATCCGCGCCCGTGCGGTGGCGCACGACGGGCGCTGGCTGGGCGTGCTCGTCCTGGCCGCGCCGCGGCGGCGGATCATGCAGCGCAAGGCCGACGAGACCATGGACGCCGGCGGCGACGTGCTGGAGCTCTGCCTCTCTCGCGCGCTGATGCTGCGCGAGCGCCAGCAGGCCGACGAGGCGCGGGCGCAGGCCGTGCGCTCGCTGGCCACGCCCCCCAGCGACCGCGTGCGCGCCGCCGAGGCCGCCGCCGGCGAGGCGCGCCGCGACATGGAGTCGCTCCGCGCGCGGATGGAGGCGCTGGAGGTGGCCGCGGCGAGCGCCACCGGGCTGCTGATGGACGCGCACGTGGACCTGGACCGGCGCGCCCAGCGCCACCAGCGCCAGACGCGCGTGCTCTACCTGCTGCGCAAGCTGCTGGAGCGCAGCGCGCAGGGGATGCCGCCGCAGGAGCTGGCCGAGGAGGTGGTGAAGACGGTGTCGGAGGCGTTCGGCGGGAGCCGCTGCTCGCTCCTGCTGATCGACGAGCACGCCGGGGCGCCCGAGCTGCGCCTCTGCGCCGCGGTGGGCCTGCCGCCGATGATCGACGCCGAGGCGGTGCGGGTGCCGATGGGGCGGGGGATCTCGGGCGCGGTGGCGAGCTCGCGCACCGCGCTGGTGGTGCGCGACCCCGACGAGGGGGTCACGCACCCGCTGATGCGCGACGCGTGGTACACCGGCCCCGCCTTCGTCTCCCTCCCGCTCCTCTGCCGCGGACAGCTGCTGGGGGTGCTCAACCTGAGCAACTTCCGCGCGGGGACGGTGGACGACTACGAGGTGGAGCAGCTGCGGCTGGTGGCGCTCTGCGTGGGGCTGCTGGTGGACCACGCCGCGCTCGGGCAGCGGCTCTTCTCCGGCCAGGTGGCCGCGTGACCGAGGCGTCGGCGTCCGGCGAGGCGGACCTCGGCGCGCTCGTCCGCCACGCCGCCGTGCGCCCGCTCACCGCCGCCGAGGCGGAGGCCGCGTTCGTGGAGGTGATGGAGGGGCGCGCCACGCCGGTGCAGATCGCCGCGCTGCTGGTGGCGATCCGCGTGCGCGGCGCCGTGCCGGGCGAGGTGGCCGGCGGGGTGCGCGCGCTGCGCCGGGCCATGGTCCCCGTCCCCACCGATCCGGCGGGGCTGGTGGACACCTGCGGCACGGGGGGCGGCGCCGTCACCACCTTCAACATCTCCACGGCGGCGGCGCTGCTCGCGGCGGGGGCGGGGGTGCGCGTGGCCAAGCACGGCAACCGCTCCTTCACCAGCCGCTGCGGGAGCGCCGACGTGCTGGAGGCGCTGGGCGTGCGGCTGGAGCTCACCCCCGAGCAGGAGGCGCGGGTGCTGGAGCGGACGGGGATCGTGTTCATGTTCGCGCCGCTGCACCACCCGGCCATGAAGCACGTGGGCCCCATCCGCCGCGAGCTGGGGATGCCGACCATCATGAACGTGCTCGGCCCGGTCACCAACCCCGCCGGGGCCCGCCGCCAGGTGGTGGGCGTCTCCGACCCGGCGCTGCTGGAGCTGATCGCCGGCGCGCTGGCCGAGCTGGGCCACGACCGCGCCCTGGTCGTCCACGGCGAGCCGGGGATGGACGAGCTGAGCCCGCTGGGCACCACGCAGCTGCTGGAGGTGGCGGACGGGGAGTGGACGCGCCGCACCTTCGACCCCGCCGCCGAGCTGGGGTGGGGCCCGGTCCCCGCGGCCGGCCTGGAGGGGGGCGACCGCGAGGAGAACGCCGCCAAGGTCGAAGCCGTCCTGCGCGGCCGGCTGGGCGGCGCCGCCCGCGCCGCCGTGGTCCTCAACGCCGGCGCCGCCGTCTACTGCGCCGACCTCGCCCCCACGCTGGTCGACGGCATCCGCGCCGCCGAGGCCGCGCTCGACGCGGGCAGGGGATGGGCAAAGCTCGAAGAGCTGCGGGACGCCTCTGCCTGATCCGCCTCCCGTCCGACCTCGTTCCAACTTCTCAGGAGGATAGGCAAATGCCTGCGAACGTGTCGCTTGGACGCCAACGCTTCATCCACGTTCTACCCGGGCTCGCGCTCGTCGTCCTGTCCTGCCTGGCCGGGTCTCCCGCGAACACGCAGTCCACGAGGCCCTCGGGCGCGCACGACCCGGTCGACGGGCTCTGGATGCACCGGGAGATGCCGGTGCGGTACAGCGAGTCGATGACGCTGACCGTCCACGGCTACGACGTGCGGGGGACGGGAACGTACATGATGGAGGGCGGGCGGGAGGGGACGACCACGATCACCGGGAGCAAGCGGCGCGGCG
>C688J35102_120989715_pt1 | contig 12907 bp, 9 predicted proteins | sample HopSoiMetagenom2_FD_35102 | JGI IMG/M metagenome (IMG submission 35102)
GATATCGACGTGCCTTATGCGTGCAACAGCTTCGGTCCAGGCCGCGGCTTTTTGCCGAATGATTTTCCTTATCAGCGGACCAAGGTTATTCCCCTCGATCGTGAGCACATGATCGCGAAATTCGCGCCTGGTATCAATATCCCTCTTCATCCCTTCTTCGGCAGTATGGGGGTCGCACTCTCGGCGGGGAAATTAAATAGCGGACCACCTTGGATGCACGCGGGCAATATGGACAACAAGGAGCTGGTTGCGGGGACAACGCTTTACATACCCATCCATGCGAAGGGCGCCTACTTCGAGGCAGGCGATGGCCATGCGGGGCAGGGAAACGGTGAGGTGGACATTACAGCCCTTGAAACTTGGCTGACCGGAACATTCAAGTTCATCGTGCACAAGGATCAGCACTTGCTGTGGCCGCGAGGTGAGACTCCGACCAGCTACATTTCAATGGGCTTTGATGAAGACCTGAAGACCGCGGCAGAGATGGCCGTGCGGAACATGATCGACTTTCTCGTAACAGAGAAGCATCTCAGCCGGGATGATGCCTATGCGTTAACAAGTACGGCGATCGACGTCGACATCACTCAACTGGTCGACGGGAAAGTCGGCGTTCATGCGATGTGCCCCAAGAATATCTTCACTAAATGATCTTCGCTCCAAAAAAATAAGCCCCGCTGTTTTCACAGCGGGGCTTTTGTGGAGCTACGGAGCGATTAGAAGATAAACTTCACGAGCAACCGGCCCTGGAACCCGGTGTTCCAAAGATCGGTCATGCCGAAGCGTGGATCGTAGGCGCCAGCGCCGTTTGGAGTTGCACGGATCAACGCGTTGTAGTTGTAACCGTTGAACAAGTTGGTGTTTGCAAGACTGATGTAAGAAGAAGCTCCTCCCGCAACGCCACCGCCTCGATTCAACCAGCTGAATACACTTCGTGACGTCTTCTGGTTGAAAACGTTGGTCGCGTTGGCCTCAAAACGGATGCGCTTAGTTTCGCCGATCTTAAATTCATGCGCGATCATCAGGTCCGTTTGAGTGAAGTGAGGAGTTCGGCCAAGATCACCACGGCCATTCACGAAGGCGTCGATCTGATTGACTGTCGTGACGAGTGTGCTGACAGGTGTGCCGCTCGCGCCGTAGAAGAACGTCCCGAGGTCTGTGGAACCCCATCGACCCCAACCTTTGGTGTAGGAACCGTAAACCTTGAAGACGTTCGGTCTGTCGGTTGCGAGGTTGCCATAAACGATGTTGCCGTGAGAGTCGAACAGATTCTCGTCCGAATCCCAGGCTCTCGATGCGCTGCCGCCCGCACGAGCGAAGCTGCCGGCGATCTGTTGCGTAGTGCCTGAGCTGCTGTTCGTTGTCGGAGGCGTAATTTCATCCGAGTTGGCTAATCCAGCGTAGTTACCGTAAAGCTTGCTGCGGACATAGCTGGCGCCTCCGGAGAAGCCGCGGGTGAATCGCTTGTTCACGGACAGTTCCAAAGCGTTGTACGTACGCTGCGGCTTGGGTGTCGGGAAGCCGGTGGGAGTGGCAGTGCTGCTGTTGAACGTCTTAGCCACGCCTTCCCCGGGATTCACGTATTGATAAACCTCATCACCATTGATGAGGACGCCCATATCTTCAATCGCCCGTACCAGATCGTTGCGGACGAATGCCGCACGAACGACAGTTGACGAGGTTAATTGATACTCCACGCCGGCGTTGATCAAATCTTCTGAGAACGGCTTCAAGTTAGGATCGACGCTGTTGAAATTGGGTACTCGTCGGTCGCGGAAGTCTCCATACGGCCAGATGTTGCGGCCCGGCAGGTTCGTTCCGCTGAGCGAAAGAACGTTGAGGGTATCCAATGCGCGGTACCGAACTCGCCAGTAATCTCCGCCGAAGGAGCCCCTAGACAGCTCGTACGGGATCCAGTTATAGAGCCGATTGTAGCTGCCGAATGCTTTCAGCTTTCCATTGCCCAGAACATCCCAAGAGATACCGACTCGCGGGGAGATCTTGTCCTGGAATCCAAACGCGAAGGCATCGTCGCGGATGCTACGAACGAACGAAGGTACGTGTTCGTCCTCCGTGCGCAGGCCGAGTGTCAATGAAACACGCGGGTGGACACGCCAGTGATCCTGGATATACATGCTATTCATGGTGCCGCCGGTGCTGCCGCGTGTACCCAGGTCGTCCACTTCGTAGTACCCATACGTTCCGCGAACCGGAGTGTTCAGGGCGCCTGAGGGTGTAAACGCTTGATTGAAATACACAAATACATATCCGCCACCGGGATATGCAACATCAACCTTGTTGACGTTCTTGATGAGTCCGTAGCCGAGCTTAAGGTCGTGTGATCCCCAGGCGCTTCCAATATATTTGCTGAAATCGGTTTGGAAGTAAGAGCGGGTGGAGATATCGTAATTTGTGCTTTGAATGCGAGGCGTGTTGAAGAATCCCGCTTGCTGGCTGGCGAGACTGGGGTCTAGCCCAGGCACGTTTGCTGGCGAAGTCTGGAAAGTGATACTGCTGTTCAGCGGCACGCCGAAGGTCCGGAAGTTGTCCCAGAAACGACCGCCTTTGAAGGTCAACATCGCTGTGGGTGACAAGGTCCAGTCAATTTGAGCACTGTAGTTGCTCTGTGGTTGAGTCCAACCGCGCGTCTTATTCACTTGTACCGACGACCGGCTCGACAACAACGCATTGCCAACCGAATCATACGCCGGCGGTGTCCCCGTGGTGCGCGTCGGGGTCCACAGCCAATTGGCATTGACGTGGAGCTTCTGAACAGGCGTATAAGTCACCTTGTTGAAAAGCTGCTGTGTATTGGATTGCGATGCGATTGTGTCGCGGCTGCCGTCGTTGAAATTGTAGTCCTGGCTGCGACGCTGGATTTGCGGAGAGTAAGACGAAAAGAAGAACAGCTTGTCCTTCAAGATCGGGCCGCCGAGAGACCCACCGAATTCGTGCGTGTCGTTCTGCGGTTTGTAGTCCTGTTGGTATGAAGGGTTGTTCGCGGTGGCCGAGAACTGATTGGCAAGAAACAACCGCGGCACTGGTCCGGCTGAAATAGCGTTCCCGAAGTAGTAGTAGTGAGCTTCCCCATGCAAATTGTTTCCTCCGGACCGAGTTACTGCGTTGATAACGGCGCCGGTAGCACCGCCATACTGCGCATCGATTCCGCCGGTCAGAACTTGAACTTCCTGAATGAATTCGAAGGCGGAGTTCTGGCGGGAACGGCCATCGATCAGACTGTTGGTCGTGACGCCGTCGATGAAAAACTGATTTTCGGCGCCGCTGGCTCCGTTCGCCTGGATACCGCCCTCTAGAGTTCCACTATTAACTGAAGGCGCAAGCACCGCCAGAGACTGAAAACTCCTTGATTTCGGCAGATTAGCGAATTCGTCCGCGTTGATGTTGTTGGACCGAGTCACTCCAGTCGTGTCGATGAGCGGCGCGGTCTCCGTGACCTCAACCGCCGTCTGGGTTGCCCCGACGCGAAGCTGCATATCAACCTTGAACTGCTGACCGACGACGGCCAAAGCATCCGGTACCTCGCCTCTGCTGAACCCAGTCTCTTCGAAAGCGAATTTATAATGACCGGGCTCTACCGAGCGAAATACATACGAACCGGAATTATCTGTTGTGGTCTTGTATTCACGGCCGGATTCTTTGCCGGTGATGGTCACCGCAGTGCCTTGCAAAACAGCACCGCTCGGATCCGTCACGGTTCCAATGAAAGAGCCGAAACGTTCTTGAGCCCTGAGGGAAAACTGGCTAATAATTAAAGCTACGAAAAGGGCTAACAGAAATACGCCACGGACGAAGAAAACCCGATTTCCCCGACCGCTAAGCCGTCTCGGCGTAGCGCCCCAAAACTGAGATGAATCCATTTACACTCCTGGTGATATGAAACTGGGAAGGACGGCTGCTCCGCGGAAGGCTGTATCGCGCCGGCCCCCAACACGGCCCATCGAGCCGTTACCGATTCGCGACACGCAACGATGTCACTGCCCGAGTATCTTTCTAGCCTACATGCAATCGAGTAGCCATTTTTAGAGTCAAGATGGGAACTCTCTGCAACGTGTTGATATTGGACGGGTTATTCCTGTGAAAATACGACCTGGAACCCGGCTCGTACTTTCCCGATAGCCAAGCTGACGCAAACAACGATATGACTATTGAAAAGTAGTTATGAGCATATGGAACTGAAGGACCCCTTCGATGTGGTTCCAAACCGCGTGGGCGGCGCTAAGAGTGAGGCAGATGAGCTTCCCGCCAGTGCGGAAAGAACTGCCTGGGAACTGGTAGGCAAGCGGGTTCGAATTCGAGCCGTGAGGGACGTCGGAAGCGCCCGTTTCCTCGATGGCTTGACCGGAACGGTTGTGGCTGCTCATCCGATTGCTTTCGGTTGGGTAAAGCTGGATCTGGACGAAAATCCCCGCACTCCGCACCGCAACTGGAGTGTCGCGGCAGACCGCCTGGTTGTGCTTAATACAGAATCTTCCTGGTTCTTTTGAATTCGGTCCAAGCTGGTCCCTAGCTTTAGTCAACCCGCAGGCCGTACTTTTCCATTCGATAGATCAGTGTCTTGCGGCTCAGATCAAGATATTGCGCCGCTTTCGTCTGGTTGCCGCCGCATTTCTCCAAGGCTTTCACAATCAGTTCCTTCTCGAGGCCCTCCAAGCTGATCCCTTCGGGCGGCAACTGCAGGTTGAGTGCGCCGATTCCCGTATGAACCGGTCGCAAAAACTCCGGCAAGTCTGCAAGGTGGATCTCGGCCGTTCGGCTCAGAACCACAATGCGTTCCATCACATTTTCCAATTCGCGTATGTTGCCCGGCCAGGAGTATCGTGTGAAGTAGGACAAGAGCGCGGGAGGAAGCGTCAGCTCCGGTCGCCCCAGCTTGCGCTTGTTGGACTCAAGAAAATACTTGACGAGATCTCCGATATCTTCGGCGCGCTCTCGAAGCGGCGGCAACGTGATGGGAATCACGGCCAAGCGGTAGTAGAGATCCTCCCGGAACTGTGCAGCCTGCATCATCGTCTTCAGATTTCGATTGGTGGCTGCGACGATCCTGACGTCAACCTTCACCGGCTCCAAGGCGCCCAGCTTCTCCATTTCGCCTTCCTGAATCAGGCGCAACAGCTTAACCTGAAGATCTAGCGGCAACTCGCCGATCTCGTCCAGAAACAGAGTTCCTCCATCGGCATTTTCGATTTTTCCGCGCTTGTGCTCGACCGCGCCCGTGAACGCACCTCGCCGATAGCCGAACAGCTCGCTTTCAATGAGGTCCTTCGGTATAGCGCCGCAATTGATGGCGAGAAATGGACGCGCTTTTCGCGGGCTGTTCTGATGAATAGCGCGCGCCAGCAACTCTTTTCCCGTACCGGTTTCTCCCTGGATGAGAACCGTGGCCTCACTTCGAGCAGCTCGCGCAGCAATATCCAGGACGTTCAGCAGGACGGGCGAACGGCCTATGATCGCGTCAAAGCCGTATTTAGCATCCAGATTCTCGCGGAGTCGGTTCACCTCTTCTACAAGCCGAGTGTGTTCAAGGGCGCGATCGACGACCAACGAGAGTTCGGCCAACTGGACCGGTTTGGTCACGTAATGGTATGCGCCAGCCTGCATGGCTTGTACGGCATTTTCGATCGTGCCAAAGGCGGTCATGACGATGACGGAGACCTCCGGCCATCGTTTATGTATCTCCTGGAGCAGTTCGATGCCATTCATGCTGCCCATGCGGAGATCGGTTAAGACCAGGTGGTAGTCTCCGGTTTCCAGCATCTGCAGGGCTTCTTCGGCTGTTCCTGCCACCCGAGTTTCATACCCCTGCCTCTGCAGTTGCACCTGCATCACGCGGCGAAGGCTGGCTTCGTCGTCCACGACTAAAATACGCGCTGTTTTCATCGGTCACTTCTCTCGGTTGAGGGGCAGTCGTATGAGGAAAGCGCAGCCTTCGTGCGAGTTGCTCTCAATGGCCAGCTCTCCGCCATGCTGCTCAACGATCTGGTAGGCGATGGGCAGTCCTAAGCCCGTTCCGTTCTGTTTGGTGGTGAAAAAAGGATCGAATACTTCTTCCACTCGCTCGGCCGGAATACCCGGTCCCGTATCTCTTACTCGTAACAGCAACTGGTCTCCCGTGATCTCGGCTGAGATCAATACCTCGCCGCCGCCCGGCATTGCCTGGATCGCATTCAGCACCAGGTTAAGCAGAACCTGCTTCATCTGTTCCGGATCGCACCAGATAGGCGGAATCGCATCGTTGAAGGTGCGGCGCAGGGCCACCCTGTTCTGGGCTGCGACCTGGCGGACCAGGTTCAGGACGGAGTCTGTCAAAGCAGCCGAGTCAGTCACGATCATCTGCGGAGCGCGCGGCCTGGCAAATTCGAGGAACTGTGTGACCAGCCCATTCAGGCGAGCGGTCTCCTTTCGGATAATCCCGAGAAATTCAGCCGCGCGCTCCGGGTCAGATTCGGTTTGGGCCACATAGGCCGCGCCCTCAATGCTGGCGAGCGGATTACGAATCTCGTGAGCAAGACCGGCCGACAGATGGCCGAGCGCCGTCATGCGCGCTGCCCGCTTCAAATGTTGAACATTGTTCTGGAGTTCCCGGTAGACTTCTTCCAGCCTCATGGCGGTTTTCCGCAGGCTTTCCCTCTGCATGCGCTCGCGTTCGGAGAGCACACCTGTAAGAACGCCCACGAGGCAAAACATGGCCGCTTCCAGATAGCGGTCTATCCAGTCGAAGGGTCCTAACGTTTCGTGACGCAGAAGGTAGACAATGCTGGACAGCACCGAGACCACCGCTCCGCCGCGCCACCCTAGTGATAATCCCGCCACGATGATGGGCAAATAGAACAGTCGCTGCAGGATGTAGTGCCAGTGCTCGAGCTGGTCCGGCGTGAGGTAAAGCGCGACTGTGGTGAGAGTAAGTGTGATCGCGATGGCGAGAAAACTACGGGACGTAATGCCCGGGAAGTGCTGTTGTGTTGTCTCGACCGTTTCTGTCACCAATGACTCATTCCAACATCGCATGCCTCTTTTCGGGCGTTGCCGTGGACGAGGAGCGGCATTTCAAACTGCGGCTCAGAACTCCGCTTCGCCATAAGCATCATCAAATCAATAGCATAGATCCGGTGTCACGTTTGGTTGCTGCCGTGCCATAAGAGAGGGCAAAGGCAGATATCGAGGACACCATGAAGCAACTCTTCGAAGGAATAAAGAAGTTCCGTACCGATGTATTTCCCGAGCACTCTGGGTTGTTTAGTAAGCTGGCGTCGGGACAGACGCCGCAGGCCCTTTTCATCACATGCGCGGACTCGCGGATCGTACCCGATCTGATCACGCAGACCAAGCCTGGCGATCTTTTCATCTGCCGTACTGTAGGAAATCTGGTCCCACCACACGGGCAGGGCGATGGCAGCGTTGCCTCTGCCATCGAGTACGCCGTGACCGCGCTCAGTGTCTCAAACGTAATCGTCTGCGGCCATTCGGACTGCGGGGCAATGAAAGCGCTGCTCCATCCCGAGGCTACCGAACGGCTGCCCCAGACACGTTCGTGGCTCCGCTACGGCGAAGCGGCACGTGAAGTGGTTCGAGGCTCAGGGTTAGCTGTGTCTGATGAGGAGCAACTGTCTGCTCTTGTCGAAGAGAATGTAGTGACCCAACTGGAGCATTTAAAAACTCACCCGGCCGTAGCGGCGCGGCTGGCCCGGCGCAACCTCCAGCTCTACGGGCTGGTTTACTCCATTCGCACGGGAGAGATCACCTCGTATGACGCCGCGAGCGAACGCTTCGTGCCGGTGGATGGAAAACTTGCGTCTGCGACCCCGAGGCTACGGTCGATGGCGGCGAGAAAGGAAGTAGCGTAGCAATGGCAACCGATGTAATCGCTACTCCAGCCCAGAAGACGGAAGGAAGTGCTCCCAAAGCACCGGCGCGGTCGTTTGCGAGTGCAGACGCAGTTGCCTCTCTTGTCGTCTTTCTAGTGGCTCTGCCTCTGTGCATGGGCATCGCCATTGCCTCCGGCGTGCCTCCCGCTCTCGGCATTTTGACTGGCATCATCGGAGGCATTGTCGTGGGTGTTGTGAGTGGCTCGCCGCTGCAGGTGAGCGGGCCGGCCGCCGGACTCTCGGTGATTGTCTTCGAAATTGTCCACAAACTTGGGGTTGAATCACTCGCTCCGATTTTGCTTTTGGCAGGTTCGCTTCAGCTCATCGGCGGATGGCTGAAGCTTGGTCGCTGGTTTCGCGCCATCTCTCCGGCTGTGATCTACGGAATGCTTTCGGGTATTGGCATTCTCATCATCGCCGGGCAGTTTCACGTGATGGTAGACGATAAACCTCGACCGTCCGGGGTGGCGAACTTATTAGCCATCCCGGAATCTGTTTGGAAAGGGCTGTTCCCGCCGGACGGCACTGTCCATCACCTTGCGGCACTGATCGGCGTACTGACACTTGCCTCAATTCTTCTTTGGAATCGATTCAAACCGAACAGGCTGAAGGTGATTCCGGGGTCCCTGGTTGGTGTCGTCGTGGGTACGGTTGCAGCGCATTTCATGCACTTGCCGATCAAACGTGTCGCTTTGCCGGCAAACTTGTTCGAGACGTTTCGTGTTCCCGACGTGAGCTTCCTCGAACGCATGTTGGACCCCGCGATCATAATGGCGGCGGTAACCATAGCCGTCGTAGCAAGCGCTGAGACTTTGTTGTCCGCTGCCGCCGTCGATCGCATGCACAACGGACCCCGCGCAAACTACGATCGAGAGCTGAGCGCTCAAGGTGTGGGCAATGCACTCTGTGGGTTGTTTGGTGCTCTGCCTATGACGGGTGTCATCGTTCGCAGCTCCGCGAATGTGAATGCAGGTGCAAAAACCAGACTTTCAGCAATTCTCCATGGTGTGTGGCTGCTGGGACTGGTGTGGTTCTTCCCGGGAGTTCTCATGCTCATCCCGACTGCGGCCCTGGCCGCGATCCTGGTCTTTACCGGCTTCAAGCTGGTGGAAATACACCGGATCAAACGCCTGGCCGAGTACGGAAAATTCCCTCTCGTGATCTACGCCGCGACCGTAATTGGAATCGTCGGAAAGGATCTGTTGACCGGCGTCGGCATTGGGCTTGCACTTACGTTAGCGAAGCTGCTGTATAAGGCGACCATGCTGAGGGTCGATGTGGTTCATTTTCCCGATAGCAGACGTGTTGACATCACTCTTCAGGGCATGGCGACTTTCCTGCGCTTACCCAAGCTGTATCAGATATTCGACCACTTACCGCAGGACAGCGTGATTCACCTGCACATCGATAATCTGCACTACATCGACCACACTTGTTTCGAGATGCTGCAAGCTGCTGCCGCTCAGCGACAGGAGCAGGGAGGAGCTGTTCTAGCTCCGTGGGACAAACTGGCGACGCGCTTTCATCTCCGGCAGCTTCACGCTACCTAGCCTGAGGTAAACCGGAGACCTTCGGACGATCCCGATTGCGGTAGACGCACCAGCTTGAGCCAGAACTCTTCAAGCGCTTGCATCATTTTAAACATGGAATCGATCTCGAGCGGTTTGGTGAGATAACAGTTGGCGTGCAGACCATAGGCATGCAGAACGTCCTGCTCGTTGTCTGAAGTAGTTAAGACAATGATCGGAATCATCCTGAGTCCAGGATCATTCTTCAGCTCGAGCAGGACTTCCCGGCCGTCTTTCTTCGGAAGATTCAGGTCCAGAAGTACGATGTCGGGAGTTACTGCATCCGCGAATCGTCCCTCTTTCCGTAGAAATTGCAGGCCCGCCACTCCATCCTCGGCAATATGGATGTTGTGGCGTAACCTCGATTCTGATAACGACTCCTGAACGAGGCGAACGTCCGCCGGATTGTCTTCGATCAGCAGGATTTGCAATTCGTGCCTCAACTAGCGATCACCTTTAGCTAGTCTACCTTTTCAGCGGTGTCAAGCGGTTGCCGTACTTGAGGAGCGCCCGCGTCAGTCGTACGTGTGGGAATGGTAAATGAAAACGCCGAGCCGCCGCCCGGCTCGGAGGTGGCCCAGATACGTCCCCCATGTGCCTCAACGATGCGTTTGCAAATTGCCAATCCTATGCCGGTTCCGGGATAGGTACCGACACTATGCAGGCGCTGAAAGATGATGAATATCTTCTCCCCGAACTCCGGTTCAAAACCGATTCCGTTATCCGTAACCGTGATGAGCCATTGCCGCGCCTCGCTTACAACATCAATCGTGATGATGGGAGGTACGCCTGGCTTGCTGAACTTCAAAGCGTTCGAGATCAGATTCTCAAGAACCTGAACCATCTTTGTGCGGTCCGCTTTTATCCGGGGTAGAACGCCTGTTCGGATCTGAGCCTTTTTCTCCTCGATAGCCGCGGCGAGATCGTCCTTGACCTCATCGAGTACCGCCCCGAGGTTGAAGGTGTCGTAGCGCAATTTCTGTGCATCCGTCCGGGAAAAACGAAGCAGATCCTGGACTTGGCTTTGCATCCGCTTTGCGCCGCTCACTATCATTCCCAGATACAGGCCGGCATCACCTTCGAGCTTAGTCGCGTAGCGCCTTTCGAGCAGTCCAGCATAGCTAGCCACAGTCCTGAGCGGCTCCTGTAAGTCATGACTCGCCACATGCGCAAACCGGCTTAGATCCTCGTTCGTCTTCTTGAGCTGTTCGTTCGCACTCTGGAGTTCAGAGGTTCTTTCCTGTACGCGCTGCTCGAGTTCCTCATTAAGGGTTCGGATCTCGGCTTCGGCCGCGTCCCGTTCGATCCCATATCGAATCAGCAGCTTATACGCACGGTACAGGAGCCCAATATTGATCAGCAGGCCGGCAACAAAGGAAAACGCGAGTTGAAACTCTGCCATTCCCTGGTCTTTCAGCCTGGATTCGAGCAGCCGTTGTTCTTCCCGTTTGACACCCGAGACGATCGACCGTATCGTGGCCATGAGCAGGGAACCTTCATGTCGCAGAGCCGTCGGTGCGCTCGCAAGGGCCGCTGTCTCGACCGTCCTTCGCAACCTAATTAGCCGCTCAAGGCCATCCATTGTTTTCGCCACTGCCGGGGCGAGTTCGGCCAACCGGCGCTGCTGGGTTGCATTGTCCCGAACGAGGCCTCGCACTGCCTGGAGCTGCGTCGTTACGCGCGACTTTGCCGCTTCGAAGTCAGAGGCAAAGTGCTCCTCGCCTGTAAGAAAGAAAGCTCGCTGGCTACTTTCGGCTTCTGTGATCAGCAGAAACAACTGGTCCACTTCGGCGAGAACTTCTTGCGTGTGAGTTACCCACCGGATACTTGACCTGTAGTATTCGGCGAACCAGAGAACAAGAATGCCCAGCAGAAAGGGAACGAGCAAAACGAAGAAATAAGCTCGCCTGGTGCGGCGAGCTATCGTGCGTTTCACTAGAAGAACCCGATCGGACCTGTATCACCTGGCAGTGAGAAGAAAGCGGCGGAGATCACTAACAGAGTTCCACCGGCATACCTGAACTGCATCTCTCGTTTTCGATTGTACATTCACGACCAGCGCCACAGCGGGTAAAAGCGCCGTCATCATTGTCCCGCAGTGTTGAACCAGCTTACGTTACCCGCTAGCTTGGAGTCGTATGAATCGGACTGCCTATGAACCATCTGCTTCCAGTTGAGCTCCTTCTCATCTTCGGCCTGTCAAAACTACTATCCGAGCTATTTGAGAGGCTCGGACAGCCAGGATTGGTGGGCGAGATACTTGCCGGCGTGACCCTCGGTCCAGCGGTTCTCAACTGGATTCACCCCAATCAGGTACTCGAGGCTCTGTCAGAGCTGGGAATTCTGTTTTTGCTCTTTCGAGTTGGGCTTGAGGTGAAAGCCTCCGAGCTGTTCAAGGTGGGAAGAATAGCGATTCTTGTGGCGGTCGCAGGAGTGACGCTTCCGTTGCTTGCCGGATGGTTACTCTCGACCCGTCTCGGAATGAGCAATGTCGAGTCTCTATTTGTCGGGGCCGCCATGGTCGCTACGAGCGTCGGCATTACCGCCCAGGTACTTGCAGCGAAAGGGCTCCTAAACGAGCGTGCCAGCAAAGTTATCCTCGCGGCCGCCGTGATCGATGACGTCCTTGGGCTACTGGTGCTCGCAATCGTGAGCGGTATGGCGAAAGGTAAAGTTGAGCTCCCCAGTATCGCCGCGACCACTCTTGCTGCGCTTGTCTTCACCTTGCTAGTTGCCCGCTTTGGATCTCCTGCGGTCAAACGTGTGGTTCCGCACATCGAGCGCAGGCTTTCTGCAAAGGAATCTCAGTTTCACTTCGCTTTACTGACGGTGTTTTCGCTTTCTGTTCTTTCTGATTACATCGGTGTCGCCGCGTTGGTTGGTTCGTTCTTGGCCGGGCTTGCCTTCTCGGAATCCATAGACAGAAGAGTCAGAGATCTGTCACATGGAGTAGCGGAGTTGCTCGTTCCGTTTTTTCTAGCTGGTATCGGCCTCCATCTGACTTCGTCCGTATGGAAAGACCGATTCACCATCGAGCTTGCGCTGGCTCTGACGGTCATAGCCATGCTCACAAAGCTTGTTGGATGTGGGCTCCCCGCCTTAGTCCTCGGGACGAAAGACGCGATCCGGGTCGGTATCGGAATGGCGCCACGTGGGGAGGTTGGTATGGTTGTTGCCCAATTAGGGCTGAGCTTAGGCATCGTGGGCGGTTCCGTTTACGCGGCGGTCGTGTTTATGGCTGTCTCGACAACCGTTCTCGCGCCACCACTACTAAAGTGGGCTTATGCCGGGTGCGAAAAGGCCGCGCCGGAGGAAGAATTTGCCTTGGGCTGAACCGTGGCCTCTTTGCGTATAGAATTCCTAGGCGTGACCAGTCATCGCCTTACTACTCTCCCCGTGCTTCTTTCTGTAGGCGTGTTTGCGGCGGCCGCATCCGCTCAGGATTCGGGTGGTTACAAC
>C688J35102_120989714_pt1 | contig 12902 bp, 14 predicted proteins | sample HopSoiMetagenom2_FD_35102 | JGI IMG/M metagenome (IMG submission 35102)
CGCGGTCTCGACGAGACCTGCGAGCGCACGTCTCAGCGTCAGCTCGTTGCCGACCGCCTCCGGGAACTCGAGCGAGGCGGCGACGAGCGCGGGCGGGCGACGGCCGCGCACCCGCGCGGCCGTCCCGCCTCTCGCCAGGCCCCAGGCGCGCCGGCCGTCAGGCCCCAAACGCTCGGCGACGGCGCCTCCCGGGAGCCCGGCAAGCTGCCCCAGCTTGCGAACTCCGAGTGCTTCGAGCTCCTCGTACCGGCCGCGCTCGAGCGGAAGGAGCGTGAGCGGCAGCGGTGCGAGGAACTGCGGCAGCTCGGCGTCGGCGACGACGACAGTCTGCCCCGGCCGCGCGACGGAGGCTGCGGCAAGTGCCGCGAAGCGACGTCCGGCAGCGCCGATGCGTGCGTCCCACTCGGTACCGACCGCCGCGAGCGCGCGCCGGAGCGCCGGCTCGAGACCGCCGTAGAGCCGCTCGACTCCCCGCGTCTCGAAGTACGCGACGCCGAGCGATGCCGGCTCGACTGCGATGCCCGCGTCCTCGAGCGCATGGAGGATCTCCTCCCAGGCCAGCTCGGCGCCGGCCGCGTCGGGCTCGACGAGCGCTAGCGAAGGGCAGGTCGCGAGCGCCTCGCTCAACCGCATCCCCGGTCGCACGCCCGCTGTCTCGGCGGCAGCCGTCACCGGCCCGAGAAGCGGTTCCCCTTGCGGCTCGGGAGCGAGCGCAGCCGGGCGCAGCGCGAGCGACGGGGTGCGCCGCAGCGCCGCCTTCAGCTCGAGCCCTGGGATGGTGAGACACGCGATCACGGGAACGTATGTTCTACACGAACAAGTGTTCCCCTGTCAAGCTAACGGGGCTGACGCTGCGTGGGCGTCTTAGCGGGCATGGGATGAGTAGCGGGATAGAGGGATGCTGAGCCGCCCATTTGTTGGCACGATCTGACGACATGCCCAGTTGCCACAGACACCTGGGCGTTTGCGGTCCAGGGGCGCTTCGGCGCCCCGGCCGCTCTCGGGGCGGAAGGAGCAGGGATCGAACCTGTCGACGCACCACCAGCGAGAAGACTGATGGACCGGGTTCGCATCGACAAATGGCTCTGGGCGGCGCGCTTTGCGAAGACGCGAAGCGCGGCGACGGATCTCGTCCTCGCCGGCCATGTCAAGGTAGGCGGCGAGCGGGTCAAGCCGGCACGCGAGGTTACCGCGGGCGACACGATCGAGGTCCGGCTCGGCGCGGTTCGCCGCGTCGTCGTCGTCACAGGGCTGGCCGACCGTCGCGGGCCTGCGAAGGTCGCTGCGACGCTCTACGAGGAGACGCCCGAGTCCCGGGAGGAGCGGGAGCGGCTCTCCCTCGAGCAACGGCTCGCGCGGCCGCTCGGCGCGGATCTCGGCGCGCGGCCGACGAAGCAGGAGCGGCGCCGGCTCGATGCGCTGCGGCGGCGGCAGCGCCGGCGATGAGATGGGTGGCGCTGCTGCGCGCCGTCAACCTCGGTACTCGCAACAAGGTGCCGATGGCGGAGCTCAGGGCTCGGCTCGAGACGGCCGGCTACGAGGGAGTCCGGACGTACATCGCGAGCGGCAACGTCCTCCTCGACGGGCCGAGGAGCCGGACAGCCGTCGCCGGCGAGCTCGAGCGTCTCATCGCGAAAGCGTTCGGCGTCGACACGACCGCGATCCTCCGCACACCGAAAGAGCTCGCCACTGTCGTCGCCGGGCATCCCTTCGGCACCGACACAGCGCACTCGCACGTCGTCTTCCTCGCTGCGAAGCCTGCACCGGACGCGGCTGCGCGGCTCGCCACGCTCGATCCTTCGCCCGACCGAGCGCTGCTCGTCGGCGCCGAGGTCTACCTCCAGTATTCCGCCGGATACAGCGGCTCCCGGCTCTCGGCCGCGCACCTCGAGCGCCTCCTGGCAGTTCGAGGGACGCACCGTAACTGGCGGACGGTGGCCAGGCTCGCCGAGCTCGCGGCCGAGGCGTAGGCTCGCGGCGACAAATGCAACGAAGGGAGCGCTCGATGGCACTGGCACGCGTGGTTTCGTTCGAGGGAGTTACCCCGGATCGCATGGCAAGCCTCAAGAACCAGATCGAGAGCGGCGATCCGCCGGAGGGGATGCCGACCGCCGAGCTGATGATCCTGCACGATCCCGAAGGCGAGCGGTCACTCGCGATCGTCGTCTTCGACAACGAGGAGGACTATCGGAAGGGCGACGAGATCCTCAGCTCGATGCCCGGACCGGACACGCCCGGCCGGCGGGCCTCGGTCAGCAAGTACGACGTCGCCGTCCGCACGAGCACCTAGTCAGAGCGTCACCTCGGCTGCGGGGCCGACGCGGCGGACGTAGCGTGGGACGACGTCGAGCGCGTTCTCTCGCGCGCACCGCTCGACGTCGGCCTCGAGGCCGTGCCGGCGCAGGTTCGCGGCGCTGCGGCTCGCGGCCAACCCCTCGACGGCGTTCGGGAAGCTCTGCGCCAGAAGGATCGCTGCCCGGGCCGAATCCTCCGGCTCGCCGCCGACCTCCGCAGCGATCCGGCCGGCGCAGTAGGCGTCGTCGAGGGCGAGCTCGCCGAGGACGCCGGCGCAGAGCACCGCGACGTCCGCCCCGCTATCGCGCGCCGCCGCGGCAACCGCGCCGGCGTTGAGGAGCGAGCCGACGTAGACGCGCTCGAAGCGCTCCGCGGCCGCCACGAGCAGCCGGGTGCCGTTGGTCGTAGAGAGGATCAGCGTCTCTGCCGCCGGCGCGCCATCGAGCTCGCGGGGCGAGTTCCCGAAGTCGAAGCCCTCGATGTGCTCGAGCCGCCGCTCGCCGGCCAGTTTCGCCGGCCCCTCGGTCTCGGCCAGCGCCCGGGCCTCGTCGATCTCGGCGCAGCAGAGGACGCGGCGGTAACCGGACGAGAGCGCCTGGCAGATCGTCGAGGTCGCGCGGAGCACGTCGACGACGACGCCTACCGGGGCGGGCGTGAGCTCGCCCGGAGTGAAGGCGACATGAACGCGCACCGGACTAGGCTAGTCCGGATGTCGACGGTCGAGACCCGTTACTGCTACCGGCATCCCGACCGCGAGACCGGACTGTCCTGCTCAGACTGCGGGCGCCCGATCTGCGCCGACTGCGCCACATTTGCCCCCGTCGGCATCCGCTGCCCGGATCACGCGGGGGTTCGCAGCGGCCCGACGACGCGGCTCAAGCCACGCCCGGTGCGCCGCGCGCCCGGCCTCGCGCTCGCCACGGGGAGTGCGCCCGTCACGATGACGCTCATCGCGCTCAACGTCGCGGTTTACCTCGTCACGGTGGTACAAGGGCACGGCCTGAGCAACCCGGGCGGCAGCCTCTACCTCCACTGGCTCCTGTTCGGGCCGTGGGTCGAGAACGGAGGCTGGTACCGGCTCGTGACCTCGATGTTCCTGCACGGGTTCCTACTCCACATCCTCTTCAACATGGTCGCTCTCTGGTTCATCGGGCGGCCGGTCGAGCAGTACCTCGGCCGCGCGCGCTACATCGGCCTCTACTTCGTCTCGGGCCTCGCGGGCTCCGCGGGTGCCTTGCTGCAGGCGCCGCTGGCCCCGACCGTCGGCGCGTCGGGCGCGATCTTCGGGATTCTCGGCGCCATGATGATCATCGAGTGGCAGATCACGGGCCGCCTCGCCGGTCAGGCGATGACGTGGATCGTGATCAACCTCGTAATCAGCTTCTCGTTCTCCGGAATCTCCTGGGGTGGGCACCTCGGCGGCCTGATCGGCGGGATCCTGGTCATGCTCGCCTACGGGCAATGGGGAGACCGCGGGCGGGCGCAGTTCGGGCAGCTCGGCCTCGGCGGCGTGATCGGGCTGGCCGTCGTCGGGGCGGGAAGCGTCGCGGTCGCGTACTTCCGCGTGCGCGGGTACGCCTAGCGCACACCGAGGATCGAGCGCACCGCGGCTGGGCTCGCCAGGTCGGTGCAGTCGGTGAACCGGCCCTGGACGAGCACGAAGTACACCGGCGTGTCGGGCTCGGCCGTGTCGACGTCGACCAACTCGGCAAGCCGGCGGGTCGTGGGAACGAGAACGGCGTCGGTTGGGCTCGGGTCGCCCATCCTCGACACGGCCCGGAGAACGAGCTGCCGGACCGCAGCCAGCTCGGCCGGGGCCGGCGAAGGCGGGACCACGCCCTGAACGACGTTCGAGCCCCGGTGGAAAGCGCCGGCAGCACCGGCGATACCGAACGTCAGCGCCGCGAGCGCCAAAGCTACAAGCCCGAGAAGCCTCATCGCCCGTAAATACGACGCCGAGCCTGCTTTTCGTCACCCGCCGGTCTGGACGTACTCCCCGCGGTGCGCCTCGCTCAGAGCGGCCTGCGCTGCGGCGAGACGTGCGAGCGGGACGCGGTACGGCGAGCAGCTCACGTAGTCGAGCCCGATCTGGTGGCAGAAGGCAACCGAGCTCGGCTCGCCGCCGTGCTCGCCGCAGATGCCGAGCTTGATCTCCGGCTTCGTCTCCCTGCCGCGCTCGACCCCGATCCGCATCAGGTCGCCGACGCCCTCCTGGTCGAGCGCCTCGAACGGGTTCCGCTCGAGCACGCCGTCCTCGAGGTAGAAGGTGAGGAATTTCCCCTCCGCGTCGTCGCGAGACATCCCGAGCGTCGTCTGCGTCAGGTCGTTCGTGCCGAAGGAGAAGAAGTCGGCGACCTCGGCGATCTCGTCCGCGCGCAGCGCGGCACGCGGCAGCTCGATCATCGTGCCGCAGAGGTACTCGAGCCCGGGCGCCTCCTCCTCCATCACGCGCTCGGTCAGCTCGCGCAGCCGGCGAAGCTCCTCGCGGAAGCCGACGAGCGGGTGCATGATCTCGACGAGCGGCGCTTCGCCGGCGCGCTCCTGCACCGCCTTCCCGGCTCGTGCGATCGCCCGCACCTGCATCTCGTAGATCTCCGGCCACTGGATACCCAGCCGGCAGCCGCGGGTGCCGAGCATCGGGTTCGATTCCGAGAGAGCGCGGATCCGCTGGCGCATGCGCGCGTCCTGCACCTCCTCCAGCGGCGGCAGGAACTCGTGCAGCGGGGGATCGAGGAGCCGGATCGTGACGGGGAGCCCGGCCATCGCCTCGAAGATCGCCTCGAAATCGGACTGCTGGAACGGGAGGAGCCGGTCGAGGGCCTCACGGCGGCCGGCCTCGTCGCGCGCGAGGATCATCTCCTGCACGACGGGCAGTCGTTCCTCGCCGAAGAACATGTGCTCGGTGCGGCAGAGGCCGATGCCCTGCGCGCCGAACTCGCGGGCCTTTGCCGCGTCGTCGGCGTTGTCGGCGTTCGCACGCACCCTGAGGCGGCGCAGGTCGTCGGCCCACTCGAGGATCGTCTCGAAGTCCTCGTTGATCGCGGGCGGGACGAGCGCGACCTCGCCCACGATCACTCGGCCGGTGCCGCCGTCGATCGTGATCACGTCCCCCTCGCTGAGCTGATGCCCGCCGATGCGGACCGTCTTCGCGCCGGTGTCGATGTCGAGTCCCTCGCAGCCCGCGACGCACGGCTTGCCCATGCCGCGCGCGACGACTGCCGCGTGCGAGGTCATCCCACCGTGGGCCGTGAGGACGCCCTTCGCCTGGATGAGCCCGTGAATGTCGTCAGGCGTCGTCTCCCAGCGGACCAGGATCACCGACTCCCCGGCGCGGCCACGCTCCTCGGCACTGTCGGCGTCGAGGACGATCTTCCCGCAAGCGGCCCCGGGCGAGGCGTTGAGTCCCTGTGCCGCGACCTCGAACTCGGCATCCGGGTCGAGGCGCGGATGGAGTAGCTGGTCGAGCTGGGCCGGGTCGATTCGGGCCACGGCTTCCTCCCGCTCGATCAGTCCCTCCCCCGTCATGTCGACGGCGCACTTGATCGCCGCCGCGGCAGTCCGCTTCGCCGTGCGCGTCTGCAGGAGGTAGAGCCGCCCCTGCTCGACGGTGAACTCGATGTCCTGCATGTCGCGGTAGTGGTGCTCGAGGGCGGCCATCGTCTCGAGGAGCTGGTCGTATGCCTCCGGCACGTGTTGGCGCAGCTCCGCGAGTGGCTGTGGCGTGCGGGTCCCGGCGACGACGTCCTCGCCCTGCGCGTTGACGAGGTATTCGCCGTAGACGCCCTGCTCGCCGGTCGAGGGGTCACGCGTGAAGCAGACGCCGGTTGCCGAGTCCGCGCCCTTGTTCCCGAAGACCATCTGGACGACGTTGACCGCCGTGCCGAGATCGTCGGGGATCCCGTACATGTTGCGGTAGACCTGCGCTCGGGAGGAGTTCCAGGAGTCGAAGACGGCCCTGATCGCGCGGCGCAGCTGCTCCCGTGCGTCCTGCGGGAAGCTTTGGCCGGTGTCGCGCTCGTAGATCTCCCGGGCTCGCTCGACCGAGTCGTCGATGCTGAAGCTCTCGTGCGGGATGTCGTCGACGGTCTCGCCGAACATCTGGATCAGCCGGCGGTAGCAGTCGCGCGCGAACTCCTCGTTTCCGGTCGAGCGAGCGAGGCCCTCGACGGATTCGTCGTTGAGCCCGACGTTGAGGATCGTGTCCATCATCCCCGGCATCGAGATCGCCGCGCCCGAGCGAACCGAGACCAGCAGCGGGTCCTCGGGATCTCCGAACCGCTTTCCGGTCTGCTCCTCGAGCCTCGCGATGTGCTCGGCGACCTCCTCGTCGAGGCCCTCCACCTCGCCGCCCGAGGCCATGAAGGCGCGGCACGCGTCGGTCGTGATCGTGAACCCGGTGGGAACGGGGATCCCGAGCTGCGTCATCTCCGCGAGCCCGACTCCCTTGCCGCCCAGCAGGTCGCGACCGCCCTCGGAGGGTTCGTCGAAGTCGTAGACGTAGCGCGTCATGCGGCCGCAGATGTTCTCATAAGCAGGCAGCTTGCCCGGTCAGCGACGTCTTGCACGGAACTCCGCCGCCCAGGCGAGTGCACGCAGCCCGATCCAGATGGGCGTGAGCACGACGTAGAAGACCACGTCGCCGATCAGCAGGGCGATCCACCAGAGCCCCCAGCGCCAGAGCGGGATGCGCTGCTTGGGGGTCACCCCGCCGCCTGCTTCGTCTCCGCGGCGCGCTCCTCCACGACGCGGAGGATGCGGTAAGCCGTCTCTTCGATCGAGAGCTCGGAGATGTCGATCACGGGGCAGCGCAGGCGGCGGTGGAGCTTCTTCGCCTCCTCGAGCTCCTCGTAGACCTCGGCGAGCTCGGCGTACTGCCGGTTGCGGCCGGGCGCCCCCATGGCGCGCACGCGGACGCGGCGGATCTCGGCGAGGCGGTCCGGGTCGATCGTGAGGCCGACGATCCTGGCCTGGTCGATCTCGAAGAGCTCGGCGGGCGGCGCGATCCCCTTCACCACCGGGACGTTTGCCGCCTTGTGACCGAGGTAGCCGAGGTAGATCGAGAGGGGGGTCTTCGAGGTGCGGGAGACGCCGACGAGGACAACGTCCGCGTCGTGCAGGCCATGCGCGACGCCGTCGTCGTAACGGACGGCGAACTCGATCGCCTCCATCCGCTTGAAGTACGCAGAGTTGAGCGGCGGCCGCGAGCCCGGGGTCATGGTCGCCGCCTGGCCCGAGACGCGGGCGACGGCGTCGATCGGCTGGCCGAGCAGGTCGCAGTAGTGGAGGCGCGCCCGGCGGCAGAGGGTGCGCATGGCTTCGCGCAGCTGTGGCTGGACGAGCGTGTACACGACGACGGCGGGCCGGCCGCGCATCCGGTTGACCGCAAGCTGGAGGTCGTCTTGTGACTCGACGCGCGGATGGCGGATCTCGACGAACTCCTGGTCTGGGAACTGCGCCTCGAGCGCCTGGACGAGGCGCGCCGCGGTCTCGCCGGTGGCGTCGGAGACGACGTGGAGCTCGACCGGCGGGTTCGGCATCGGCGGTCAGCGTAACGGGGCGGCCTTTCCTGGCCCCATCCCAAACCCCCAACCCGCCCACGGGGAAGGGAGCCTAGGCCGGCAAAACGCGCCGCGGTGTCGCGACTTCGTGCCGAGACCCCGAAGAACGCGCCACGGCCGCGCGGGGGCCGGAGGAGGGCGGGCCCCCGGCGAGCGCCGGGGTAGGCTCCGCCCATGGCGGAGGCGCAACCGGTGACGATGGACACGATCGTCTCCCTCTGCCGCCGCCGCGGCTTCGTGTTCCCGTCCTCCGAGATCTACGGCGGCCTCGGCTCGACGTACGACTACGGCCACTACGGCGTGCTCACGAAGAACAACATCCGCTCGCTCTGGTTCCGCGCGATGGTGCAGGAACGCGACGACATCGTCGCTCTCGACTCCGCGATCATCCTCAATCCCAGCGTCTGGGAGGCGTCCGGCCACGTCGCCGGATTCACCGATCCCCTCGTCGACTGCCGCACGTGCAAGCTCCGCTTCCGCGCCGACCAGCTGGAGCAGGCGAGTTGCGGCCGCAAGCCGAGCAAGCGGCCCGGCGAGACTCCCGACTGCGACCTCACCGAGCCACGCCAGTTCAACCTCATGTTCGAGACCCATGTCGGCGCGCTCCAGGACGAGAGCTCGGCCGCATACCTCCGGCCCGAGACGGCCCAGGGTATCTTCATCAACTTCAAGAACGTCTCCCAACTCGCGCGTCGCAAGCCGCCCTTCGGCATCGCGCAGGTCGGCAAGTCGTTCCGGAACGAGATCACGCCGGGCAACTTTCTCTTCCGCGTACGCGAGTTCGAGCAGATGGAGATGGAGTTCTTCGTCCCTCCCGCCGACGCGACGCGGTGGTACGAGTACTGGGTCGAGGCGCGGCTTGGCTGGTATCGCAGCCTCGGCCTCCGGGAAAGCAACCTCCGCGTGCGCGAGCACGGCGAGGAGGAGCGGTCGCATTACTCCAGCGCGACGAGCGACATCGAGTACCTCTACCCCATCGGCTGGCAGGAGCTCGAGGGAATCGCCAACCGCGGCGAGTTCGATCTCACGCAACACACGCAGCACTCGGGCACGAAGCTCGAGTGGATCGACCCCGACGGAAACCGCTACACGCCACACGTCGTCGAGCCCGCCGTGAGCATCGAGCGCATCTTCGTCGCGCTCCTCTGCGACGCCTACCACGAGGAGGTCGTCGGCGACCGCGAGCGTGTCGTTCTCCGCCTCCACCCCAAGGTCGCGCCCGTGAAGGCGGCGATCCTCCCCCTCGTGCCTCGCGACGAGGGCATGGCGACCCGGGCGCGCGCGCTGTACGAGGAACTGCGCCGGCACCACATCGTGGAGCACGACGACAGCGGCCAGATCGGCAGGCGTTACCGTCGCCAGGACGAAATAGGGACGCCGTGGGCCTTCACCGTCGACGAACAGACACTCGAGGACGAGACAGTCACCGTGCGAGACCGGGACTCGCTCGCGCAGGAGCGGCTCCCGATCGCCGGCGTCCGCGCCTGGCTGGACGACGCGCTGGAGCGGGACTGGTCCTCACCGCAGTCGGACTGACTGCAGCCGGCTGCCTCGGCGGGGGCACGAAGACCGTCACCGTCACGCACACGCAGACGATCACCTCGACCCGGACGGTGACGACGACAGGGTCCGTCGCAGCGGCCCACGCCTGCCAGGGGACGGACCTCAAGGCCGCCTTCGTCGAGATCCCCAACAGTGCAGGAGCCGGCCAGATCGCCTACACGCTCGTCGTGAAGAACAGCTCCCAGGGCGCGTGCTTCGTCCAGGGGATCCCGAAGGGGACCCTGCTCGGGGCGAGCGGGACGGAGCTGCCCACGCGCGTCAAGGGCTCGGGAGGCGCCGCGAAGCGCATCGTGCTCCCCCTGGGTGCCTCCGCCACGGCCCCGGCGCGGTTCTCGCCGTCCGTCGCGGGCGACGGAGACTCGCAGACGGGTGCGTGCCAGCCGCAGGCACACACCTTCCAGCTGAGTGCGCAGGGGGGCGGCGTGACGGAGGCGCCGATCAAACCGCCCACGAGCGTCTGCCAGCAAGGCACGCTGAACTTCGAGGCCTTCGACTACGCCGGTTAGCCGCGGCTCAGGCGCTCAACGTCCGCAGCCGGAAGCCGCCGTGGTACTCGTACGAGGCGGTGATCACGCGCAGGGTGTCGCGCTGTGTCCGCTCCGAAAGACCGAGCCGCGCGGCGTCGGCAAGCGGCTGCGCGAGGAGGACTTCGATTCCCGCGATCCCGTCGGGCCCGAGCGCGAGCGCCTCGGTCGCCGGCGCGCAGCGCTCGCAGACGGCTCCTCCGGTTCGCGGGGAGTAGCCGACGAGCGGTTCCCGCGCCGCGCCGCACTCGGCGCAGGCAGTGACGTGCGGTAGGTAGCCCGCCAGCCAGAGCAGCTTGAGCTGAAAGGCGAGCCCGAGCGGATCGAGCGTCGGCCGGCCGGCGGCATGCGGCGCCTCGTCGAGGAGATCGAGGAAGCGCGTCAGCGCGATGAACGCTCGCTCGTTCGCCTCCTCCTCGCTGAACAGACGGAGCATCGCCTCGGCGCCGATCATCCCGACGGAGAAGCGGTAGTAGTCCTCGCGCGTCTGCCGGTGGGAGCGGATGAGCTGTGCCGCGGTGACCGTCTCGAGATCGCTGCGACCGCGATGGAGGACTAGCTCGACGTGCGAGAGCGGCTCGAGCCGCGCGCCGAAGCGCGACATCGTCTTACGCACGCCTTTTGCGACGGCGCCGACCCGGCCGTGCGCCTCGGTGTAGAGGTGAAGCACCCGATCGGCCTCGCCGAGACGGATCGACCGGAGCACGACGGCCTCCGTGCTGTACGCCCGTCCGGCCATGCCTGTTGCAGTCTAGGGATGGCACCGGGCAGGAACATCTGGCGCGGTTTATGCGTTGTAAGAGGGAATGCCCAGGATCCAGATCTACACGACACGCTGGTGCGGCTTCTGCGTCCGCGCGAAGACGCTCCTCGACTCCCGCGGCCTCCTTTACGAGGAGGTCTCGCTCGACGACGATCCCGCCTTCCGGCAAACGGTGTTCGACGCGACCGGGGGCTGGACGGTTCCCCAGATCCTCGTCGACGGACGGCCGATCGGCGGCTACACCGAGCTCTGGCGCCTCGACCGCGAAGGTCGCCTCGACGAGCTCCTCGCCGCCTGACCGGGACCGCCCGGCTGGCACGTCGGGCAGAACCATGTCGTCCGGCCGGCGACCTGCGTGCGGGCGATCGGCGTCCCGCAGCGGTCGCAGGGCTCGTCGCGGCGTCCGTAGACGCGGAACTCGTCCTGCATCGAGCCTCCGCTGCCGTCCGGCAGCCGGTAGTCGCGTAACGTCGATCCGTGCCGGGCGAGTCCGTGCTCGAGCGCCGCGCGGATACCTCGGTGGAGCCGCCGCAGCTCGTTCCGGTCGAGGCTTGCCGCGGGACGCAGCGGGTTGAGCCTCGCACGCCACAGCGCCTCGTCGACGTAGATGTTCCCCATGCCCGCGAGCGTGCGCTGGTCGAGGAGAGCCGCCTTGAGGGAGGTACGCCGGCCCGCGAGGCGCTCCCCGAGGCGGGCGGCGGTGAAGAGCGCGTCGAGCGGCTCCTCCCCCACCCGGGCGGCGAGGTACGGCTCCGTTTCCCCGTCCTCGAGCAGCAGCCAGGTGCCGAAGCGGCGGACATCCCGGTACGCGACGTCCGAGCTGTCGTCTAAGGTGACAACGGCGCGGCGATGCGGATCGTCCGGGAGCGAGCCGGTCGGAGCGCACAAGAGGCTCCCCGTCATCCGGAGGTGAATCAGGAGAACGCGACCGCTCTCGAACCGAACAACCAAATACTTGCCCCGCCGCCCGACGGTTGCGACGCGCTCCCCCGTCAGCTCGGCCGCCACCGCGGCCGGCTCGTACGGGCGCACTAGGCGCGCGTCGTGGATGGTCACCCGGTCGAAGCGCCTGCCGACGAGTACGGGTTCGAGCTGCGTGCGGACGGTCTCGACCTCCGGCAGCTCCGGCATGCGGCCAGCGTAGTTGTGTGACCGAGCCGAGCGCCTAGGGCGTCACGATGGGCTGCCCCGGAATCCCGCGCGACGGAGCCTTGCCGCCGAGCCATGCGTTGACGGTTGCGCCGACGTCCGCGAACTCACCCTCGTGGATCTGCCCAGCCGCGTTCCGGCCCTCGACGTACGCGAGCAGGAGGGCGTGCTCGCGGGAATGGTCCGTCGACGGCGTCGTCGGGTCGCAGCCGTGGTCGGAGGTGATGACGAGCAGGTCGCCGGACCGGAGCGCATCGAGCAGGTCGGGGAGCCGGTAGTCGAAGTCCTGCAGGCAGCGATGGAAGTTGACAGGGTCGTTGCGGTGGCCCCAGAGCATGTCGGTCTCGACGAGGTTGACGAAGACGAAGCCCTCGTCGATCTCCCGGAGGAGGTGCTCCGTCTGCTGGATCCCCTCGATGTTCGACTTCGTCGGCAGCGATTCGTCGATGTCGCAGCCGGCGAAGATGTCGCTGATCTTCCCCACGCCGTACACCTTCTGGCCGGCCTCGCGCATCAGCGTCAAGTAGTTCGGCCGGCGCGGCTCGAGCGAGAAGTCGTGTCGATTCGGTGTCCGGGCGTAGTTGCCCGGCTCCCCGGTGAACGGCCGCGCGATGACACGGCCCACGGCGTGCTTGCCGGTGAGGATCTCGCGGGCGGCGCGGCAACCGTCGTACAGCTCCTCGAGCGGCACGGTCTCCTCGTGGGCCGCGATCTGAAAGACGGAGTCCGCCGACGTGTAGACGATCCACTTGCCGGTCCGCTGATGCTCCTCCCCGAGCTCCTGGATGATCTCCGTCCCGGAGGCGGCCTTGTTGCCGAGGACGCCTCGAGCGGTCTTGTGCATGAACGGGTCGATCACATCGTGAGGGAATCCGTGCGGGTACGTGGGGAAGGCCTGCGCGGTGACGATCCCCATGTGCTCCCAGTGACCCGTAGTCGTGTCCTTGCCCTTCGAGCGTTCGAAGAGGCGTCCGGCCACCGCCGGCGCTCCGGGCTGCGGCGGGCATCCCTCGAGCGGCTCCACGTTGCCGAGCCCGAGCGCCTCGAGGC
>C688J35102_120989713_pt1 | contig 12889 bp, 16 predicted proteins | sample HopSoiMetagenom2_FD_35102 | JGI IMG/M metagenome (IMG submission 35102)
GCTCGGCCAGCCGCACCGTGGCCGAGCCGCTGGAGAGCGACCGCGCGCTCTACGCCGTCGCCCGGGCGCTGCTGCGTAAGCTCAGGGCGCAGCGGCGCGGCGGGATCCGGCTGCTGGGCGTGGGCGTGTCGAAGCTGGGCGAGGGCGAAGAGGCGGAGCCGATGCTCTTCGAGGCACCGCAGGGGATCGAGAGCGACCGAGACCGCCGGCTGAGCGCCGCCACCGACCGGCTTCGCGGGCGCTTCGGGCGCGAGGCGGTGCTCCCCGCGCGTGTGGCCCCGAAGCCTCGCGAGCAGGAATAACAACGAAAAACAGTCTCACACAGAGGGAGCAGATGCTGCGCGGCTGCGAGCAGCAGCGCCCCCGGCTCTGGGCCGAGCTGAATCCGCGGCATCAAGGCGGGGATCACCTGGATGACCGAGACGAACGACTGACGTTTAGGGCGCTTCGCGCGAGACGCGGAGGCACAGAGAGAAGCCGCGGCTTCTCTCTGCGTCTGTGTCGATGCTTTCGCCTCAGTCGCTTCCGTAGTGGAAGCGTGCCGAGAGAAATCCGATCGTCTCGTTGGTGACCTCGTAGACGATGCGGTCGTGGCGCGTTAACCGGCGGCTCCATTGGCCGTGCCTGTCGAAGCGCAACGGCTCGGGCTTGCCAATACCGGTGAAGGGTGCCTGCAGGGTCAGATCGATCAGGCGGAGGAGCCGCTTGGCGACTGCTGGAGCCGACTTCTTCCTGTACGCGAGGTCTTCCAGGAACTGAGGGTCGAAAACCGCTTTCGCCTGTTCTGAACCGCCGCCTTCGCTCACGGCTCGATTCCGAGCATCTCCCTCAGCTCGGCGGTCGTCATGTGCACGCCTTCACCAGCGTCGAGCCGCCGCTGAGCTGCGCGGAGCATGCGACGATAGGCCGGGTTCTTCAGGATCAGGCGAGCGTCGTTGCGGCCGAAGTTGACGCGCCGAAACCCACCCAGACTCCGCCTGATGAGATTGATCCTGTGCTCGCGTGTCGCCATTCCAGCCTCTCTCAGCGGTCCGGCCGATGTGCGCTCGAATAACGGTAAACGTGCCAGTTTGGTCCGTCAATGCTTGTAATTCGTTGGGAAGCAAGGTGTTCCACCGCTGACGCCAACGGCACGCGAGCGACTAGCCAGCAGCGATACGGCCCACCCGGCAAGATGCTTGACCGGGCGGGTCGCTCTGCGTCATTGCTGAGAATTCGCGTCACCCGCCCCGCGTACCAAGGGTCACGGTGACGGTGACGCGCTGGCCGTCGCGGAGAAGGACGACGGGGACGGTGTCGCCGGGCTTGTAGGTGCGCAGCGCGTTGGTGAGGCCCTGCAGGTCGTGCACGTCCATCTCGCCCATGCGCACGATCACGTCGCCGGCGCGGATGCCGGCCTTCTCGGCGGGGGAGCCCTCGCGCACGCCGGTGAGCTTCACCCCGTCGGGCACGGGGGTGAAGTCGGGGATGGAGCCGAGGTAGGCGCCGTAGCCCGGCCCGCTCATCGACGGGGCAGGCGCAGCGGCGCGGTGGAAGGTGAGCGCCCCCGGCCGCGACGCCACGCTTCCGGCCACGCGCGCGACGATGGCCGCGACGCGCTCCAGGCCCGCGGCGTCGATCTTCTCCCAGTCGTCGCTCGGCCGGTGGTAGTCGGCGTGCACGTTGGTGAAGAAGTGCAGCACCGGCAGCCCGCGCGCGTAGAACGAGGTCTGGTCGCTCGCGCCGAAGCCGTCGCCGCCGCCGCGCACCTGCACTCCCTCCGCGGCCGCGGCGCTGTCGACCAGCGCCTTCCACTCGTCCGCCGTGTCGGTGCCGTACACGATCAGCGGCCCGGCGCCCAGGCGGCCCACCATGTCCAGGTTCAGCATCGCGCGGGTGCGCTCGAGCGCGATCGCCGGGTGGCCGGCGTAGAAGGACGAGCCGAGCAGCCCCTCTTCCTCCCCCGTGAAGGCGATGAAGACGATGCTGCGCGCCGGCCGCGGCCCGTGCGCCAGCCGCCGCGCGATCTCCAGCATGGCGGCCACGCCGGACGCATTGTCGTCGGCGCCGTTGTGGATGGAGCTGTCGCCGGGCGCCATGCTGAACGAGCCGCCATGCCCCAGGTGGTCGTAGTGCGCGCCCACGATCACCGCCTCGCCCGCGAGCGCCGGGTCCGCGCCGCGGAGGACGGCGACCACGTTGCGGCCCGTGCCGCCGGCGGCGTGCGGGTTCACCGCGCTCGCCAGCGGCAGGCTCTGGAAGTACGTGCTCGCATCGCCCGACGGCTGCAGCCCCAGCGCCCGGAACTGCGCGGCGACGTAATCTCCCGCGCAGCGCTCCGACGCGGTGCCGGCGAGCCTGCCCTGCAGCGCGTCGTCGGCCAGGTAGCGCACGTGCGACAGCGGCGCGGCCACGCCGCGGGTGAGCGCCCGCGCGTCGGGGCAGCTCTGCGCAGTGGCGGACGAGGACGCGGCGAGCGCGAGGGCGGCCGAGGCGAGGGCGAGCGACGGGCGCACGATCCTCATCGTCCTCCTCCCGACGCCGGCGCCGGCGAATCGACCCAGTCGGCGATGAAGATGTTGGTGTCGCCGCGGTGCGCGGCGTTGCGGTTGGAGCCGAAGACCAGGTGCCGCCCGTCGGGGCTCAGCATGGGGAAGCCGTCGAACTCGGGGGAGTGGGTCACGCGCTCCAGGCCGGTGCCGTCGTCGTTCACCAGGAAGAGGTCGAATTCGCGGCCGCGCGGGTCGCCCTGGTTGCTGCTGAAGATGATCCGCCGCCCGTCCGGCAGGTAGTAGGGGGCGAAGCTGGCGGCGTTCAGGTGCGTGACCTGGCGCTTGTTGGAGCCGTCGGCGTCCATCACCCAGATCTCCAGCGTGGTGGGCCGCACCAGCTTCTCGGCGAGGAGCCCGCGATAGTCCTCCCGCTCCCGCTCCGTGGACGGATGGTTGGCGCGGTACACGATGTGGCGCCCGTCGGGGGAGAAGAAGGGGCCGCCGTCGTACCCGAGCTCGTGGGTGAGCTGCCGCACGTTCCCGCCGTCGGCGTCCATGGTGTAGATGTCCAGGTCGCCGCCGCGGATGGAGGTGAAGACGATGGTCTTCCCGTCGGGGGAGAGGGTGGACTCGGCGTTGTAGCCGGGGGTGTGGGTCAGCCGGCGCAGGTTCCCGCCGTCCGCGTCGGCGGTGTAGATCTGGTAGTCGTAGAGCGCCCAGACGTAGCCCTTGCTGAAGTCGGGGCGCGGCGGGCAGCCGCTGTCGCTGGCGAAGGTGGAGCTGTAGAGCAGCCGCCGGCCCCCGGGGAAGTAGTAGCCGCAGGTGGTGCGCCCCTTTCCGCCGGAGATGGGCCGCACGTCGCCGCCGTCGGTGCGCATGGTGTACTGCTGGTCGCAGGGATGCGCGCCGGGGTGCGTGGACTGGAAGATCAGCCGCCGGCCGTCGGACGAGAAGTACGCCTCCGCGTTCTCGCCGCCGAAGGTGAGCTGGCGCACGTTGCGCAGGTGCGGCTCGTCCGCGCGCGCCGGGATCGGCCGCGCCGGCCCCGGGTTGCGCGCGCACGACGCGGCGGCCGCGGCGATCGTGATCGCGCCGAGGACGGCGAGACGGGTTGGGCTGGGGATGGGCATGGGTCGACAGGGTCGGTGTGAGCCCCGGAGCTCGGGGAGAGCCAGGCTGGAACAGGCGGCGCCGAGGGGCCTGCCGAATCCCCGGGACCGTCAGGGGTAGAGCAGCTCCTTGGTCCAGCGCGGGGGGTCGCCGCCGGCGCGGAGGTAGAGCTCGCGCTCGTGCAGGCGGCTGGGGCGGCCGAACCAGAACTCGATGCGGTCCGGGACCACCCGGTATCCCGACCAGAACGGCGGGCGGGGGATGTCGGCGCCCTCGAACTTCGCCTCGTACTCGGCCACGCGGGCGGTGAGCGTCTCGTAGCGGTCGAGCTGCGTGCTCTGGCGGCTCGCCCACGCGCCGATGCGGCTGCCGCGCGCGCGGCTGGCGTAGTAGGCGTCCGCCTCTTCCGCGGTGACGGGCTCCACCCGGCCCTCGATGCGCACCTGCACCTCGAGCGGCTGCCAGTGGAAGCAGAGCGCGGCGAAGGGGTTGGCGGCCAGGTCGCCCGCCTTGCGGCTCTCCAGGTTGGTGTAGAACACGAACCCGCCCTCGTCGAACCCCTTCAGCAGCACCATCCGCACAGAGGGGCGCCCCGCGGCCGTGGCCGTGGCGAGCGCCATGGCGGTGGGCTCGCGGAGGTCCGTGCTCGCCGCGCGCTCCAGCAGCTCGCCGAAGCGGCGGAAGGGCTCGGCGAACGCGGCGGTGCCGGGGTCGGCGGCGTGCGCCGCGGCGTCGCTCATCGCCGCGGCGGGGTGACCACGTGGAAGGGGAGCCAGGCGCGCGTGTTCTCCCAGCTCAGCGACAGCGTGCCGGCGCCCGCGCGGTTCCGCTCCAGCGCCATGGTGAACTGCTCCACCGGCTGCGCCAGCCTGCCCACCCGCATGGGGATGCGCGCGAAGTCGCGGGCCGGCTCGTACTGCGTGCCCCACTGGCCGGTCTGCCGGTTCACGATCAGCGTCCACCCCGCGGCGGTGGGGATGGTGTAGAGGGTGTACGTCCCGCGTGGCACCGCGGTGCCGCCGAGGTCCAGGTCCACGTCGGTGACCAGCGTGGTGGCCGCGTTCGCGCCCGTGCGCCAGACGCGCCCGTACGGCACCAGCCCGCCCATGATGCGGCGCCCCCGCATCGACGGCCGCCCGTAGTCGACGTAGATCCGCCGGCCGGAGCTCACCTCCAGGTTCACGGTGTCGCGCGGGCTGAGGACGGGGCGCGGCTGGGCGGCGGGCGGACGCGTCTGCTGCTGCCCCTGCCGCTGCGCGGCGGCGTCGGTCGCGAGGACGGCCGCCAGCGCCGCGGCGGCGGCCAGGCCGCGGCGGAGTGCGATGGATCGGACCACGATTCGTCTCCGGGTGTGGTGTGTTTCAGCCTCGAAGGTTACCCGCGGCGCCGGGGCGGGGCAACCCGCGGACCGCCGCGCTCCATTGCGTACCCGCCGCGCGGCTGCGAGATCTTCGGCCCGAGCTTCTTCCATCCCCCGCGCGCCCCACGATGACCGATCCCTCGCCGCCGCCGCGGACCCTCCGCATCCTCGCGATCTCCGGGAGCCTGCGCGCCGCGTCGTCCAACGCCGCGGTGGTCGAGGCGGCGCGGCTGCTCGCCCCGGCCGGCGCCGAGGTGAGCATCTACCGCGGCCTGGGCGGGCTGCCGCACTTCAACCCGGACGTGGAGATGGGCGTGCTGCCGCCCGAGGTGGCGGAGCTGCGCGCGGCGGTGGGAGGCGCGGACGCGCTGCTCGTCTGCAGCCCCGAGTACGCGCACGGAGTACCAGGGTCGATGAAGAACGCGCTCGACTGGCTGGTGGGCGGCCCCGAGTTCGTGGCCAAGCCGGTGGCGTTGGTGAACGCGTCGCCGCGCTCGGTGCACGCGCAGGCGCAGCTGGCGGAGACGGTGAAGACGATGTCGGGCGTGCTGGTGGAGACGGCGTGCGTCGCGCTCCCGCTCCTCGGCCGCGGCCTGGATGCGGCCGGGATCGCCGCCGACCCGGAGCTCTCCGCCACGCTCGCGGGCGCGCTGGCCGCCCTCGCCGAGCACGTGCGCCACTTTCCCGCGCCCGTCTTCGACTGATCGCTTCCCGCGCAAAGACGCGGAGCCGTGTTCTCCGCGGCTCGCGTTTCTGCGTGAGACGTTCTGTCGCGAGGCTCAGGGCCGCGCGAACAGCGCGCAGACGGCGGAGAGGTCGACGTTGCCGCCGCTCACCACGATCCCCACGCGGCGGCCGCGGAAGGCCTCCGGGTCCGCGAGCAGCGCGGCCACGGGAACGGCGCCGGAAGGCTCCACCACCAGCTTCATCCGCGTCCACAGAAAGCGCATCGCCTCCACGATCTGCCGCTCGGAGACGGTGCGCATCTCGTCGACGTTGGCGCGCACGAGGGGGAAGGTGTAGCGGCCGAGCGCCGGCGTCCGCAGCCCGTCGGCGATGGTGGGCGGGTTGTGGACCGTGTGCAGCTCGCCGGTGCGGAACGACCGCGTGGCGTCGTCCGCCACCTCGGGCTCCACGCCCATCACCCGCACGCCGGGGGAGATCGACTTCGCGGCGAGCGCGGTCCCGCTCAGCAGGCCGCCGCCGCCGCAGGGCGTCAGCACCACGTCCAGCGGCCCCACCTCCGCGATCATCTCCAGCGCCGCCGTCCCCTGGCCGGCGATCACGTCCGGGTGGTCGAAGGGCGGGATCAGCGTCATCCCCCGCTCCTGCCGCAGCTCGGCCGAGATCTCCTCGCGCGAGCGGCCGTGGCGGTCGTAGAGCACCACCTCGGCGCCGTAGCCGCGGGTGCCGTCGAGCTTGGCGGCGGGCGCGTCCCGCGGCATCACGATCACCGTCTGCACCCCCAGCAGCCGCCCCGTGAGCGCCACCGCCTGCGCGTGGTTCCCCGACGAGTAGGCGAGCACCCCGCGCGCCCGCTCCTCCGCCGACAGCTTCGACACCGCGTTGTAGGCGCCGCGGAACTTGAAGGCGCCTCCGCGCTGGAAGCTCTCGCACTTCAGGAACACTGTGGCGCCCGCCAGCGCGTCGAGGGTGCGCGAGGTCAGCACCGGCGTGCGGCTCGCCGGCCCGCGCAGGCGCTCGGCCGCGGCGCGCACGTCGTCGGCGGTGGGAAGGACGAGGGTGGGATCGAGGGTCTGCATGCGCATGGCTCGGGTGGAGGGACGCGACGTCGGCCCCAGTACACTGCGGCGGCGAGGCCGGTCCGCCGGACGCGGTCCCGGGGCTGGACCACCGCGGCGCCCGCGGGAGAGTCGGCCGGCCACAATCCGCTTGCTTCCGGGCTGAAATCGCTTAGCATGCGAATGATCGAGCCCGCGCGCCCGATCCACAATGTGCCGGTTCCGCACCGCCCGCCAACCATGGAAGCGGCTCGCTGCCGTCCATCTACTATTCTCGACGCACGCCGTCCCCTTGCGCCGATCCTCGCTCAGACTTCCACCGCCTCCTGACACGTGACTGAACGCCGGGCCCGCAGGCGCGAGGAATTCGCGATCGAGATCCTCGCCGGCGGAGGCTTCACCGCGCCGGAGGCGGGCGCGCTCTACCGGGCGGTGAAGAAGCTCCCGGTGGATTCTCGCATCGACCTGGTGGAACGGGTGGCGAGGAGCGTGTCGGGGCCGAATGGCCGCAACGTCCGCCTCTCGATCGAGGGATTTCCTCCGCTCACGGTGGGCCGCAGGCGCGGCGCCGCGCTCTGCGCTTGGCTGGTCAGCGACCGGAGCGCGAAGGTGCGGTTGAAGCTGGCCCACGAGCTGGGAGAGGTGAGATGGGAGGGGCGCGTGCCGCTGCTGAAGGCGCTCGCGAAGGACAGTGACCGGAGGGTTCGGGAGACGGCTGCCGCATACCTCACGAGCCTCGGTCACGACCTGCCCCCTAAGGCCAAGGGGAAAGACAACTACACCGTCACCTTCCACCCCGCCTTCGCCAGCCGCTGCTCCGTGACCGGGGCGGACGGAGAGTGCGAGGTCTACAAGCAGGAGGGTGTGCACCACCTGAACCGCGCCGAGCACCCCAAGAAGCACACCATCCGCCTCAAGGGCGGCAAGTTCAACCGCAACATCACCCTCGACGTGCACGACCCCAACCGCCACATCGCGGGGATCACCGTGCACATGTATGGCGAGGGTCACGTCTCGGGCGCGCGCACCGAATCGGAGACGGTGGAGTGGTTCAGTGTGGACAACGACATGACACCCATCGAGGCGTACACTGCAACGGAGCGTACGGCCGAATCCCTGCCCACCGCAATGGTCACGCGCTACACGAACGTCGCGTTCGCCCCGCGCGCGGACGACGCCGGGGCCGGGGACCTCAGCTTCGCCCTCCTCGTCGAGGCCGCCTCGGCCGCATCGCACCCGGTGGACCTGCGCGTGGCGGCGGGGAAGGCCCACGCGATGGTGCTGGCGCACGCCCACTCCACCGACTTCCAAGTGGCGCCCGGCACGCGCCTGCTTCGCATCCCCCGGAACGGCGACAGCCAGCCCGCGGTGTTCGAGGTGCGCGCGTCCGCCGCCCGCAGCGGGGTCGTGTCGCTGATGGTGTACGACGAGTTTCACCTGGCCGGGAGCATCGAGGTGCGGTTGCGCGCGGTGGAGACCGCGCAGGGGCTCGCGCTGGAGCAGGAGGGCACAGTGGTGTGGCGCGACCCGGGGGGGAGCGCGCCCGTGGGGCCGTTGGGGCTCACCGTGCAGGCATCGCTGGCGGACGAGGGCACCGGGCGGGTGATGTACCACGCCCTGTTCCGCGACGAGAAGAAGGGGATCGGCGTTCCCAGGCTGGTGCCGCTGGGCAGCTCCGCCGAGGCCTTCGACGCGGAGATCGTGCAGGCCTCGCTCGCGTCGCTGCGCTCCGAGGTCGACGAGATCGAGAAGGGGCTCGGCGACCCCCAGACGCTGGGCGCCGGGAGCGCCGAGGAGGTGATGGAGGGGCTGCGCATCAACTTCGAGAGCGCCGGGCGCCAGCTCGGCGGCGACATCCTCTCTCCCGAGGTGCGGGCGCTCATCGAGGACCAAGCCGCGGGGTCGGTGGTGCACTGGGTGATCCACGACCGCGCGCTCGACGCGGTGCCCTGGGAGCTGGCGTGCGACCCGAAGACGGGGCGCCCGCTCGGCGAGGACATCGTGCTGGTGCGGATGCCGGTGCACGGCGACGCGGACGCGACCGCCCCGCCTGCCCCGGCCGCGGCCGAGCCCGCGGCGGGTCCCGCCCGGCTGCTGTACGTGCTGGGAAAGGGAGTGGGCGGGGCGGAGCTCTTCCCCCGGCTGAAGCAAGTGGTGAAGTCGGCCAAGGGGTACAGCGTCGAGACGAACTTCGACGGCGAACAGCGTGAGCCCATGAACCTGGTGAGGTTCAGGAAGCGGGTGCGGGGCGCCCGGGTGGTCCACGTCCTCTCCCACGGCGTGGTGAAGGAGGGGAAAGGGCTCTACCTGTCGTTCGAAGACGGTGCCCTGGGACGCGTGAACCCGCTCCAGGTGCTCACCTTCGAGCCGGCGCCCGGCGCGCTCGTGTTCATCAACGCCTGCTCCTCGGCGGCGGCCACCTTCAGCCCGGCCGGGCTCACCACCTTCGGCTGGAACTTCCTGCTGGCGGGCGCGGGGGCGTACGTCGGCACGCTCGCGCCCGTCACCACCGAGCTGGCGCTCCGCTTCGCCGAGGAGTTCTTCGACGCGCACCTGGGCGAGGGCGTCCAGGTGGCGGAGGCGATCTTCCGCGCCCGGCAGGCGCTGAAGGGCGATCCCGACCCCACCTGGATGCTGTACGCGCTCTACGCGGACCTGCACGCCCCAGCACCCCCACCAAACTGAATCGGAGCACAATCATGGCTACCGTCGCATCGCCCACGGAGTCCCCCGCGTCCCAGACCGGCGAGACGCTGCGCGGCTGGATCCTCGTGGTGTTGACCTTCGTTTTCGTGGCGCTGTACACGGCCGCGCTGCTCGGGTGGATCAGGCCGCTCCCCGACAACCAAGTGGTGCTGCGGCTGGAGCCGATTATCGCGGTGATCATCGGCTACTACTTCGGCCGCGTTCCCGGCGAGAAGAACGAGAAGACGCTGAAGCAGCAGGTGGAGCGCGAGGCGCAGAAGGCCGGCGAGGCGGAGGAGGACAAGAGGGACGCGCAGCGCGGGGAGACGGCCGCCCACGTGGACCGGGCGGCGCTGGAGCAGAAGGTGAAGAGCGCGAAGGCCGCCCTCGCGGCCGCCGCCGTTCCGCAGGGGACCCCGGGCCGGCTGGCGCCCAACCTGAGCGAGGGACAGGAGGCGCCGGGGAACGATTCCGCGGCGCGTCACGCCGCCGCCGCCGCCCTCCGGGTACTCGACTCGTAGCTCCGCTCCCGTCCGGCGTGATCGCTCAGGGCAACCCACGCGGGCGCGGGTTGCCCTGGGCCGTTCCCGGGCGCGCGGCGAGCCCGTTGTGGACGACCGAGAGGGCGACGAGGATGGGCAGGACGGTGGGGCAGGTGCCGACCACGCCCACCACGAAGTCGTGCGCGGCCACGAAGAGGGTGGCGACGAACGACCCGGCGAAGGCGAGCGATGCGCCGAACCCCCACGGCCGCACGAACACCAGCGCCTCGGCGGTCACCAGGGCCAGCGCGCCGGTGGCGCCCAGCGCGAAGCGGACGGGCGGCAGGTCGTCGCCGGTCGCGAGCAGGACGGCCAGGGCGAGGGCGCACACGGCAAGGAACACGAAGCCGGCCGGGCGGCCCGGGAGCGGAGCAGGTGGCGGAGGAGGGTTGTTCGCGGACACGCTACGGCCGGGGGACGGCGACGGGGATCCCGGCGGGGTGCGGGGCGAAGAGCGGCGAGGCGCGGTGGTTCACGTAGAGCAGGGGGATGGCGGCGAGGATCGAGCGGGTGATGATGGAGAACATCGCCTCCACGGGCACCAGGTCGCCGGCCAGCGCCGAGGCGGTGTGCGGCGCGAGGATGGCGACGGCGAAGTAGCCGATGGAAGCGCGCACGCACCACGGGCGGCTGAACCAGAGCGCCTCGGCGGCCACGGCGGCGAACACCGCCGTAAGCAGCGCGACGCCGGTGGGGACGCGGCCGGGGGAGGTGTCGAGACCCGCGGTGAACACGAGCAGGAGCCCCGCCGCGGCCTTCCACCCCAGGTACATGCCGAGCAGGGCGAAGCTGGTGGGGCGGCTCGACACCGGCCGCGTTCCGCGCGTCACGGGATCCATCCGGGTGAAGGCACCCGCACGGGAGGGGCTGCCGGCGGGTGCAGCGTCGCCATCACGCTGGCGACGTACCCGAGGGTCGGGAGGAGGAACACGACGATCAGCAGCAGCCAGGCACCCGCGCCCGCCAGGTCGCCCGACGTCGCGCCGGCGGCAAGGACGGTGGCCGCGAACGCCGTCGCCAGGGCGGCGCTGGCGCGGAACGCCCACGGCCGGGCGTGCCAGAGCGCATCGGCGGCGGTGAGCGAAAGGGCGCCGAGCAGCGCCACCGCCCCGCGGCGCGCGTAGCCGTCGGCGTCGAGGAGGAGCAGCGCCATGAGCGCCGCGAAGAGCGTGGCGCAGAGCGCCAGGAGCGTCAGGCCGACGGGCCGCTGCTTCGCCATGGCCACGACTACGAGCCGGCGTGCCGGGAGGTGTCGGCGAGCACGCGCACCGCACGCAGCGCGGGGGCGAAGAGGGCCACCCTCATGGCGCCAGCCCCAGCCGCCGCGCGCGGTCGCGCACGTACCAGCGGACCATCAGGCACGGCAGCGCGACGAAGCCCGCCACCAGCACCCCGACCGCGAGCAGCGCCGCCGCCCCGGCCTCTCCCCACCCGGCGAGCACGCAGGAGACGACCACCGCGCCGATGCACCCCGCCGCCCACGCGTCGGCCGCGCGGACGACCCACGGCCGCATCCACCAGAGCGCCTCCACCAGCAGCAGCGAGAGGATCGCGACCCCACCGAGGAGCGCGCGCCCGATCAGCTCGCTCCCGTTCCCCGCGAGGCCGATCATGCAGGCGGCGCCCAGCGTGGCCATGAGCATCCCCAGCAGCAGGAACCCGGGGGGCAGCGGCGCCGCCCGCGGCGGTGCGAGGCTCATGGGACGAGCCCCGGCGCGAGTCCCAGCCTGCGCGCGCGGTCGCGCACGTACCAGCGGACGGCCCCGCACGGGACCGCCACGAAGCAGAGCATGACCGCCGTGCCCACGACGATCCCGGCGGACACCCCGTCCACAATGGCAGCGGCGAGGCCGGGGAGGAGCACGGCGCCGCAGCACGCCGCCGCCCATGCGTCGGCGGCCCGCGCCACCCACGGCCGCACGTACCAGAGCGCCTCGACCAGGAGGGCCGAAGCCAGCGCGACGATCCCGAACCCCGCGCGGACGAGCACGCCGCCGTCGGCATCCGCCACCGCGATCGTGAAGCCGAACGACAGGAACAAGAGCGCTACCCCCAGCAGCAGGTAGCCGGCCGGCATCGGCCGCCGCAGCGGCGTGGGTCCGAGGCTCATGGCGCGAGCCCCAGCCTGCGCGCACGGCTGCGTACGTACCCGCTGGCCACCGCGCACGGCACCACCACGAACGCCCCGGTCAGGTACAACACCGGCAGCATGCTCCCCTCCACCAGCACCAGGTCCGCGGCGAGCACCGTGGCGACGCAGGCCACCGCCCAGGCGTCCACCGCGCGGCGCACCCAGGGCCGAACCCACCACAGCGCCTCGATCGCCACCAGCGACAGCACCGCGACCGCGGCGAGGGCGAGGCGGGCCAGCGGTCCCGACCCCGGCCACTCCATGGCCACCAGCGCGCTGCTGACGAAGGCCGGCACCGCCAGGGCCATCCCCAGCAGCATGAATCCCAGTTGCGTCGGCTGGCGTTGCGGCATGGGTCAGTACTTCGGGATGGAGGGGTCCACCTGGTCGGACCAGGCCAGGATGCCGCCGTCGAGGTTCCAGAGCCGGCCGTAGCCCTGCGCGCGCAGGAACTCGAGCGCGTGCGCGCTGCGGGCGCCGGAGCGGCACTGCAGCACCACCTCGTCGGCCGGGTCGATCTCGTCCGCGCGCTCGGGGAGCTGCCCCAGCGGGATCAGCCGCGCCCCCTGCGCCCCCAGGTTGCCGATCTCCCACTCGAACGGCTCGCGCACGTCGATGATGGTGATGCGGTCGCCGCGGTCCAGCCGCGCCTTCAGCTCGGCGGGGGTGATCGCGGGGATGCCGTGGGGGTCCATGTCTCGTCCGCTGGAGGGCGCGTCGGGGGCGAGTCCGCAGAAGCGCTCGTAGTCGATCAGCGCGTGGATCGTGGGATGGTCGCCGCAGGCGGGGCAGGCGGGGTCCCGCCGCAGGCGCATCTCCCGGAACTTCATCCTGAGCGCATCGAAGAG
>C688J35102_120989712_pt1 | contig 12871 bp, 14 predicted proteins | sample HopSoiMetagenom2_FD_35102 | JGI IMG/M metagenome (IMG submission 35102)
AGAACTGCGCTTCATTCGTTGTTCCGGTGGGGCCACCTTCGGCGCTGGCGCCGTTGTCGGAGATCACCATGATGAGCGTGTTGTCCAGGTCGCCGCGCTCCCGGAGGAAGTCCAGCAGCCGTCCGAGGTGGTGGTCGGTGTGGCTGAGGAACCCCGCGAAGACCTCCATGAAACGGCTGAACAGCCTGCGCGCCGGCTCGGGCAGCGAGTCCCAGTCGGGGACGTCCGGGTCGTGCCGGGAGAGTTCGGCGTCGGCCGGGACGATCCCGAGCTTCTTCTGCGCGGCGAAGACCTCTTCGCGGTAGGCGTCCCAGCCGTCGTCGAACTGCCCCGCGTACCGATCCGCCCATTCCTTGGCCACGTGGTGGGGAGCGTGCGCAGCACCGAAGCAGAGGTGCAGATAAAACGGCTTGTCGGGGTCGACCTGCTTGGCGTCGGCGATGAACTGGATCGACTTGTCGACCAGATCCTCGGTGAGGTGGTAGCCCTCTTCGGGGTTTGCCGGCGGCTCCACCTGGTGGTTGTCATACACCAGTTCCGGATACCACTGGCTGGTGTCCCCGCCGAGGAAGCCGTAGAACCGCTCGAAGCCACGAGCCAGCGGCCAGCGGTCATACGGGCCGGCGGCGGTCTCGGTGTTGCTCGGCGTCAGGTGCCACTTGCCCACCATGTAGGTGTTGTAGCCGTGCCCGAGCAGCATCTCCGAGAGGAAGCCGTTCTCGAAGGGGATCGAACCGTTGTAGCCGGGATAGCCCGAGGCCAATTCGGTGATGGCGGCCATGCCGTTGCTGTGATGGTTGCGTCCGGTCACGATGCAGGACCTGCTCGGGGAGCACAGCGCCGTCGTGTGCATGTTGTTGTAGCGCAGGCCGTTCTGAGCCAATGCATCGAGGTTCGGCGTCGCAATCGGGCTCCCGTAGCAGCCGAGCTGCCCGAAGCCGGTGTCGTCGAGGACGACCACCAGGACGTTGGGGGAGCCGGGCACCGGCCTGACCGGCTGCGGCCAGGCAGGGCTGGACTCGTCGGTCGTCCGGCCGATCACGCCGGGAAACGCGGCCCCCGCCGGATACTCGGTCGGTGCCATGAGGTCCTCCTGGGTCAAGCGGGCGGCAATCCGTTGAGGGCAGCAGGTCCGCCCCACGCCTGCGCCACCTCCCAGGGGTGATCCCGCGGCGTCGGCATCCTCCTAGCGTCGCCGCATGACGACTCCTCCGACGGTCCCGCCGGCGTCCGTGCCGGACGCCGACGGCCGCGTGGGTGGGCCGCCGTCGCCCAGGCTCCCGGCACAGGTCGATGCGGCCGCGGAGCGGCCCGAGGCCCCGGCAGGCTCGACGAAGCGACCGGTCGTGCCGCCGGCGGTGGTGGGCCTCGTCGGCTGGGCGGCCGGCTTCCTCATCCTGGGCGGCCTGTACCTCACCGCCTGGCTCGTCGGCCCCGCGTTCCTGGCGCTCATCATCGTGATCGCCATCAGCCCGGTGCAGACCTGGCTGCTGGGTCGCGGCTGGCCGAGCTGGCTGACGACGTTGACGCTGGTGGTCAGCGTGGTGAGCCTTCTGCTGCTCTTCGCGGTCGTGATCGTCGTCTCGATCGCCCAACTCGCCGCGCTCCTGCCGCAGTACGCCGGCCGCTCCGCCCAGCTGATGCAATCCCTGTCCGGCAGCCTCCAGCGGTTCGGCGTCGAGCCGGGGCAGCTGAAGCAGGCCGTCGACTCGATCGATCCGGCCAAGCTGGTCGCACTGATCGGCACAGTGCTCGCCGGCCTGTCGGGACTGGTGTCGTCCCTGGTGTTCCTGCTCTGCCTGTTGCTCTTCCTCAGTGTCGAGGCCGGCGGCATGGACCAGCGGCTCGCGGCGGTCGCGGGCGATCGCCCCAATCTCGAGCGGGCGCTGCGTTCGTTCGCGCACGGCACCCGCACCTATCTGGTCGTCACCACCGTGTTCGGGCTGATCGTGGGAGTTCTCGACGGAGGGGCGCTGTGGCTCATCGGAGTGCCGCTGCCGGTCCTCTGGGGCGTGCTGAGCTTCCTGACCAACTTCATCCCGAACATCGGCTTCATCATCGGTCTGGTTCCGCCGGCGCTCCTGGCCCTGCTGGACGGCGGTGTCGAGGAGATGCTGATCGTCATCGGGGTCTACTGCGTCCTGAACCTCGTCATCCAGTCGCTGATCCAGCCGCGCTTCGTGGGTGACTCGGTCGGGCTGGCGATGACGGCGACGTTCCTCGCGCTGATCTTCTGGACCTGGCTCCTCGGTCCGCTCGGGGCCCTGCTGGCGATCCCGCTGACCCTCCTGATCAAGGCGCTGCTCGTCGACATCGACCCGACGGCGCGCTGGGCGATAGCGCTGGTCGGCAGTCTGGAACGGAAGCCGGCGAGCCGCGCCGCCCCCGCCCCGGACGCCGACCCCGGCCCGGTTGCCCGGAGTTCCGGTCCGGCTGGGGAACGGGATCGGTCCCCAGCGGCCTGAGTCGCTGGGGACCGAGAGAACCGATAGGGCATTGCCGCCGGTGCCCCGGCGGTCGCATCGGCTAGTAGTTCTTCAACTCCTTGCCGTGGACGGTGAGAGCGAAGATCACCAGGACGTCGACGGTGATGACGATCATGCTCCACACCGGGTTGGCCTCGATGAAGAGCAGGTTCAGGATCGCGCTCACCCCGGCGAACAGAACCCCGACGGTCCGGGCGGCGAGGTTGCCGGAGAGGATGCCGACACCGCTGATGGCGATCACGACGCCCAGGAGCAGGTGGACCCAGCCCCAGACGGTGTAGTCCACGTTGACCACGAGGCCGCGCGGGCCCACCGCGTAGTACCCCTTGTCGAAGATGGCGACGAGACCCTCGATCGCCTGGAACGTGCCCAGCAGCAGCATCATGCAGCTGGCGAAGGCGATCCAGCCGGTCCAGCCGGTGGGCGCCGGGTCGTCGCGGTACTCGGTTGTCGTGCTGGCACGCGAAGGGCGGGTGTCGCTCATGGAGTGCTCCTAGGGACGGGACCGGCCGGGCCCGCTGCCCGGTTCCGGCTAACCGTGTGACTCCCGGTGACGGCCCGCGTCATGCGATCCGGGTGAATCCCGTCCTGCCGCTCGACCGACTGCGTCAGGGGCGGTCTGCCGCCATCCGGAAGCCGATGTTGCCGGCACTGCTGTCGGGTGTGTTCGCAGATCGGGCGGCGCAGCGGTAACGCCAGCAGTAGGACTCGTGGCAGAGGTAGGAACCGCCGCGCGTCACGCGCTGTCCGGGGCGCGAGGAACCGAATCGGTCCGAGGTCCACTCCCACACGTTGCCCGTCGTGTTGTAGAGGCCGTAACCGTTCGGTGAGAACGCGTGGACCGGCGCGGTGCCGACGAATCCGTCCGCACCGGTGTTCTCGGTGGGGAACCGGCCCTGGAACACGTTCATCCGATGCTTGCCACCGGGCGTCAGCTCGTTTCCCCACGGATAGCGGCACTGCTCCAGACCACCGCGCGCGGCGTACTCCCACTCCGCCTCCGACGGCAGACGCCCTCCCGCCCAGCGGCAGAACGCGCGCACATCGATCCAGGACACGTGCACCACGGGATGGTCGGGCCGGTCGTCGACATCGGACGCCGGGCCCTCGGGCTGCCGCCAGCTCGCTCCCAGGACCTGCCGCCACCACGGCGCCTGCACCACCGCTCGCGTCGGGGGGAAGTCTCCGGGCAGCAGCCCGGCGAACACGAACGACCAGCCCTCCCGCTCCGCCGTCGTCACGTACCCGGTTGCCGCGGCGAAGCGGGCGAATTCATCGTTGCGCACGGTGTGCGCCGCCAGCCGGAATCGGTCGACGTGGACCGGACGGGAGGGCCCTTCCCCGTCGTCGGGATAGCGCTCCTCGTCCGAGCCCATCCGGAACGTGCCACCGGGCAGCTCCACCAGGGAGGCGACCGCCGCCTGCTCTCCGGGCGCCGGTCGCGCGGGCTCGACCGGCGTCGTGGGCTCCACCACAGGTCCGTCGCGCTGGGGGCTGCAGCAGTGTCCCCCTGAATGCGTGCTGGACATGGGCACGGCTTCTCGTGACATCCGCCGAGCATCGACCATGAACGGCCGATCGCCTCATCTTCCGGGCATGGTTCGACGCCGGCCCACGGTTTGCCCGTCGTCGGGACTCACGGCGGGCGGTTCAGATGATCTCCCGCCTCCACACGGGTTCCACGGCTGCCCAGTCCCTGGCCCATCGGCGCAGCCGACTGCGGTCGAGGGACTTCCGGAACCCGTAGTAGCCGGCGCAGACCAGCGAGGCGATGCACAGGTACGTCAGGAGGGCATTGCCGATCGTCCGGGCGATGACGTCGCCCTCGCTCACCGGTGGCCTCGACAGATCACCGTGCCCATCGACCCAGACGGGAACGGCGCTCCCGGCTTTCGCATCCAGCGGAACGTCGACGGTCCCCGTCCGCTCGGTGCCCGCGGGTGCTGTCCACACGACCACCGCATGTGCACTGCCGAGTGCGTTCCCGGCCGCGTCGTATTCCGCGACGGCATCCCCCTGGAGCATGGCCCGCACCTGCCGCCGATCCAGGGCCTGAGCCGCCGCTTCGGCCCCGGCCGAGGAGTGGGTGACCGTGGCCACGGCGAGCGCGGGGGGTATCCCCATGATCAGGCTGAACGCCAGCAGGACGCGACCCAGGAACTGAAGCCGGTCGGAGGTCCGCTTGAGGGGTCCGGAGCCGAGCGTCAAGCGTCGGAGCACGTGGCTGGATGCCGCCCTCTTCTCGGGCACGTAACGGGCTCCTCACGCTCGAACGCTCGAACTCGGGAGGGAAGGGGCGATCAGCTCAGCCGTCGACCGTCGCCGCTCACATGGGGGCGTCGCGCAGCTCGCGGCCGTGCACGGTCAGGGCGTAGATGACCAGGACGTCGATGGTGATCAGCAGGATGCCCCAGACCGGAGCGGCCTCGATGAAGAGCAGAGCCACCACGGCGTTCAGTCCTGCCAGCATGACGCCGACGATGCGCGCGAGCAGGTTGCCGGTGAGGACCCCGAGTCCGGCCGCGAAGATGGCCACGCCCAGGATGAGGTGGACCCACCCCCACCAGGTGTAGTCGACGCTCACGGCGAGTCCGCTGGAGCTCACGTGGTAGTACTTGTCGTTGAACAAGGCCATGAGGCCCTCGAGCGCCTGGATGACGCCGTTCAGGATCATGATGAACGCGGCGAAGACGACCCACCCGGTCCAGGCGGTCGGTTTCGGCCCCGTGCTGTAGGCCACTCGGGTCGTGTCCACGTCGGGCCGAGACGATCCGATGTCGGTCATGAGAACTCCTCGGGTGCAGGGGGGCCGGGGCGCTCGCCCGAGCCACGCCACACCGTTGCGCCTGCAGGCAGGCGCCACGTCGCACGTTTGGGGTGAACCGGCCCCTCGAGGTCGGCCCGGATTCCCGGGCTCACGCAGTCGCCGGGGGCCGGGGCAGGCAGTCCAGGGCGAGCGACGACAGCACCAGTGGGACGTTCATCCCCGGGAGGCGATGGCACCCCGACCGTGGGCGCCGAGGCTGGGCGCACTGGAGGCCGCCGGAGAGGTGCCCGCGATGACCCAGCTCGATCAACCAGCTGCGCAACCGGTTCCCGCCCCGGAACTGACCGCCGAAGAGCGCCTCGAGCTGGAGCGACTCCGGCGCGAGAACCAGAGCCTGCGACAGGGCGGCCAGCGGCCGCGACGGACGTTCCGGTGGCGTTCCTTGTTCGCCACCCTGCTCATCGTCATCGGCTGCGTGCTGACACCGGTGGGCGTGGTTGCGGTGTGGACCAACAATCAGGTCTCGAACACCGAACGCTTCGTCCGCAGTGTTAGCCCGCTCATCGAGAATGCGGACGTCCAGAGTCGGCTGACCGATCGGATCACCGCCACGATCTTCACGTACGTCGACGTCCGGGGGCTGGCCGACGAAGCCATCACAGCGCTCGAGGACCAGGGGCTTCCGCCGCGGCTGGGGGATCGGCTGACGAGCCTCACCCCGACTCTCGCGTCCGCCGTGACGGGCTTCGTCCATGACAAGGTCGCCGAGCTCGTGGCGAGCCCGGCGGTCGCGTCGGCGTGGAACCAGGCGCTCACGACCGCACACCAACAGATGAACGCCGTCCTGTCGGGCGAGAGCAAGACCATCGTGGTCCGCGGGGACAGCGTCTACCTCGACCTGGCGCCCTTCATCGATCTGGCCAAGCAGCGGCTCAGTGCCGCCGGGCTGACGGCCGTGAACCTCGTCCCCGACGTCCATCCCTCCGTGAAGCTGGCGGCGGCGAAGGACCTGGTGCGCGCCCAGACGGCGTACACGACGCTGAACACGGTTGCCGGCGTGCTTCCCTGGACCGTGCTCCTGCTGTTCGTGGCGGGCGTGTACCTGGCGCGGAACAGGTTCCGCGCGATGGTCGGCGTCGGACTCGGCGTGGTCCTGTCCCTCCTCGTCCTGGGCGCGGCCCTGCTCGTCGCGCGCGGCCTCCTGGTCGGCAAGGTGCCCTCCGGAGCAGCACCCGCGACGGCAGCGGGCTTCGACATCGTCGTCACCTACCTGCGGCTCGGCCTCCGGGCGCTGATGGTCCTCGGTATCGTGATCGCACTGACCGGGTTCCTCGCCGGCCCGTCGGACACCGCCGTCGGCATCCGCCGCTGGACGGCCGGCCATCTGCACGACCTCCGGGGTGGCCGCGCGAACGGGCCCGTGTCCAGATGGGTCCGGCCGCACGTTCGTGGGCTCCGGATCGGCGCCGTGGTCCTGGCCGTCCTGGTCTTCGCCTTTCTCGACCAGCCCACCGGCGCTGCGATCCTGGCCATCGCGGCGGCCCTGCTCGTAGTCCTGGCCGTCATCGAGATCCTCGGCCGGCCCGAGAACCCGGCGGTCGTCGCTGCCGAGACATCGGCGCCGGAGGTCTCACCTACGCAGGAGACCGTCCCTGTGCAGGAGACCGTCCCCGTGCAGGAGACGACCCCCGCCCCGAGACGACCGACGTGACCTGACCGGTGTCAGCGGTCTTCGTCGGGGGAGATCCGCACGGGGCCGGGCAACCGGTTCCGCCGGGACTCGGCCACCTGTACGGCCCCGAGCACGACCTTCGCGATGACGCCGACAGTGAGCAGCCCGACCACCATCTGCACGGTCACGAGGACCCGGGCCAGGTCCGTCACCGGGGTGATGTCGCCGAAGCCGACCGTCGTGAAGACCGTGACCGTGAAGTACAGGCTGTCGGTACGGCTGAGTGGCTCGGAGAAGGCGCCCGCTTGCTGCGTCGCCACCGTGCAGTAGGTCGACGCGAACACCACGAGCAGCAGGGGGACACCCACGGCCAGCGCTCGGATGGCCCGCAGTTTCGGTCGATCGGAACCGAGGATGCCCCGCACCTGGAGCGCCACGGTCACGCCGAAGAGCACGAGGGCCGCCCCGAAGCGAAGGGCGGTCCTGATCGTCAGCGGATGATCGAGGGGTGCCGCGTAGTAGACGACGAGCAGCACGATGACCGCGGCAGTCGACCGCAACACGGTTTCGGCGAGCGCCCGTCCGAGACGTTGGCCATTCGCCGCCGGAGCGCTGTCATTCGCAACCACGCGATCGACCATCGGCGCTGGGACAGAGCGTCGCATCGTCCGCCGTGGATGGTCCTGGGCCGCCGGACCGCGTTCACGCGGAGGGGGCGATGCAGCCTTGGCCCTTCGGGGGCAGCGTGTCGAAGGGGGGTACCTGGGAGGAGAGTGGTGGTGGCCACGACGTATGAGTTCGAAGTGGACGGGTGGATCACGGAGCAGGCGCGTGAGGCGTTCTGCGACATGACCATCGAGGAGTTGCCGGCGGGTGCGCGCCTGTATGGCGATGTCACCGACGAGTCGCACCTGCTCGGGATCTTCGCCCAGTTCCGTTCCCTGGGACTCACCGTCGTCTCCGCCCGCCGGGTCGCCCGTCCACGGTCGACGTTCTCCTGAGCGGTTGGTCCGGCTAGGGAGTCACTGCCCGATCGGCATGATTGCGGCGGAGCAACCGGTCGAAGAAGCGGGCGACCGTCTCGTCGGCGTTCATGCCCTCGGTGCGCATGGACCGCGCGACCTGGGACGACGCGGCGCTGCTCGCCTCGTGGAAGACCGGCGCCAGGTCGAGGCCCCCGATGACCTGCCGCGCGATCGCAGTGAGATCGAGGCGGTCGAGCACCGCCTCGATATCGACACGGGCGACGATCTCGTCCGGGTCCACCCGCTTGACGATCGTGTCCACGTCGATCCGGGACACGATCCGGTCCAGGTCGGCCTCCGCGATGATCGCGTCGACGTCGATCCGGGACACCACTCGATCCAGGTCGGCGCGGGCGATGACGGCGTCCACGTCGAGCCGTGCCGCGATGCCGTCGAGGTCGACTCGGCTCACTGCCGCGTCGAGGTCGACGCGGGCGACCACGGCATCGACGTCCAATCCCTTCGCGACAGCGTCGAGATCGACGTGGCCGCGGACCAGGTCTGTCACGTCGATCAGGCCGAGGACTTCCTCGACAGCCACCGGCAGCAGGGATCGGACGACCTCGGCGGCGGCGCGGAGCAGTCGTTCCCTGACATCGGCACCGCGGTCGGCCAGTCGGTGGGCGACCCGTGCCGGCGCCCGGTCGTGAGCAATCCGCCTGCCGAGCCGGGCCGCGCGGAGGGCAGTCGAGAGTAAGGGGCGGGCGACGGTGGCGGCGAGCGTGGTGGCGGCCACTCCTGCACCCAGCGCGATGTCGACCACCTCACGGACCGGGACGTCGTTCCCCCACACCCGTTGCGCTCGGCCGCCGTCCACGGAAGCAGAATCCTGCGGCGCCGGGTCACTGCCCTCACCCCCTGCGGATGAGCGCGCGCCGCGCTCATCCAGCGGGGGTGAGGTGTTCGGCTCGTCGTTGCCCCACGGTCGAACCGCCGGTTGCCGGTTCTTCGACGGGACGCCGCGATCGACGAGCTGAGGCAGTCGGCCCCGGTCTGAGGGGAGCAGGACACTGAGACCAGACCTGCGCCGGTTCCAGGGGTGGGAAGCAAGCTTTCCCGGCCGGTGCGTCGGCACGTTCCTCACCCTGCAGGGCGTCGATCGGGCCACCGCACTGGCCGCTCAGGCGTTCACCGCGCTCATCCCGCTGCTGCTGCTGGTCTCCGCGCTCGCCCCGGCGGACCGCAGCGACCTGGTGTCGAACGTCCTCATCGCCAAGTTCGAACTCCGAGGTGACGCCGCGCACGCCGTGGAACAGCTGTTCGCCCGTTCAGGAGACACCTCGATCGGCGTGCTGAGCCTCGTACTCCTCGTCTTCTCGGGGGTATCGCTCACCCGGCGACTGCAGAAGATGTACCTCCAGGCGTGGCGGCTCGACCGCCCTCCCGGGGTGCGAGCGTCGCTGAACGCCGCGGTCGGCCTGGTGGCCCTGCTGCTCGAGATAGCGCTGCTCTCACTCCTGCGGAAGCTGGTCAGCGCCCTGCCCCTCGACTGGGTGCTGGGTGTGCCGCTCTCGCTCCTGATCAGCCTGGCGTTGTGGACGACGGTTCCGTGGTTGCTCCTCGATCGCAGGGTCTCGTTCCGGCGGCTGCTGCCCGCCGGGGGGCTGACGGCGGTATCCGCGGGCGTCTACGGCCTCGTCAGCACCGTCTACATGCCGCGCACCATGGAGACCTACAGCCAGCGGTACGGGCTGTTCGGCGTGACGGTGGCGCTCGTGGGATGGCTGCTGTGCAGCGCGCTCATCCTCGTTGCGGCCACCGTCGTCGCCGCCGAGGCCGACCGTGCGCCCGAGGCCTGGGCACGCCGGCTCCGGGGCCGGTGGGGCCTCGGGCCGGACGGTCCGACGGCGGAGATCGCGGAGATCGCGGAGATCGCGGAGGAGCCTGTCGAGCGCCCCGCGCTGATCCCGGGGGAGGGCCGGCCGGCGCACCAGTCCGCGGACCGGCATCCGTGACGGTCGGGGCTCCGGGGCGCCCGGATCACTCCACACGGATGATCTCGGCGGCCTCGAGTCAGGGTGCGATCTCCGTCGGAGAGGGAGGTCGGCCATGTGTCGTTGGCTCGCTTACTCCGGGGCACCGGTGCTGCTGGAGGACCTGCTGTACCGGCCCAGGAACTCGCTGATCGTGCAGAGTCTGCATTCCCGGCTCGGTGCCGAGACGACGAACGGCGATGGGTTCGGCGTCGGGTGGTACGGGCAGGGGGAGCGGCCCGCCGTCTTCCGCAGCATCGAGCCCGCCTGGAACGACCGGAACCTGCGGGAAATGGCGGCGCAGATCTCCTCGCCGCGGGTGGTCGCGCACATCCGTGCCTCGACCGGCTCTCCGGTCCAGCAGACGAACTGTCACCCCTTCCGGCACGGTCGATGGCTGTGGGCGCACAACGGGTACATCGACGGCCTGTCGCACATCCGGCGCGACCTGGCCATGGCGGTCGCCCCGGAGCTCTATCCCGAGATCGAGGGGACGACGGACACCGAGCTGCTCTTCCACCTCGCCCTGACCTACGGGCTGGAGGACGACCCTCCGGCGGCTGTCGCCCGTGCGGTCGGCATCGTCGAGGAGATCGGTCGGACCCACGGCGTGGAGTACCCGATCCAGATGACCGTCGTCACGACCGACGGGGTGACCACGTGGGCCTTCCGCTACTCCAGCGAGGGCCGCTCGCGATCGCTGTTCCACAGCACCGACGTCTCGACGCTGCGTCACCAGTATCCGGACAATCCCCAGCTGCACGATCTGTCCGATGACGCGCGCCTGATCGTCTCCGAACCGCTCGGGGACCTCCGCGGCGCCTGGCGCGAGGTGCCGGAGTCGACCTGCGTGATCATCAGCGGTGGGGACGAGACGCTGACGCCGTTCGTACCGGCGGTGCCGCGGGTGGCCGCCTGATCGTCGGTGTCCCCTCATCCCTGCCGGATGAGGTGAGCAGGTCCTCCGGTCGTCAGGCTCGGCCGACGTCCGAGGTGTGCCGCACGTCCTGCTGGCGGTGCGGGGCCCTTCGGCAGGATCGAGAGGACCGATCATGACGACCAACATGTCCCGGCCGCAGTACGGGGCGGCTCCCACCCAGCGCAGCGGCATGGCCCGGGTGGGGGTCGGCGTGCTCGGTGCCGCCGCGGTCGTCCTGGGCTGTTTCCTTCTCCTCAATCCCTACGACGCCGCACGGACGCTGGCATGGCTGGTCGGGCTCGCACTGCTCGTCGGTGGGTGCATGGACATCGCCGCGGGCTGGGGATCCGACGGTCGTTCGACCTCGGCCCTCCCGGGCGTGGCCCTGATCATCGGCGGGCTGGTCGCGCTCTTCTGGCCCGGAGCAACGCTGTGGACCCTCGCTGTGGTGACCGGCCTCTCGCTGCTCGTGCACGGGATCGCCCGGCTGGCGCTCGCGTTCATGGCCCGTGCGGAGGTCCCGCGGTGGGGCTGGCTCGCCCTCGCCGGAGCGCTCAACATCGTGGTCGGCATCATGGCGCTGGCATGGCCGCAAGCGACGGTCGTGGTGCTGTCGGTGATCCTCGGGTTCCAGGTCCTCGCCTTCGGGGTGGTCCTGCTCATCGCTGCCTTCTTCGGCGGCAAGGCGACCGCCTGATCCGCATCCACCCGCGGTAGGTGATGCGGGAACCACCGCTACGTCGGAGGCTCGGCGGCGTGACGAACCACGACCCGGCGGTCCCGTCGGTGCACGCGGGCGTGGTGACCCGGCTGCTGGCCGCCTGTGTCGACACCGCCGTCGTCGTGCTGTTGGCCGTGGTGGTGGACCTGGCCGCCGCGGGCATCCGGTTCGTGTGGTCCCCGATGAACTTCCGGTGGCCACGACCGGGAACGCAGGTGGTCGTCGAGGTGGTGCTGGTCGCCGCGGTGCTGTACCTGACCGTGGGGTGGTCCGTGGTCGGCCGGACCTACGGCGCCCGCCTCCTGGGCCTCCGCGTTCTCTCCGCGCGGTACCGCGTCATGGGCTGGCCGCGGTCGCTGGTGCGCGCGCTCGCGTGTGTGGTCTTCCCCGTGGGCCTGTTCTGGAGCGGCATCAGTCCCACGCGACGCTCCCTCCAGGACATCGTCTTCCGCACCGTCGTCGTGTACGACCTGCGCCCGCAGGAGCCGCAACCGATACCGCGACCGCGGCGTCCGGCGGGCGAGGTCGGGACCGGCACCTCGCCGCACGCGCCGGCAGAACCCGCAGCCTGAACGCCAACGCCGGACCGAGCCTGATCGTTCTCTTCGGGTGATGCCCCGTGCCGATCGGGTTCGCAGACTTCGGCTGATCGATGGTCGGTCCTCGCTTCATCGAGGGCAACGGACCGGCGAGTGATCCGGATGTCCACCGACAGCGCAGAGGAGCAGGCATGGCCACCTTGACGGTCTGGAAGTTCGACTCGACGAGCGGAGCTGAGAACGCGCTCGCCTTGCTGGAGCGAATGCAGAAGGAAGAGCTGGTCCAGGTCAACGACGCCGCGTACGTCTACTGGCAGGAGGGGCGCAAGAAGCCCAAGACGGAGCAGCTCCACCACATGGGCTCCGCCGGCGCGCTGGGTGGGAGCTTCTGGGGTCTGCTGTTCGGGCTGATCTTCTTCGTGCCGCTCCTCGGCATGGCCGTCGGGGCGGCCATGGGTGCCTGGGCCGGGTCGATGACCGATGTCGGCATCGATGACACGTTCATCAAGGAGGTGCGTCGGCAGGTCACCCCGGGCACGTCCGCGCTGTTCGTGATGACGTCGGCCGCAGTGGCCGACAAGGTCATCGAGGAGTTCAAGGACACCGGCGCCAGCTTGGTCTCCACCAACCTCTCCAAGGAGCAGGAAGCCAAGCTGCGCGAGGCGTTCGCCGAGGCCGAATAGTCAGTCGGGGACGCTCGGGCGGATCGGGGCCAACGGTCTCGATGCGCCCGAGCGTTCCGGCGTCATGGTTCCCGCGGCACCGGCCC
>C688J35102_120989711_pt1 | contig 12867 bp, 21 predicted proteins | sample HopSoiMetagenom2_FD_35102 | JGI IMG/M metagenome (IMG submission 35102)
TGATTGGGAATATTTAAAATTTGCTGCGGAATTTGAGTTAAAATTGATTGATTAGGAAGCATAATTATTTAAAAATAAAAATAATACTTCCTGCTGACGATAAAATTGCTGTTTAATTAAATTTTTAGGGGCTTTTCGGTTTTTTATTATAATTTAAGAGCTTTAAGTTCTTAATTCTTTTCGATTAGTAATTTTGACTTCAAAAGGAATTTGTAAGTTATCCGTGTAAGCAATTAACTCTTCCAAATCTAAATTATAAACCTTACTAAACAAGATATCGATTAATTTTTCTTTACCAACTCCCAGTTTTTTAGTTAATTTGCTTTCTGAAAGTTTATTTCCTTGCTGATATTTTACTATGTATTGACAGAGATTATATTTGGCTTGGTCAGTAGAATTAGCATCGTCCGGCAAAGTATAATTCGCGTAAGGATAATCAGGCTGAGAAGTTTCCTTAATAATTTCTTCTATTTCTTGTTCAGAAGGTCAATTATTGGTAGTTGTTTTAATCTTTTTCATAATGTCTTTTTTTAATGGGATAAGTATTTAACACTCCTCAAACGGAAGAATTATTTTCGTGACAGCAGATTAAACGATAAAGCTTATTTTCATACTGAATAGCCTTTAAAGTGAAATAAGTTCAATTGCTTGATCTCTTTTTGAGGTCAGGTGTAAGTCTTTCACCATTTAATTTTTCAACCACGATTTTTATAATTAACTCATCAGTAATTTTTTCTCGCCCCGGTTTGGTTTTATAATATTGGCTGATTTCTAAACTGGTTAGCTGCCAATCATTAATTACCAAGTTGCAAGGATAGGAATTTCTTATCTGGTGTTTATCATTCATCCTATAAAGTTAATTTTACTCTTTTTTAGTGCGGGGGGCGATATTTCTTTACTTGCTACGAGTTATAAAAGACTTTTTATAAATAAAAAGCATATTTAAACAACTTTCCCCAATAAAATCATAAGCATTTCCTAAGCATTTTTCTTTCCTCTAATAGTTTTATATTCAAACCTAAAAATCCTTTAAAATTATAAGCAAAATCTCCATTTAAAAAAAGTAGCAAAAAAAATTTCCTACCCTCATTCCGCCCTCTGGGCCCCGTTCTTGCTTTTTTTCGCCTTCTTGCCAGCTTTTCACGCACTTTTCAGTGATCTGCTGCTCTAATTTACGACCCGCAAAGCTATATTGACTAAACACCAAAAAAAGCCCCCTCAGCTCGCCCCAACCCCTTCAATTTTTCGTTTGAAAGGAGGTAAAAACGGGGAAATTTGGTCAAAATAAAGTAGGAAAGTAGGTAATTTAGGGCGAAAGAGGGGGATTTTCTTTGGTTCTTTCTTTTATTTGCTAATATTCAAATTGGTTAGAGTTAGATATTAGGCAAGAACCTCAAACAAAATTAAAAACTCAACCTTCAACTATTTACTCCTTTTTCAAAGGAACCAAACAAGAACCAGCCCACTAAAAATAACGAAAACACTGAAAGCAAAAATTATCCGACCAACTCTCCATCCGCCGTTAACAAGCCTTACCTCTCAAATATGCACTTCTTCCCTTCCATGGAAAGCCCGATAAGGCCTGTTGGGAAAAATAAAAAAACTATAATCACTTGGATTATCTCCTCAAAAACCCCTTCTTATTTCATTAATCTTAACAAAAACTTCATACTTTTTGCCACCTTTTTCAAAAATCACAGGCTCACCAATGTTTATCGAATATCAAGTGCCGTCTTTCATTTCTTGCTGTGCTTCTTCGCCAAGAACACTGCCTCAACCGTCTTTTCAATCAATTTCCAACGGTTCTTTTTTATAAAGATGAATTATTTCTCCACTTTCTTTGTCTTTGATTTTCTTCCTAATTTCAAAAAGCCTGACTTCCTTCACAACTAATTAAAATCTTTCTTCTCATCAATTTTTTCATTTCTGTTATTCCGATTAATACAATCATTAATGTAATTCACTATTTCATCTCGTTTTTTTCTTGAATTAGGAGTAGTCATTGCGCCTGCTCCATACACTTCATAGGTCTTGTTTTCAAATTTCCTCAAAACCGAACAAGCATCCTCAACACTATACATTGTTATCCAATCAGCTCCATCAAAATGCCAATTTCACAACCTATTTTGATAAAAACCTACTGATAGATGAAAAGAGGCACCGTCGGGAGCACAAGGTATTTTGTTTTCTAGTTGGCGAATTTGACCTCTTAATTGCTGCTTAGTGCATCGACAACTATATTCAAAACAAGGTCCAAAACCTTTTTGAACTCCTATATTTCCATAAGCATCCAATTCTGCCGCATAACTATCAGCAACAATTTGGTCTTGTTCAAATTGATTATCTAAAATAAATTGTTCATAGTTTTTAGGAGCATTTTGAATTGGTTTAAATTTATCGTTAGTCATATTAGTTTAATTTTCCTTTCAAATTTATGCTTTCAGTTTTTTTATTTTTTATTTCAATTATTCTTTTCATCATAATTTATGTTTTACAACTTTTTAATTTTTTTGCATTATATTTTTCACTTTTTAGTTTTTGCTAATTCTAACTTTATAGCATGAATGCTTGCGTGCAGAATTCTATAATAATATAATAAATACCGAGCTATATTTTTTTAACTTTCACTAAACTTATTTTGGAATAAATAAGCATGAAAGATCCGTGATTTTTCGGTATTAATGCCTCAACTTTTAAAGTTTCCCAGCAAGTTTCTTTTTAAGCAAGTATTACATAAGTATTTATGCTGATTGTTTTCTTTATTAGTTCAGTAGCCTCAATTATTTTTTTGGCTATATTGGCGGCGAACCAAGTTATATTTAACCTTAACTTGATTATCACAAAGTAAACATTGTTTTTGCAGATCAGGTTTAGTGTATTTTCAGCGACGAGAATGATTTTTTTTAGTTGATCCGTGAGAAAGCGGATGAGAAGCAAAATTATTCTCCCTAGAAATAAAATTCTCCTGTGGTTCTGAATTAGTTAAAGTCTCGTTAGTTTTCGTCAAAATATACAATAGTTTTTAATACTTTTGATTGAATTCCGACTAACAAGATAATAATTTTAAATCTTATTTAGCGAGGGGCAATTTTAGTGAAATTAATCCCTAAACCTGAATCTGCTCAATCGTTCCACTTCTTGGCAAACTTCTTTTTTTGGTTGGAAAATCCAAAACAATTTGCTCGTAAAGCATAATTGGTTGAGTTTCTTTGCCGTTTTCTTTTAGTTCAATAATTCCACAGTTGGCTAAAACCTGGCAATCGCGTCAAACATTCGTGTAGTCTCGGTGTAATAAATGGGCTAATTGATGAACATTAGCCGGCTTATTTTCCTTTAAACAAGCAAACACCTTCAAGCGGGCTTTACTAATTATGCGGTGAATGGTTGATAAGTCATTCGCTACCATTACATTTTCCGGTTGAATATACTTTTTACCGTTAATTGCTTCTTTAAATTCCGCGGACATTCTTTTCGGAGAAAAATAAGGGTCGTATTGAAAAATAAATGTTTTGTTAATTGTTGTTGATTTCATAAGTTTATTATTCATAGTTAAAATATCCAAATTTCTGATAAGCCATTTGATAAAACAATTTTTCAGTTTCTTCGAGGGAAATTCACTCTAAAAATTTCTCTTTGTCGTTTTCGTGGAAATGGAGAGGTTTTCCTCGGTGATTATCAAATAATACTCGTTCTTTTTTATTAGTTAATTTAAAAATAATTCAACTTAATTGATAACCTTCAGGGAATTCTGTTGCCTTAACATGAGGATATTGCCAAAGTCTCATCCGCAAACTAATTAAATAACCTTTTTCAGTCATAAATGTTCCTTTGCGGTTATAGACCAAGTATTCATCATCCATTCGGAAATATTCCTATAATGGTATTTTTAATACTTTAACATAAAAATAAGTATATGAACAATGATAATGACAAAGAAAACGTTACCCCCAAAGAAAATTAATGAACCTATGGATATAGTTGTTGGTTTTCAGTCGGGTGCTAACCGAGTGCGACAATACGGAGGCGAAGTTGAATATGGTAGAGAATTTATAAAATTAAACAACAATACTGTTTACGGCCGAGAATATGTAAAATATAGGAACCAAACCAACCAACTAGAAAACGAATTAAAAACTGAATATAGAGTTAAAGATGAAAATAACAAAATATTGGAAAGAATTGTCAACAGCGAACAAAAAACTATTAGCCAAGAAAATTCTCCCGAAAAAGAAATAATAGTTAAAGAAATAAAAAAAACAGATACAGAAGAAAAAAATTAACATGACCAAAGAAGAAAAAATTTTATGTGAAGGTTGTAAATTTTACAAAGATCCGTTTTTTATTGAAACAAGAGTAGACGGAAAGAAATTCTGCAACTTTTGCAGATAAAATTTGTGGAGAAAAATTAATTCTCCCTAAAAATATATATGTAAGTTAATTACTTGCTAAACTAGCTAGTCCAGTCAGTTTTGGAGACGCAATTTCCCTGACTGGCTGGCTAATTGAGTAAGTAATTACGGAAATTGCGTCATGAATAACAATAACAAATTAAACTTAAACAAATCAAAACACGGCAAACATCAAGCCAATTATTATCAAAAAAACAAACAAAAATATCTCCTAGCCAATCAAAAATACCGGGTCAAATTAAAAGCCCAAAAGCCTCCTAAAACCCTCTCTCCTTTTCAGCAAAAAAAGCAAAAACAACTTTTAAGATTGCTAGTTAATCAGCGTTCATTTGTCCCGGTTCCTTTTGGCTTAAAGCACCCCATTATTAAGAACTGAAACGCAGATAATTACTGATACAACCAAAAAATTGATCTGAATAATTTAGAAAGAGGATGTGTCCGTATCATTCCCGACAACTGAAACAACTGCTATATCGGTTGGTTAGATATTGACCAAAAGAAATGAACCAAAATTGCTAAAAAATACCATTGCGGCTATCTCAAAAGTCCCAAAGGAAACATCCGCATACCTTTTCTTTTTAAAAACAAAAATCACGAAAAAACTGGCACGCTCTATTTTCAAGGCAAAAAAATTGGTGATGCCAAGATTTCAGGCGAGGTGATGCTCCCTGGCAACGCTTACTATGACAAAAATAGCAAGTTTTTAGGCTACTATGAATGAAAACATTGAGGAACTTTCTTTCCCAAGCAGAATTATATCTTTGAAACTGCTACGGAATTCTGAAACTTATTAAAGCAAGATTTTGGGATTGAACACAAATCCATTAGTCAGCATTTTGCTTATGGAAAAATCATTGAGAAAACGACTGATTACCAACCATTATTTAAAGAAATTCCTTTTGTTCCCTCACGGGAGCCACCAGGTAGGTGAGTAGCTAATAACCTTTCCAAAATAGCTAATTACTAGGAGCAGAACGCTTTTTTTAATAATTGGCTACTTTGGGGAAGTTATTGCTAACTTTCCCATCCAAAAACCGTTAAAGAAAACGACAAATTGGAAGCCTGTTTGGAGAAATCCAACTCAGGAGAGCGTTATTAACAAAAAAGTTAATGACGGGGCTAATGAAAAACAGCCCTAGGGGTTTCTGACATACCTAAAAGTCAGGCATGGAAGGTCTTCCAAGATATCGCTATCTTCATATTAATTTTTAAGCAAGAGTAGATATCATGGAAGAGGAGGGAGACCGAGCAATGTTTATTACAGAAAATGATTATACACCATGGATAGATTGGGAGAAAGCAAGAGTTAAGAGGTGTGGTGTATAATCAAAGTTAAGTCAATCCTAAACCGCCACTTCCCGCAAAGCCTTAATCAATTTGTCTTCACTGCTCACTTTTCCTAAATAAATAAAAGCTTTAATTAATAAACTAGCACTAATTTTCTTTCGCTGGCTATGATTGTTTAATTTGCTTAAAATTTCCTGTAAATCTTGCCAACTTTGATTGTCTAAACGAAAACTACGAATGCTCGAACTAATTTGATGGTCGAGAGAGATTAATTTGTCTTCGGCTAAGGAATTTACCTCTTGAAGTTTGCTCTTTTGGGCTTTATTTTGTAATTTACTTGTCATACGTTTGTAATACATTTGTCAACTCTTTGGTTAAGTTTTGATAGTCTTGAATGCTTTTGCTTTGGGGAGCGAAAATTTGTAATGGTTCATTAGTTATGCGGGCTTGGTTAATTACTTCTGCACGATAAATAATTGTATTAAGGAGTTTATTTTGATAAGGTTTTAATTCTCCTTCTAAATAGGCATTAGTTTGTTTGTTTCTGATGTCAATATTATTTCTTAAAATAAAATAGTTTAAATTTTTACTTTCTTTTATTTCCCGAGCGGTTTTTAGTAAGTCAGCCATTCCATCCAAAGCACCTTTATCAGCGGTTAAAGGGATTAAAAAGTAGTCACAAGCGTATAAAGCATTAATAGTGATTATTCCTAAATTGGGCGGGCAATCTAACAAAATATATTCAAAATTGCTTAATTTCTGTAAATGATTGTTAAGTATTTTTTCCCGGTAAATATTATTAATTTGCTCGGCAGTTTTGGCTAAACGGATATTGCTACTAATCAGACTTAAATTGCTAATTGATTCGTTTTTTATATAAGCCGGAGTTATTGCTTTATTGATATTCAAGCGAGTATTGGCAAAAAGGTCTTTGAGGGTAGTATTGGTCGGTTCTTTTTGGTAGATTTGGCAAGAATGAGCTTGGGGGTCGCAATCGATTAAGAGAACTTTTTGCTTTTTGGCTAATTCATAGGCTAAATTAACGGCAATGGTGCTTTTTCCTACCCCGCCTTTTTGGTTAATGATAGCGATGGTAATCATATATTACATTTTTAATACTTTTGTAATATGTTTGTAATACAAATTAAATACAATAATTGTGTTTTATTGCCTAAACTGCTTTTTTAAACCAGTTTCTCCAATACCCCAATTACTTTAAAAGTAATTTTCCCAGCTTTAAACTGAATAATTTGTTTTCCGCTTTTTTAGCAATTAATTCCCAAGAATTTTTTTTCCGAAAACATTATTATTTTCTCTTTCTTATATCATCTTTTCATATTCATTTTTTCCAATCCTAAATTTTACGAACCCCGATTGGTTTTTTATAAACAAAAAAGTGCGAAAATTCCAAGGTCTCAGAATTTTCTCAGTTCCCCCACCCTTGGGGCCAACGCCAAGTCTCAAATGGCGACGCCTAATTAATTTACTCATGAAAATAAATATGAATGATATAAGAAACCATAATAATGAAACTTTCTTTAACGGAAAAAAAACTAAATTAGCAAGCCAAATTGCCGAACTTCAATTGCAAGAACAGCAACTTACCAAGCAATTAAAGCTTTGAGAAACTAAACTCAAAAAAGCCCATAATCTCGCTAATTGTTTAGCCACTGCTGAGAAATTTGGCAAACAATACTTAAATGAAGTCCTGGAAAAAGAAAAGACAAAAGAGCAACCCGATAGTTGAGCCTGAGAATGGTTAATCAAAAACCAAACTGAATTTTCTTTGAAATTTGAAGCCGGCAAAGAAGCCTTTACCCAACTAATTTTAAAAAAATAGAGGGTCAAGTACATTATTTACAGAACAAATTGGATAGCATTCAAACTCAAATCGCCCATCAAGAACGTAAATTTGTCCGCTTACAAATCCGAAGACAAGGTAAAACTCTTTTAGAATGCAAACTAAATAATGGAATTGGCTGTTTAGGTGCTGATCAGTGTGATAATTGTCAGGTTAATTATTCAGCCGCCAACAGTGTTCAAGCTGAATTGAGAGGAGGCGCCTACTAAAATGGGAGCTGAAATCCTAAAATTCAGTGGATTTTTTGATAATCGTGAATTATTAAAAGACTTTGATTGTTTGCAATGTAAACAGCCAATCAGCGAGCAGGATGTTAGCGAAAAAAACTATAACCTTTGAGTTTCTGATTATGCTAATGATATCAGCAAAAGCGAGTCTTTTGCGGGTAGAGTAGAGAGGAATTTAACTGCTTATAGTCTAACCTTTTGGTTAAAAGGAGTAGAGCATGAATATTGTCCGGAAACGGAAACTTGTGAAAATTGTTGTGAACGGTTTTTAATGGAAAATATGAAAGAGTTTGCAGGTGATTATTATTGCTTATCATGTTGCCAAGCAAATAAGGAGGTAAACCATGAATAATATTGGTGATATCACCTTTATTTATGATACCTTAGCGGATATTTGCCTCTTCCGCGAGGACAATTCTATCCGGGAACTAACCATTAAAGGTTCTTGTAAATATCAAGGCATAGTCAACGGAACCTGATTTCAAATTGACGAGTTGGTTAGTCATTGGATATCTTTTCGCAAGGATAAATATAAAGCGAATAAATGAGAAGTGTTTTATAAATGTATTGGCGAGGAGCAAATAACTTATTATCGAAGGGTATTTTACAAGGTAGAGGAAGTTTTGGCTTTCTCTTTCTCTGAAAGGGATGAGTGGGTTAAGGATGGAATGAGTGGTAAATGAAAAAGCAAGTTTTAAATCTTTGCTCTTTTGTTCGCCTGTGTTGCTATACTTTATGCGTGTTTTAACACGGGCTTTTGTCCCGCTTCGTTGCTTAAAATAAATATATGGTAAAGAGCCGTAAAAAATATGCCCTAATAGGAGGATCAAAGGTTAGTTCTCAACAACTGTCCGAATGGGGAAGTAGTGGCGGACGACCCAAAAAATATGTTAATCCTGCTGAAAGAAAACGAGCTTACCGATTAAGAAAAAAACAAGTCCAATTCGGAAACCAAGCTCAATTAGAACCCCGTAAAACCTATGGTTCAGAAATCATTAAAAAATATCTTATCTGTCCTAGTTGTGGCAAGGTAAATGATAATCTACGCCAATACTTTAATGAAAAAGGCGAATACATTCCGCAAACTTACTGGTTTGATACTGTAAGAATGGAAAAGAAGAACATCCAAGAGAACCAATACCAACTGCTTTAATTGCTACCAAGTTTTTTCTTTTCACAGCGGCAAACTCAAAGTCCAAGAAAATAAAACTATTATTCCCCAAGCTGGAACTAGCACTCAAAGAAGTCAAAGAAGCCGATCTAGGAGACAAAAAAATAAACATGGATAAGCCCAAAGTAAAAATCCATCGGTGAATAATCACCCTTGCGATTATTTTGTCCTTATTTGGTGGTAGTTTTTTGCTTTACAAGTGGTGAAAAAACCAACAAATTAACTCTGAAATCCAAGCCAAAGAACAAACTCTTAATCAATTACAACAGCAAAACCAAGAAAGAGAACGCGAACAAGCCCTTCAAATCTACCAAACTCAGCAAAAGCAACTATCCCAAGTGCTTACTTTGGCTAGAAATCCCACTATTCAAGAGTTTTTTAATGATTTACTTCAAGGCTACGCTTATCGCTTTGCTAAGCAACAAAATTTAACTGATTGTTGTTTGCCTTTGAAATTTGGTGGGTTTTACCAAAAACCTTCCCAACTCGGTCAACAACAAGGCGAAATGGGAAATTGCCTTTATCAGCAAAATAAGCAGCAAGTAATTATCAGCCTGAACCAAATTTTTTTATTTAATAAACTCGGTCATGAGCGTTATTTAGCTGATCCTGAGTGCTATTTAATGATCGATTTTACTAGTTTAACCGAAACTTTGGCTCACGAATTAGCCCATTATTTTCAATTTATTAAGTATGAACAAAGCAGTTGTGAAAGTAGTGGAGCCAAAGACGCTAACGGAAATTTCCTTGATCCGGAATTAGTGAAAGAACACACGCAATTTACCCAAGAAATTAAACAAATGATAGTTAATTCTACTGAATACCCCACTCTCAAAAAATACTGAAAAGCTATTAATGTCAACATTTAGATTTCTCTTATTTTTAGGTTTTTTTCTGATCTTGTTAGTTTTGTGGCTAGGATGGATGATTTATTGAAAACTCTACGGTAAAAAGCAAGGTCAAAAAGAGAAAAAGCGTAAAGAACAAGAGAAGCAATTACTCTCTCATATTAAAAACTTTTCTCCGGTTCGGTTGAAAAATAGAACTTGACAAAAAAGTTTAGGTAAGAATAAGAAAAAACGGAAAAAAATAAAAAATCCCAAAAACAGTAATATAACACTCATTAATGAAAGAAGCCGATTTAATTTATTGAAAAAAAGGCAGATTTCCCATGAGTTCGGGAAAAATCATCATTATCGAAATGGATGTTTGGTTAGTCCCCGAGCCAAAAAGGCACCTTTATCCAAACGGCTTAAAGTTTGGTTGAATTGCCCTCAACAAAGATAATCCCGCGGAAAAAATATTAGTTGACTATCAGCCAAAAAAAGGCTTTCACTACCATCTTGATAATAAGATTATAAAACTAGAATGAGTTTCTTTGGCGGAGGCATTTAAATTCTTTTACGAAAAAGTTCACGAGAGATTTGGTGATTTTCAAGAGCAAGAATAAAAAATAGAGATATGGAAAACAAAACATTTACTTTTAAATACGAACCAACTATTTCCTTAAAACAAATGGGAGAGGAGATGCAAAAAGCGGTGCGAACTGGTAAGCCGGCGGTTAACCTCCACCAAATCAGTTTTGCCAGTATAGAGGACATTATGGGAGAAGTAATTTCTTTGCGCCCGAAACTTTTTACTTGCCTAGTAGAGAATCATCCTCCCTCACTCCATCAATTAGCCCGCTTGTTAAAGCGAAATTACAACCAAGTATATAAAGATGCTCAATCTTTATCAACGATGGGAATTATTAAATTAGAAAAAGATGGCGAGGATATTAAGCCTATTCCTTTGTATGATAAAATAGTTTTTGATTTTCAAGTGAAGAAAGTTTTTCCTAGTCAAGTCGAGAATTTTGCTGCTGCTAAATAATTCGTTGTTAAAATAAATAAAAATTTTCTATATGAACTATGACCTCCAAACTCATATTAACCAAATCACTAAAAAAGCCAAGATTAAATATCTCGACATTAGCAACCGCGACCTAAACGGCAATGCTGATTTAAGCGAATTCACCTCTTTAACTAGCTTAAATTCCTACAACAATAAATTTGAGGATTTAACCTGACTAGAAATTTTGCCGAGCAAAGACAAATTAAAGAAACTTAACTTTTTCGGTAATCAATTAAAAGAAATAGATTTTGCTTGATTATTTTCTACTTTTCCTAATTTAGAAGCCATAAATGTTGAAAATAATCCAGTTAAAACCAAAAACTTAAATAACCTAACAGCCGAGCAGTTTTCCCGTCTAGTAACTGGCATTAAAAACAAAAAATTCCGGGTAGTCTCTTGACAAGGCAATATTTTAATGGATTTATTGGATTACGCCCAAGTCTTAGTCGCCAGAGGAAGCAATAGCCATAACGCTCACGTAGTTCAGTTACAAACTTTAATTCAAGAAAAGCAACCCAGCGAAGTAAAAATGGAAACTAAAACAAAAGCAAATAACAACCAAATTCCTACTAAAAACCCAAATATTAACAATTATTTATTAATTAGTGGTCTAACTCTTTTTGGATTAGCAATTTTAGCCATTGGCTACTATTTAGGTAAAAACAAAAAACCAGCTAAAAATAACTTATACTTTGACGAAAAATAACGAATTAACTAATTTAGAAGCACAGGAGATTTTTTTTTCCGAAAGGGAAAATTACGCTTTTCGCCCCCTAGTTCAACCTACTAAAAATAAATCTCGTTTAAAAAATTAAAAAAGTATTAAAATAAATAATATTATGATAAAAGCAAGAAACATATTACTAATTGGCAGAACCGGTAGCGGAAAATCAACACTAGCGAATGTGTTGGTAGGAACTGACAAATTTAAGGAAAGCTCTGATAGTGTCAGTGAAACCAAAGATTTTAAGAAAGGGACTTTTTCATGAAAAGGGATTAACTATTGTGTAATCGATACTGTTGGAATTGGTGATACAAAATTAACCAAACGTGATATTTTATACAAAATGGCTCAGGGAGTTGTCTCTTTGAAAGAAGGGATAAATCAAGTTTTTTTGTGCTTGGAGGAAAATTTACTAGCGAAGAAGTTGAAGTTTTTGAATTGTTAAAAGGAGCTATTTTTGAGTCGGGAATTGCCTCTTATGTTACTATTGTTCGAACCAAATTCGATAACTTTGAGGAAGAGGAAGAATGTGAAAAAGATCGCAAAAAATTAGCTGAGGAAAGCGAAGGAATTAAAGATTTGGTAAATTCTTGCAGAGCTATTCTCCATGTGAATAATCCTTCAATAGATGTCAAAAAAGAAAGTAAAAGAAAATTACATGAAGAGGACAGGAAAAATTCAAGAGAAAAACTATTAAATTATTTAGCGACTAGTTGCCAAGGTAATTATAAGCCACTTTCTTGGGAAAACATATACTCTAGAATGGATAATTATATAAAAAATAAACTAGGATGAGATGCTTCGAGCAATAAAGAATTAGAAATTGTGTTGCAAGAACAAGTAAGAAACCAGGAAGAGGTGGCTGAACAAATGGAAACCTTCATTCAAGAAGAAGCTCCTAAATTTTCTGAAACTTTGCCCAAAAAACCTTGGTGGAAATGTTCAATACTTTAATTTATACTTTTTGCAGTTAAATTCTTTTCCAAAAAAAATCCCGGGAACTCGCCTAAGTTTACCGAAAAATGAAATTCCTTGCCCTTTTGCTTCATTTCCTCTCCAAATTCGCGATGGACATTCAATCCCATTCTCAACAATAATTTCTTAAAAAAGAGCAAAATCCCTGCCAAATAGGGTGAAATCCCTATATTTAAGCCTTTTTTCATCCTTTTTCCTTATCTATTAACTAAACCAATCAAATTAACAGGAGAATATTATTTTTATTTTTAAATAATTATGCTTCCTAATCAATCAATTTTAACTCAAATTCCGCAGCAAATTTTAAATATTCCCAATCA
>C688J35102_120989710_pt1 | contig 12861 bp, 16 predicted proteins | sample HopSoiMetagenom2_FD_35102 | JGI IMG/M metagenome (IMG submission 35102)
ATGCTTTTGGCACCAACCACGCTGATCACTCTGCGCGAGGCCGATGGCGCCGGCGAGCACTGCCACATGGGCGCGATGTCGCGGCTGCACCAATGCATCTTCGACTGGCTCGCCGAAACACTCTGGCCCACCTAGCCCCGCGCACCCTCATCCCGGCAGTGGTCTCAGAATTGAGTTCAAATTTGAACGTCATTGGAATTCGGCGGTGGATCGCCAACCAGCAGAATGACTTTGCCCACGACGTTGCCCGCGGATAGCAGTCGATGCGCGGCGGCGGCCTGTTGGATAGGGATCTGAGCATCGATGATCGGGCGCACCCGACCGTCGGAGACCATCGGCCACAGTCGATTGACCACATCGCGGACGATTCCGCTTTTACCGTGCGGGCCGTCAACGGGGCGGCCGCGCAACGCAGTCCCGAACACGCCGACCCTCTTGAAGAGGATTTTGCCCAGATTTAGCTCGGCGATGATGCCACCCTGCAGGCCGATGATGACCAGCCGGCCGTCATCGGCAAGCGCCTCGACGTTGCGATCCAGGTAGGAAGCTCCGACGATGTCGAGGATGACGTCGGCGCCCGCCCCGCCGGTCTCCCCATGGATGCGGGCCACGAAGTCCTCATCGCGGTGATTGATCAAGATTTCGGCGCCAAGTTGTTGCGCCGCCTCCAGTTTGGCGGCCGATCCGGCGGTGACGGCCACCGAGCGCCCAGTGCCCGGGCCACTTGGATCGCGTGGCTTCCGATGCCGCCGGCACCGCCGTGGATCAGCAGTGCCTCTCCGGCGCTCAGGTTGGCCGTCATCACGAGATTCGACCACACAGTGCAAGCGGCTTCGGGCAGCGCGGCTGCTTCGTGCACACTCACACCGGCAGGCAGCGGCATCACCTGGCCGGCGGGCACCGCGACGTATTCGGCGTAGCCACCCCCAGCGAGCAACGCACAGACTTGTTGGCCGGCCGACCATTCGGTCACGCCCGCACCGACATCGGCGACAACTCCCGCCGCTTCGAGGCCAAGGGTGTCAGGAATCCCCGGTGGCATTGGATACTGGCCGGCGGCTTGCAGCAGATCGGCACGGTTGACTCCGACCGCAGCGACCTTGATCAGCACCTCGCCGTGCTGAGCCATCATATCGGGGACCGCGGTCCACACCAGGCGGTCGGCGGATTCGGCGACGATAGCGCGCATAGCAATCACACTCCCTTACGGTCAGTCGCTACGGGGCGCATGGTCTGCCACGGCGGCGCGCCGATGAACCTCTGCTTAGGCGTCCGTTCGTCACAGCGGCGGGCGAGTGGCATACGCCGAACGATCCGCCCAAGACCGCCGCGTTCGCATCCGCGAAATCCCTGGCCGACACCCTTGCCGCAAAAGGCGTCGACGTGATGCGGCGAGAACAGCGTTGCTTTTGCCAGCGAGTTGGTCATGAGACAGCGATCCGCTTTGCGGCTCGGCGCGAGTTCGAGACTGCGTGCCTGAAAGTGCACTAGGGATTGCACGGATGCGAGGGCACGGGTGTGGAGGAGTCATTTCTCGTATCAACCCTCACCCGTCAGTCCCGCAACGGAGATCCGACGCCGGGAGCAGCCTGTCAGGAGGCGCAACGTGTCCGAGGATTCCAACGGCCCACTCGACGCCGGCCGATCTTCAAGCCCTGAGGTGCTCGGTGAGGATGACGACGTTCCCGCCTTCGGCGAGATCGACTGTGCCAGTAGTTCCTTTGGTGGCGGCCGTGCCGCCGGCTTTCGCATCGACTGGGCAGGGTCGTCGATGACCGTCCGGCCCGTCCCCGAGGAGTACGCCGAGATACTCACCTGGCGTGGTGAAGGCAGTGGCGTTGCGGCCGGGAACCCGGATCGAGCCGCCGAAATACTCGTCCAGGTCGCGAAGCGTCACGACATACCCGGCAATCTGTCTCTTGGAGTGAACGCGACGGAGCTCGATACGGTTCGACGAAGAGCACCTCGCCGAAGACCACAAGTGGTCTTCAGTGAGCAGGTCAGCGGATTTCGCCGAGTGCTAGCCTGTCGAGTTTCCTGCGGACATCTGATCGGCACAGCAGCTAGTCCACGACAGTCGCCGAGTGGGGCCGTTGGTCCCAGGGCAGGGCGACTAGCGCTTGCAGGAATGCTTCTGTTAGCGGCGACCAACTCTGCCGGGTAAAGGCGACGAGCTGACGAACCAGTGGCGACTTCAGACTTCGTACACCGGCGTCGAGGTCGCGCGGTAGGACGTTGCTGGGGACGATTGTCACTCCCAGGCTGCAGGCGGCGAGATGCGCGGCCGCGGCCACTTGTCCTGTTTGAGCAGCGCTCCGGGGAACGAATCCGACGCGTGCACAGGCTGTTTGAATCAGGTGTGTCAATCCGTGGTCGGGCCCGTAGAGAACCCAATCGCGATCTGCGAGTTCTTCGAGCGATATCGCCCGCTTGCTCTTCGCCAGCGGGTCCGACCGAGGCAAGACGACGACGAACTCTTCCCATCCGAGAGCAACCAGCGGGCCTTTCCAGTGTGGCGGGCGGGGTCCGACCGCTAGGTCACCGACACCCCCTCGCACGGCGTCGTCGAGTGCCTGACGGTGTGTGAATTCGTGCAGGGCAATCCTGATCGACGGGTGGTTTTCGTGCCAGCGTTCAAAAGCTGGTGGTAGCACTCCGAAGGCTACCGAGGTCACGGTCGCTACTTCGAGTTCTCCGCCTTCGAGTCCGAACACGCTGCGCGCGTTGCGCTTTGCGCGATCGGCATGGATGACGGCGGCGCGCGCCTCTGGCAAGAATTCTTTGCCTGCCGCGGTCAGGCGAACCCCTTTAGGTATGCGCTCCAGTAGCGCCCCGCCAAGTTCGTGCTCAAGGCCCTTGATGTGTTGCGACAGTGAGGGCTGAGCCACGAGAAGTCGCTCAGCTGCGCGGGTGAAGGAACCCTCCTCGGCGATCGACACAAAGTAACGGAGCTGGAGAAGATTCACCACCCGACTATAACGTTTGCCTATGGAGAATCAGAAGATTCCGTCTTTGCCATATACCGCTGGGTCAGCGAAAGTAATTCCATTGAGCGCCGCGTTGGTCCCCCAATCGACAGCGTCGCTCAGACGGATGGCCCGGTTCGGGCTATCCCCAGCCGGCGTACTTGACCGCTTCAGAAGGAGACCTCGATGGATTTTCAATTGACTGACCGCGATGTTGTGAACACTACGAAGGGCGACGGGCGCGATGCGCTGTCCCAGCCACTTACCCTGCGCAGCGGCATCACCCTGCCGAACCGGATTGCGAAGGCCGCTACCAGCGAGCATCTGGCCGACCGTCGCGGGGCACCGACCAACCAGCTCATCACGGCCTACCGGGCGCTGGCGCTCTCCGGCGCCGGGTTGTTGATCAGCGGCAACGTCATGGTCGACGGCGCGGCGTTGGAAGCGCCGCGCAACGTGGTGATCGAGGACGGCCGGCACCGCGAACAATTGCGCCGGTGGGCCGCGGTGACCGACGGCACCGATGCCAAGTTCATCCTGCAGCTATCTCACCCAGGGCGCCAAACCATGCGCGGTAATCGGCTGCGCGGGCGTCGACAGGACGTCGTCGGCCCGTCCGATGTGCCCCTCGCCGTGGGTGGCAGCCGGCTCTTCCGGGCGCCGCGCGCCCTGTCCGAGGCGGAGATCAAAGCGATCATCGCCCGCTTCGCCCGCGCCGCCCAAATCGCCGACGACGCAGGCTTTCACGGCGTGCAGATCCACGCCGCGCACGGCTACCTTTTCAACCAGTTCCTCTCGCCGCTGGTCAACCAGCGCACCGACCGGTGGGGCGGCTCGTTGGAGAACCGTATGCGACTGCTCGTCGAGACCGTGCGAGAGATCCAGGCGACTACTTCCGCTCGTTTCCTCATCGCCGTCAAACTGAATTCCGCTGATTTTCAGCGCGGCGGCTTCGACTCGGATGACTCCCTGAGAGTCGCGCGCGCCCTGGAGAAGGAAGGCATCGACCTCCTGGAGATCTCCGGCGGCACCTATGAGAGCACCGCGATGGTCAGTGGCGTACCCCAGCGAGAATCGACGCGGGCGCGGGAGGCGTTCTTCCTCGAATTCGCCGAACGGTTCTCCAAGGAAGTGTCGGTTCCGATCATGCTGACGGGCGGGTTCCGCAACCGGCAGGGTATGAACGACGCGTTGGACAGCGGTGCCGTCGACGTCGTCGGCCTGGCCCGCCCGATTACCTACGAGCCGGATCTGCCCCAACGACTCCTGGATGGAACCGCCGAAAAGAGCCTGGTGACGCCGAAGACCCTCGGCCACAAGAAAATCGACGACCTCCTCAACAGCGCTTGGCACCAGCAGCAGATCGCCCGCCTGGGCCGTGGCAGGGCCGTGCGTCCCCGACGCGGCCCCGCGATCGCCCTAGCAATCGCTCTGCTCACTACCGCCCGGGACCTCGTACTTCCCCAGCTGGCGCCCCGGTGACATCAGATTTCCCCCGACTCTGCCCTGCGGCCAACCGCCCGTAGCCCTGAATCCATCCCCCGAAAGAAGAACCATGGACCTACAACTCACCGACAAGGTCGTCGTCGTCACCGGCGCCGCCTCAGGTATCGGGCAAGCCAGCGCCCGCCTGCTCACCGAAGAAGGAGCCATCGTCGTCGGTGTCGACCGCGATACGATCGACATCGAACCCGGCACCCGCGGCACCGCGGTCCAAGCCGACCTCACCGACCCCGCAACGCCAGACCGCGTGATCGCCGCCGTGCTCGAACAGCACGGCCGGATCGATGCGCTCGTCAACAACGCCGGCGGGCTACGGGCCCGCACCAGCTTCCTCGACGTAACCGACGAGCAGTGGCTGGCCACCTTCAACCTCAACTTCCACGCCGCCCGCCGCATGAGTCGCGCCGCCGTGCCCGCCATGCTCGCAGGGGGCGGCGGCAGCCTCGTCCACCTCGGCAGCGACTCCGCGCGGCTGCCGGAAGTCGGCAATCTCGACTACGCGGCGGCCAAGCTTGCACTGCTGGCGTTGTCCACCTCACTCGCTACCGAGTTCAGCCCACAAGGCATCCGGTCGAACGTCGTGGTCCCCGGACCCACCCGCACCCCGCTCTACGACCGGCCGGGCGGCTTCGGCGACCAGGCCGCCCAGGTGTGGGGCATAGACAAGGAAACCGCGATCGCCCGCATGGTGACCGAAATCCGACCACTGCTGACTGGCCGGATGGGTCAGCCCGACGACATCGCGCAGATCGTCGCATACCTTGTCTCACCCCTGTCCGGCCAGGTCACCGCCGCCGAATGGAGCGTCGACGGTGGCGCAAAGCGCCACATCTGACACCCCGTGCGCACCGCCGCCTCGCACTGGCAAAAGAGCTACAACTATGGAGGATTGGCATGTCTGATCGGCACGCAGTGATCGTTGGTGGTTGGGAGTGATCGGGCGCGCGCTGATCGATCACCTCACCGGTGACCCGAGTTGGGATGTGGTCGCGCTGTCGCGTCGTGCTCCCGATTTCGAGACGACGGCCCGTTTCCTATCGGTCGACTTGCGCGAAAAGGACAGCGCGACTGCCGCGCTCGCAGAACTCACGGAGACGACGCACGTCTTCTATGCGGCTTACCAGCCCATGCCCGGATATACCGGCGCTATCAACACCGCGATGTCGGTGTTGCCGCGGATCTTAAGGAATGCGATTCACCATTTCATGCGGGCATACAAAGTGCTGACGGATGTCGATCAATCCGCGCGCGCCGGATACAACACACGCGTCGGAGCCGAGGACAAGCAGCGTGGGGATCCCAATTCAACTGTGCAGCAGCCATAAACACTCGCCCTCACCGTCAACCGATGACGCACGAAAGGAAAGACATGCCAAACACTTCAATCGGCGATGCACTCACCGATCAGCCGCTGGCAGGGAAACTGATAGGCGAAGACTTCCACGCCTGGCCTGACGAGGTCCGCCAAGACTTCGTGGACAACGAGTTCAACGGAGCAGTGGGGAGTCGACTACTGAGCGAATCGGACCGGGTCCGCGTCTGGGAAATTCGTCTGCAGCCCGGCGAACGAGTGGCTGCCCACCGGCACGTGTTGGATTACTTTTGGACCGCGATCAATCCCGGATCAAGCAGGCAACACACGGCCGATGGAACCACACGCGAAGTTACTTACGTAGCCGGCCAAACACGCCACTTTCACTTCGCCGAAGGCGAATACCTCCTTCACGACCTCGAAAACGTGGGTGACACCGAACTGGTGTTCTCGACAGTCGAATTCCTCGACAGCGCCAATCCCGCACTGCCGCTTGACTGAATCCGAAGCGCTGTGGCGGCGGTGCCGGGTTTGTCGGGTGTCGGTCACCAACGGACAACTCGGTGAATCGACCTGAACCGTCACGTGGATCAGGTCGGTTCACTAGGGACCACACGGATGCGAACACGCCAGCGAAGGGCGGATCGTTTCTCCCATCAGCAATCACCCACAAATCCCAGCGCCGAGCATCTACCGCCGGGAAACGCGAGCCGTGGAGGATGGACAGCAGGTGCCGCGTCGAATCAGTTTGATACCGAACGTCGTTCGGACAAGCCGATGGCTTGTCTTGCACAGCATTCACCTGAGTAGCGGGTCAGGAGGCGCAACGTGACCGAGGATTCTGACGGCCGGCTCGGCACCGGCCGATCATCAAACCCTGAGTCGATCGCTGAGGATGACGACGTACCCGCCTACGTGAGGGCGTTGATGCGCCATTTCGTCGACTTGCGCGACCGCACTCATGGCGGCTCCAGCGGCCGCCACGACAAGGAAGAGCACTTCGCGCGCGCGGTCGAGCTGCTGCACCCAACGGCAACCCAAGTACTGCGCGAGATGAACACCTTGCTCCTATTGGAGTCGGGGAGGATCACGGATAGCGGATTGCAGAGGACGCCGGACGGGAGCCTCGTGGCCTCGTGGGCTCTGAGTTGGCCCGAGCAGAGTTCGGCGGGAATATCCCCTGTCGTGCTGATGGCCTACTACGGGATCGGTTTCCACCATCCGCATCTGAGGGGCGCGACGGTAGGGGACTGGCCGCTGAATATCTTCACCAGATCCGATGCCGCCGAACAGCTTCACCTTCTTCGCGCCATCGTCAGCGCTGAGCTCCACAATCTTGTTTTTCAGGCTGACTACACCATTGTTCCGGCGGTCAACCGTCGGCGAAACTTCCCGGAGGCAACTGCCCGCGAATGACATCGCGGCTGTCGGTGAGGCGCCGCGCGGCCCGCGACGACCGCGACGATGCGCGGGTGGCGATACCGCAGTTCGGGCAGAATGCCATGTCGGGAACGATGAGGTCGCAGTTCGGGCACAGCACTGGTGCAACCGTGCCCGGGTCGTGCTCCTCGCGCAGGAGCGCCGCCTGCAGTACAACCCGCAGAGCGAGCAGCGCGAACACCGTCATCGCCACATATAGGCCCAAGTGCACGCCTTGCGGAAGTCGGGCGATGTCGATCAGCCCCCACCCGATGTAGACGATCAGCACCACCGCGGACTCGGGCAGAAGCGCCGGAAGCCGTTGCCAACGATGCTGCTGAGGTGCGTCAGCACGGCGCCTGAACCACAGTGCCGCGCCGACCATCCCGCCCACGGCCGCCGCGGTCAACGGGACCGCCAAGCCTTGGATGCCCGCCTCGATGAGGAGTGAGCCGATGGGGCGATCGTGGGCGACCACCCCGGTCGCCAGTTGCGGGGCCAGCCGGGTCAAGGTCGCGGCGGCGGTGAAAGAGATCGCCCCCAAAGCACCGATGACGAAGCCGTCCAACGACTCTCGGATCGCGGGGCGCGACATCCGCGCCAGCACCGCCGGGACGAGCATGAGAACCGCGCCGCCCAACGGGACGGCGAGCCGGTGCCACAGCGCTCGTCCACCCGTCATCCCGGAAAGCAGCGTGACGTCGTAGGAGTGCGCGACGACTGGGCCGGTGAGCCATGCCCACCCCACGCCGAGGCCGATAGCCAGCACTGCGGTGACCAGCAACGTGCCGACTGGCAGGTCGTGGTAGACGTCGCTCAGTCGCAGATAGGTGAGGAACACCAGCGGCAGCCCCACCGTGCTGACTGCAATCAGAGGCGGCTGCCACCGCAGCAGGGCGCACACGATCAGCACCGCGAGCAGGGCGGTGAGCCCCACCCGGAACGCGCTGACGCACCGACGTGGCAGTCGTGGGAAGAACGTACTCACCACCGAGAGCCGCAGCACGCGCTCGCCCGGTGCCGCGGCGTATGCGCGGATCCGCAACCCCTCTGGCCAATCGCCACGCTGCGGGGACAGGTGTGCGCCGCAACGGCCGCAAAACGCTCCGGCGGCAACACGTTTCCCGCACGCCGGACAAGACACGGTTGTGATTGCCTGCCCGCCGTCGGATGCGGATTCGGTGCTCATCGGGAAACCACCCGTGTCCCGGCCGTCATGACCGGCGGCCCGCCAGCGCGGGGATCCGCACAATCAGCCGATCGCGCACCGTCGTTGCCAGCATGATCGCCAGGCCCACAATGGGTGTTCGGTTCGGCAGCGTGGGCTTGCCGCGGCCGAGGCGGGCGATTTGTTCTTGATACCAGGCGCCGCTGAGCAGGTCGTCGATGTTCTTGTTGCCGAGTTTCGGCGGCGTGGCGAGGCTGACCTCGGTGCTGCCGTCGAGAATGCGACGGGGGAAGTCGGGCTCGACCGCGATGGGCCGCGCCAACCCGATCACATCGGCGGCACCACTTTCGACCGCGTCGATCATGGCGGTGCGGCTGCGGAATCCGCCGGACAACATGACGGGCACACTCAACTCCTGCGCGAACTCTGTTGCGTAGCTGAGGAAATATGCCTCGCGTGCTCCGCTCGGGTCGCGTGCGACTCCGCCGTCGATCATCGCCGAGCTCTCATAGGTGCCACCGGAAAACTCGATCAGGTGCACGCCCTCGTTCTCCAGGGCTTTGGCCACGATCAGGGCTTCGGCGGGATCGAACCCGCCGGGCTGAAAGTCAGAGACGTTCATTTTGACGGTGAGCAGGAAGGACGGCGGCGTCACCGATCCCACCGCCCGGACGACCTCGATCAGCATCCGCATCCGCTTTTCTGTCGAACCGCCCCAATCGTCGGTGCGTTGATTGACCAGCGGCGACAGGAACTGGCTCAGCAGGTAGCCGTGTGCCGCGTGCACCTGCACGCCGGCGAAGCCGGCCTCCGCAGCGATCCGCGCTGCTGATGCGAACTGACCGATGATCTGGCGGATCTCGCGGTCGCTCAACGCCCGAGGCGGCATGAACAACGGTCCTCCGATGCTCATCGGCACGGCCGAGGCCGTCGCGACATCCTGGCGGCGCCCGGCCAGCGCCAGGCCGCGCTGGCTTTGCCGGCCGGCCAGCGACAGCTGAAGAATCAACCGCGCGTCGGTGCCGACGGTGGTGGCCGCCCACTGCCGAAGCTGCGGCAGGTGCCGCTCATCTTCGATGACGACGTTGCGCGGTGCCTCCAACGACCACCCATTTACCATGACGTTGCCGCTGATGATCAGGCCGGTCCCGGATACAGCGAACCGCCTGTACGCCTCGATCAACTGCCACGACGGCGCGCCGTCGCCCGTGGCCAGATGCTCGGTCATGGCCGACTGCGCGATGCGATTGCTCAACGTGACGCCGTTGGACAGCCGCAGCTCCTTAGACAGCACAGATCCCTCACCGACGGACGCGTTCCTGGTCATGATTCCTTCCAGCGTGCGGGCCTCGATGAGTTGTTGACCATGTCCGTCATCTCCTGTTTATCGGCGGGCGTGTCGCACGCTTCAGGTTTGCGGCCGGACGCCCTGCGCGAGAAACGATCCCGCTTCCGCCGCGCCTTCGCATCCGGGGAATCCCTAGCCGCTACCGCGCGTCTCGCGGTCTTCAGCGCCTCGGTGTGCGCGCCGAAACGCCGATGACCGGTGGAGTCGACCCACACGAGCTGTGTGACAGCTCTGAACCATCGAGAAGGTGGCGTTACGGAGGCGTTGAACCATCGGGATCGCCGCGAGGTTCGTCGGCCACTGTGTACGCTGGCCCGTCGAATCGCTCCGACGTAACGAATTCGTCAACGGACTTGCGCTTCAGCTTGGTGATCTGTCGCGTCGGCTTGCCGAGAGCCACCACGGCTGCGACTGCACAGAAGTCAGGGATTCCCAACAGTTTTTGCACCTGTGGTTCTTGCGGCACCACCATCGTGCTGAGGTTGCCGCCGTAGCCCTCGCCGCGTGCGGCCAGCAGTATGTTCCACACCAGCGGATACACCGAGGCACCACTGATGACGCCGGTGCGGTCGAGGTCCTGATCGGTGGCTGCGACGTATCTGAGATCCAGACACACCACGAGCACGACCGATGCTCGGCGCAACGGTGCAATGAGGGGGTCGGGAACCTCGGTGGTCTCGACGTCGGCGGCCGCCACACCACTCGGGTTCACAGGATTCCAGGGCGCTTCTCCGATGCCGAGCTGCGCCACGTAGCGCTGGGCCCCGGGCACCGAGAGCTCGGCGAGGCGGTCGCGGGTCTGCTGGTCGCGAACCACGATGATCCGCACCGCCTGACGGTTACCTCCGCTGGGCGCAAAACGCGCGTTGTCGAGGATGCGATACAGGATGCTGTCGGGCAGCGGTTCGCCGGTGAACTCGCGCGCGGCGAACGTCGTGCGCATTACGTCGTAGAGGTCCACAAGCAGCTATGTGTTCGCGTAGGAGCCGAAGGCGATGTCGTCGCCGACGTCGGTGCGTTTGGGTGTCCAGTCGAGGAGCCTACGTGTCTTGTCCGAGGACATGCGTTTGTTTAGCGACAGGCTGATACCCGATGCCGCGCTCGGCGGCGGTGTGAACGAGGCGTCGATGTTGCCGACGGTGTCGGCGTCGATGCCGAGCATCTGCAACAACGACAGGCTGTCGGTGTCCTCGTTTGTTCCGATCATCCGGTTGATGGCCTTCGCCAGTTCACGCTGGGTGACGTCGGCGGTGACGCCGTGCAGGATCGCCCCGTGCGGTGCGAGTTCTGCTGCCAGGCAGAACAATTCAGCCAGATCCTCGACGTGGACGTAGCTCTGAGTTGTGCCACCGCTGCCCCAGTGCCCGGCGCGACCCTCCTGCCGTGCCCGGTCGATCAAAGACCTGAGGTCCGAATTGCCGCCGCGCCCGTACACCAGCCCGGGTCGTACCACAACACCGCGCACGTCCCCGTCGGCCAGGACTGCCCGCTCTGTCTCGACACGAGCGGCCATCGCCGCCGCGAAACTGGCGGCCAGCAACGGGTGCACGCCTGCGGATTCGGGCGCGTAAACCGATGCCGGAAGCGGTAAGTGGGTGTCTTCGTCATAGACGGTGTTGGTGGCATCGCCGCCATTGAATACCCCGAAGACCGCGGACCCGCTGGTGAATATCAGGGCGCCGCCGTGATCCGTCAGCGCCTCCCGTATTGCGCGTACGGCGTCACCGTCCCGGGCGAAGGCGGCTTGGTCACCGCTCGCCCCGCCCACGCTTGCGGTGCTCACCACGACGTCGGGTCTGGCCTCGCGAACGGCGTTGGTCAGGCTCACCGGGTCGCCGAAGTCGCCCATAACGGGTTCGATGCCGCGCGTGCGCAGTGTATTAGCGGACCGCTCGGATCGGGCCAGTCCCGAGACGTGATGGCCTCGTGTGGCCAGAGCCTCGGCGGCGGCCGCGCCCAAGTAGCCGGTGGCGCCGGTGACAAGAACCTTCATGATTTTCCTTCTCGCAGAGTGATTATGAGTGTCAAGTTGGGGTTGGGCGTCACACCAGGCTCGCCAGGTACACGGCCACGAAGCCCCCTCCGACGGCGACGACATCCTCCAGCAGTCCGGCGGGAAGGTCGCGGCCGAAGGCGGCTGCGAGCCGCTTGCGGGCCTCGTAACCACCGATGGTGCCGAGGAACGCGCCGACCACCCCGGCGGCCAGTGCGGTGAATTCATAGCCCCAGCCGGTCCCGATCACCGCCCCGGCGAAGCCGGCCGTTACCAGCCGGGCGGCGAACTGCATCGTGGTCTTGCGGCTCGGGGTTCTCGACAGCTGATCGGTGATCAACTCGATCACCAGCAACACGGTCAGCAGCCCAACGACGACAGGGTGTGCGATCCACAACGCCCAGCTGCCCTCGACGTGCAACCATCCGAGCACCGCCGCCCACGCGACGACGGCCGGCGGGGTCAACGCCCGTAATCCGGCGACGACTCCGATGAGTAGAGCGAGCAGCAGAACAAGGACGTGCGTCACGAGGCCGTCCTTCGTGGGCCGGTCACACCCGTGGCCAGAACCTTCATGACTTTCCCTCTCGCAGAATGACTTTTGGGTTTGGGTGTCGCGGTCAGGACAGGTCGATCCAGACCGACTTGTACTGCGTGTAGTTCTCCATGACTTCCGGTCCGCCTTCGCGGCCGAACCCTGAGGACTTGTAGCCACCGAACGGGGTGGTGGCGTCGAACATGTTGTAGGTGTTGACCCATACCGTTCCCGCGCGCAGGGCGCGTGCCACGCGATGGGCTCGTTTGAGATTGAGCGTGTGGATCCCCGACGCGAGCCCGTAGTCGGTGTCATTGGCGAGCTGTATGGCCTCCTCCTCTGAGCTGAACGGGATCACCGTCAGCACCGGCCCAAAGATTTCGTCGCGGGCAATGCGCATCTGATTGGTGGCTCCGGTGAAGATCGTGGGCAGGTAGTAGTAGCCCTTCCCGTCTAGGCCCGCGGGGTGAAATGGCTTGCCGCCCAGGCGCAGATGCGCCCCGTCTTCCCGGCCGTACTGCACGTACTGGGAGACCTTGGTGAACTGGCTCGCGTCGGCCAGCGGCCCGAACGTGGTCGTGGGGTCCAGAGGGTTGCCGGGGATGGTCGCGGAGGCG
>C688J35102_120989708_pt1 | contig 12847 bp, 12 predicted proteins | sample HopSoiMetagenom2_FD_35102 | JGI IMG/M metagenome (IMG submission 35102)
CCGACGACGAACTGAAGCTCACGAACCCGCGCACGCCTGCCGGTGTGACGCTGGAGTTGGTGTTCAAGCGGGCGAAGTGACCTGCTTTCCATTCCATCGTCCGCCTTCGAGATGATGACGTGACGCCGTCCACTTTGGGTTATGGTGATGCCGTCCATGCCCGAAGCCTACCGCGTCGTGCCGCTCAGTGGTGCTGGTGCATCGGCTTGTCGGCATAGCCACGTAGTTCGGCGTAGAGCATCATCTGGTGAGGGCTAAGCACTTCCGCTGTCGATAGATGATATTTGAGGTGAGTTTTCCGAAGTTGGCCTTGCGTTGCGGCCAGTGCTGCGGTTGACGCTTTCAAACTCTCCGGCGTTACGGTGCGGCTAGCGAATTGCTTATCCAAATCAGCTTCCTGTTCGATCAGCTTTGAGCCGAGAGGCACGGCTTCCGCCTTCATGGCATCGAACATCGCCTTGATGCGGTTGCGCTGGTCCGGCGTTAGCTCCAGCTTGTGGGCCAGTTCCAGAACGTGGGAAGGACCGGGGTAGCCGTTCAGTTCGGCGGCCATAGCCAAGCCCATGCCACGACCGGCTCCAAGATCGGCCACCTGCTGATCGGACAGCGCCTTGATCGACCGGGTTTGCATCCCGGCGTACGGCGTCTGGGCGCTCGCCACCGAAGCGGTCAGGATGAAGATGGTAGCGACAATCGTTCGGTGCATCTTCCCTCTTGACTTGGAAGCGGTTTGTCAAAGTCGCGGTGGTGCCGTCCATCCGGAAGCCTAACGCGCCGTGCCGAGCCCAGTTGATGCGCGTCGACGGCGGGGAAGCCCCGGTAAGTGACTGTCCCATCTGAGCGGCGAGCCGCCCGCCTAGGCACCCTTTTCGCACTTCTTCATGAAGCTAGATTTCGCGGCACCCGAAAGGGGCTTGCCGTCTTGGCTCACGGCTTTCGTTGCACAAGTGTCGGCCATACATTTCTTCATGAATGAGGTCTTGGCTGCTCCTGCGAGCGGCTTACCGTCCTTGCCTATTGCTTTGGTGTCGCAAGTTTCCTGTGCGAGCGCGGCACCACCAGCAAATGCCATGACGAAAGCGGCTAGGATCATTTTCCTGAACACAGTTCCCTCCTTTGAATGGTACGAGTGATCGAATTTGATCCCCGGCTTTCTCTTGCGCAAGCGATTTCAACACTACGTGTCAGGGCCGCACCGCCTAAAGGCGCGTCATTGCTTCAGACATTTGGGGACTGCGTCTGCACGATTTTTAGTGCCAGGTCCGGGGACTCATGCACCGTATCAAACTGCATCTTTTCATTCGATTACCTCGTCGGCACGCGCAAGCAGCGTCGGCGGAACGTCGAGCCCGATGGCCTTAGCGGCTTTCAGATTTATAGCGAGCTCAAATTTTACGGTTGCCTGGACCGGCAGATCGGCAGGTCTGCTGCCCTTCAGGATACGGTCGATATACGAAGCAGCCTGGCGAAATTGATCGACGGTATCGCTGCCATAGGAGAGCAACCCGCCAGCATCGGCCCAAAACCGATAGGGGTACACCGCCGGGAGGCGATACCGGTTGGCCAGTTCAAAAATCGTTTGCTGGTGCTCCGTGGTAATTGCATCGGGTGGCACCAACAGCCCGCCGTCGGGAGCTTTGGCCAAGCTCTCGATGTTGCGCGAAATGTCCTCACGGCTCCGGACGGCTCCCGGGATGAGTTCGACGCCGGCAGTCGGCGCCGCTGCTTCGAGAGCTTGAAAATATCCGGTCCACCGGGCGGTGTTGCCTGAGCTGAGCAGGAGAAGCACGCGCGCAACCCGAGGGGCTATCTCCTTAAGAACGTCCAGCCATTTCCCACTCATGCTGTATTCAGCGTCTGTGAAGCCGGTCATGTTACCGTCCGGGCGGGCCAAAGTCGCGACGAAACCGCCGCCCACGGGGTCCGCTACTTGCACGAAGACGACTGGCAGAGAGCGTGTCACTTGCTGCATCGACTGTGCGCCTAGTACACCCTGGGCCAAGATCACATCTGGGTTGGACTGCAACAGATCAGCAGCATGGCGTTCGATACGTGCGACATCGCCGTCACCGAACCGATAATCGAACACCACATTTTTGCCTTCGATCCAGCCGAGGCTTTGCAATCCCTCTTGCAGGGCCTTCTTTCGGGCGGCGGCTACCGGGACCTTCTCACCGGTGACGAACAACACGCCGATGTGCCGCAGTTTGTCGGGCTGTTGCGCCCGCGCCGCTGCAGACCATGCTGCCGTCCCGCCGATCAGCGTGATGAACTCGCGTCGCCTCATGGCTAAATCCGGGTCACCGGATGCTCTCAACCCGAGCCTAAGCAAAAAGTTCAGTATCAGTCCATTCGGAACGTCTGAGAGGGGTCATTCGCATCGGAATGCGTGGCTACGCGTACAACGTAGCCATCTAATCGCGCTGCGTACGACCAAGATCACCGCGAGCGATCCGCCCTCGACTTGGTCGCCTGGTGAGCGATGAAAGCCCTAAGCGGTCTTAAAATGCCTTCCAGCAGCGGACGACGAAACCAGGGCATATGGCCCGTCACCCAACAGAGCTTGGACCACGAGCATGACGGCCCAGACAACAGGCAGTTCGGCGCCTGCGCCAACAAAGAAAAATCCTTTGCGAATAGTCCAGTAGTGTGCCGCACCTGCTATCAACGGCAGCGCGTAAAGTGCGACCCAACGCGTCCAGATACCTGGTATCAACAGGACGGCACCGAGAACCTCGGCCGAAATGCAGTACCAAGGTGTGATGGGCGGATATTTGTTCGTTGCAAAGTTTGACCACCACGTGTTTAGACCGCCCGGCAGTATGGCGAACTTCCAATAGAGGTGTGCAATGAACAGCGAGCCGAGCGTCACACGTAACAACAGCGCCGCCCACAGGGCGGTACGTTGATCAATCATCTTTCCCTCCCAACAGTAGTACTTGAGGCCGGCATCTCAGAAATGTGCAACCTGTATTCTATCACAACCAACCAAGGTGCCATGATCGCGCTATTCCGGATTATCAACCGTTACGTCGGCAACCTGCCGCCAATCCCAGGGGTCTTCCCCGATTATCGGGCTCCGGTGATCCGCACTTGAAAAATAGGGCTTTCAATCCCTGGCGTCGACAAAGTGCCGTTATCAACGGTACACCTTCTATGACGAATGGCTCGTCCGTGCCAATGAATGCCGCTTGTATCAGCCGTGACCAATTGGCAACGAACCTTCTCAAGAGATCCAGCGAGGCTCGATGTTTATTGCCATGAACCGCTTCCGTGTCGCCAAAGGGTCTGAGGCAGCCTTCGAGCAGGTCTGGATTTCGCGCGACACCCATCTCGATAGCGTGCCAGGGTTCTTAGAGTTTCACCTTCTCAAAGGGCCGGAAGCGGAGGATCATACGCTCTATGCCTCCCACACCGTCTGGGAGAACCGCGCTGTGTTCGATGCTTGGACCAAATCGGAAGCGTTCCGGGCGGCGCATAGTCGGGCAGGTGGCAACAAGCCGTTATATCTGGATCACCCGCAATTCGAGGGCTTCGACGTTCTACAGACGATCGGACCCGGCAAGGCGCCGTAAAGCTATATCTGGTTCCGTTGTTTCGCGCACCATTGATCGAGTTGAGCCTATACCGGCAGCCTCCCGCTATGCTTTGATAACGGCAAACAGCGAGAGGGAGCTCGTGTTTGACCGGCACTCGCGTCCAACGGAGACTGGCGGCAGTTCTGGCGGCGGATGTCGCCGGTTATAGTCGATTGATGGGTGCTGACGAAGAAGGCACGCTGGCCCGGCTTAAGTCACTCAGAAAAACGCTCGTCGACCCAGCCATTGCTGACCATCGAGGACGCATCGTGAAGACCACGGGCGATGGCATATTGGTCGAGTTCGCCAGCGCCGTGGACGCCGCTAAAGGTGCGGCCGAGCTCCAGCGTAGTATGGCAACCGAAAACACGGACGTGCCGCCGGAGGAGAGGATCGACTTTCGCATTGGAATACACGTCGGTGACATCATCGTAGACGAGAATGACATCTTTGGTGAGGGAGTTAATATTGCGGCGCGGCTCGAAGCAATTGCCGAACCCGGCGGGATTTGCATTTCAGACGACGCGCAGCGTCAAATTCGCGGCAAGATCAATCTCACCTTTGAGGACATGGGTCCGCAGCCGCTAAAAAATATCGCCGAACCAATCAGGGCATGGCAGCTAAAGATCGACAAGACCGCACCTTCAACGGCTCGTCATCAGGCGGTCGAGCTTGCCCTGCCAGACAAACCCTCCATCGCCGTGCTTCCGTTCCAGAACATGAGCGGCGATCCTGAGCAGGAGTATTTCGCGGATGGCGTGGTGGAGGAAATCATCACCGCACTTTCCCGGTTCAAAATGTTGTTCGTAATCGCGCGGAACTCCTCATTCACCTACAAAGGCAAGCCCGTTGACGTAAAGCAAGTCGGGCGCGAGCTCGGCGTCCGTTATGTGCTGGAGGGAAGCGTTCGCAAAGCGGGCAATAAAATTCGCATTACAGGGCAGTTGATCGACGCGGCCACAGGCGCACACTTGTGGGCTGACCGCTTCAACGGGGGCCTCGAAGACATATTCGATCTTCAGGACCAAGTAACTGCAAACGTTGTTGGAGCCATTGCTCCCGAGATCGAGCAGGCCGAAATTGAACGGATAAAAAGGAAGTCAACCAACAATTTGGACGCGTACGATTACTTTCTCCAAGGAATGGCGAGTTTTAATCTGTCTACAGCGGAGGGCATCGAAAACTCTTTGAAAAATTTCCATAAGGCCATTGAGCTTGATCCGAACTTCGCAACGGCCTGCGGCTGGGCCACCATCGCCTACGCAAGGCGAAAGCAAGGTCTTTGGATGACTGACGTCAATGTAGAAACCGCCGAAGGCATGCGGCTGGCGCGCCGGGCCATTGAATTGGGCAAGGACGATGCAGTCGCGCTCGCCACAGGGGGTTTTGGTCTGGCCTTTCTCGGTGGAGAGCTCGACGCTGGTTTAGCTTTGACGGACCGCGCCTTGGCTCTGAACCCGAATTTCGCAGCTGCTTGGATGGGAAGCGGCTGGATCAGAGCCTACGTTGGCGACCCTGACACTGCGGTTCGGCACCTGAGCCATGCGATGCGGCTTAGCCCGCGCGACCTTAACATCACGCAAATCTACATGGCCATGTCTTTAGCAATGCGCTGCGCGGAGCGTTATGACGAAGCAGCATTATGGGCCACCAAAGTACTGCAAGAACATCCGCGGTACGTAGCCGCAATTCTGAATTACGCCATAGCAACCGCCCTTGCGGGTCGCGTTGAGGAGGCCCGAGTAGCCTTGTCGCGTGCAATGCAAATCGACCCGACACTTCGCATTTCCAAACTGCCTCTATTATCCGTGCTTCGCCGACCCGAGGACCGATCCAGGTACGCTGAGGGCGCCCGACTGGCAGGAATGCCGGAATGAACACGACGCGCCGCCTCGCAGCTATTCTGGCTGCGGATGTCGTGGGCTATAGCCGGTTGATGGGTGCAGACGAGGTGGCCACGCTAGAGACGCTAAAGGCGCATCGGCGCGAGCTCGTCGACCCCGCAATCGCCGCGCACCACGGCCGCATAGTGAAGACTACGGGTGACGGTATGTTGGTAGAGTTCGCCAGCGCGGTCGATGCCGTGAACTGCGCGATGGCAGTTCAAACGTCAATGGCAGACCGCAACAATCCCAACGTTGCTGCCCTCAGCCCGCGAATTGTCTTTCGGATTGGCATAAACGTCGGTGACATCATTATCGACAATGATGATATTTTCGGCGACGGCGTGAACGTGGCTTCAAGAGTGGAAGCCGAATGCGAACCGGGAGGTGTTTATCTTTCGGCAAATGCATTTGAGCAGGTACGCAGTAAGACGTCCTTCTCGTTTGATGACATGGGCGAGCGGCTACTGAAAAATATTGATCGCCCCATTCGGGTGTACTCCGCCCGGCAGGGCGACCCCAACTCCGCTGCGGTACCGTTCCAGGGACCAACGAATACAGCCAAACCGCTTGCGCTGCCCGACAAGCCATCACTTGCGGTGCTGCCGTTCCAAAACATGAGCGGTGATCCGGAGCAGGAGTACTTCGCTGACGGTATGGTCGAGGATATCATCACTGCGTTATCGCGATTTAAGTCGCTGTTCGTGATCGCACGCAACTCCAGCTTCACTTACAAAGGGAGGGCGGTCGACATCAAACGGGTGGGCCGCGAGCTTGGCGTCCGCTATGTGCTCGAAGGAAGCGTCAGGAAAGCAGGTCCTCGCGTGCGGATCACCGGCCAGCTTATTGAGGCTGCTACAGACAGGCATCTCTGGGCGGACAAATTCGATGGCGCTCTTGATGACGTGTTTGCACTTCAAGATCAGGTGACAACGAGGGTTGTAGGTGCGATTGCGCCTCTGGTCGAGTTCGCAGAGATTGAACGAGCTAAACGGAAGCCGGTAGTCAATCTAAATGCCTATGACCTATACCTCCAAGCTACGGCAGAATTGTATCGGCTCAGCAAACCAGCAAGCGAGAGAGCACTGGAGCTGCTCAATCAGTCTATCGACCTCGATCCTGACTTCGCGAAGGGCCATTGCCTCAAGGCGTTCTGTTACAGTTGGCGCAAAATAAACGGCTGGATGATCAACCCGGCCGACGAAATGGCAGAAGCCGAACGGCATGCGCGACGTGCCCTCGAAATGGGCAATGATGATGCGTTAATCTTAGCTTTCGTTGGATATACATTGGCGGCCGTCATCGGTGACTTCGATGACGGCATGGCGTGCGTCGATCGCGCGCTCGAAATCAATCCCAATCTTGCCGCGGCATGGGGCGCTAGTGCTTGGATACGGGTATTCAAGGGCCAGCTGGACTTGGCCATCGAACACGCAGCGATATATATGAGGCTCAGTCCACTTGATCCGAACATGCAGTCCCTCCGGAACGCCACGGCCAGCGCGCACATGTTTGCGGGACGTTTTGAAGAAGCAGCTTCGTGGGCCAAGCGGGCGTTGCAGGCCAAAACTGACTTTCACCCAGCTTTGCGCTTGGCCGCTGCTGCTGAGGCACTCGCAGGCAATATGGATGCAGCCCAAAAATACCGAGTGCGGCTGCAACAGCTCGATCCGACGTTACGCCTTGGCAATGTTCGGGATAAATCGAGCCGTTACCAACCCCAACACTTCGCTGTCTATTTGGAGGGCTTACGAAAAGCGGGCCTCCCTGAGTGAAGGGACGTACCTCGCCTAACTCACTCAATACAAAGGTGCCGAACTCCAGTTACGCTCAGTAGGATATCCCCAGCCTCGCAGATGAATTTTCGGAGCAGTTCTCCGGTTCGATGGGCCTCTACGGCTTCCATGTTCTCGTAGACATCCCAGACTATCACCCTATCGGCGTGGTCTATCGGCGTGAGCAGTTCAATACGCAAGGTTCCAGGCTCATCGGCCATCATCAACCGGGCATGTCTTTTGCAAATTTCGAGCAATTCATCGCGCCTGCCGGAAGCCGCTTGAAGTGTCGTGATGCACGCGACTTTGCTCAATCGAGCACCTGATGAAGTGAGGTATCCGGTTTGTGCTAGGCTTGGCGGACCCGATGTTCCGATTAGCTGGACTGACGCGATCCTTCTAATGGTCAAAGTCATGCGTCAGTTCACTTGTGCACAGAGGAACCACGGAAGCTCTCCAAAGATATCGGTGTAGCTGGACAGCGCGCCGTCGTGGTTTGATGCGCAAAACGGTTTGTTGAGGTGGTGATCGTGCAGCGGCGATTGGCGGCTATCGTTGCGGCGGATGTCGTAGGCTACAGCCGGTTGATGGGCGTAAACTGAATGGCAAAGGTCCTGCTTTCTATGCCTGAGTTACGTCAGCGCGCATTAGCGGAGATCCGGCAACAACCGGGGTGTCTTAGCGTTCGGGACATCGCGATCAATCGCGTCACAGACGGCCGCGCTCAAACCAACTGGTCGGTGTGTGTGCTGTCGGCAGGTACCGCTGATGCTCATACAGCAGCGCGTGCCGCACTGGACGTGCAACGCGTTCTGCGTCGCGACTATGATCTGGCCGCTGATTAACCGACGGTGATCGACCGATCTCAAACGTCAGCGTTCCGGGCGGATACCCAGTCGAGGCGATCGCGGTATCGACTGAGGACAACGTTAGCAACCTGAAAACGGGGAGATACGAATGAGACTATCTAGTTCTCTGATTACCATCGGACTATTCAGCGCGTTCTGGATTCTACCTTTAAGCATTGGGAGCGCGCAGGATACCGGGAAGAAAGTCATTTTGTCGCCGGATGCCCCTAACCCGATTGGCCCATATTCGCAGGCCATCCAGGTTGGAAATACGCTGTATCTCGCCGGGCAGGGCGCGATAGATCCAAAGACCAATCAACCCATGGCCAATGCCTCGATCGAGGATCAGACGCGGCGTACCCTGGACAACCTCAAGGCGGTGCTTGAAGCTGGCGGGCTGACAATGGACCATTTTGTTTCGACAACCGTGTTCCTAAAGGACATCAACGATTTCGGGAGGATGAATGAAGTATATGCTACTTACTTCAAAGTCGCGCCGCCAGCACGAGCAACAGTGGAGGTAGCCCGCCTGCCGCGCGATTTGAAGGTCGAGATTTCGGCAGTTGCTGTGCGGCCATAGCTCGAGGGGCGAAAATCGCACTTACTTGACGGCTGCAGCGAGGCTGCTTTCTGCACGCGGCTTATCAGCGTTCGTGCGTGATACCGTCAATCGATCTGAACTCTGAAGGGGACGCATGAGGAGGCGGGAGTTCATTCTCGGTGTTGCGATGCTCGCCAACGTCGGCCGCGCGAGCGCCCAAGCTCGTCCTCGTCGCATCGGGGCTCTCATTAGCGAGCCATTTGCAGGTGACGTTCTCGACGCCTCTCTCAGAGAGATGGGTTGGATACGCGGCCAAAATCTCCAGATCGAATATCGAATAACGGGTGGCGATACCAATCTCTCACAGAAATATGCCCGGGAGCTGATCGCCTTGCACCCTGAAGTTCTGTTCGCAATGACCCACACGTCCATGGCCGCGCTGCATGCCCAACGTTCTAACATTCCGACCGTTTTCTCGATGGTCAGCGATCCGCTCGGAATGCATTACGTCGAGAGCTTCGCCAGGCCGGGGGGAAACGTGACTGGCTTTACGCCATTTGAACCTTCGCTCGGCGGCAAATGGGTTTCGCTGATCAAGGAAGTAGCTCCAAACGTCGCGCACATAGGGATCGTATATAATCCTGAACCGGGCAACAACTCCTTGGCCTTTCGCAAGTCGATTGATGAAGTCGCGAGCCAAGTAGGCATTGTCGCGATTGACACACCGAGGGGCGATAGCTCCGATACCGATCGTCTTATTCGCTCGCTCAAGGATGAGCCAAATAGTGGGCTCATTTTTCTGCCGGATGCGATCACTGCTGCCCGACGTGTTCAGTTTACCGCGCTCGTTGCGCGGTGCAGGTTACTGGCAATATACCCGCTTCGCGGTTTCTGCGAGGCAGGCGGTCTCGTATCCTACGGGGTGAATGTCGATAAAAATATCGCAGGCGCGGTGCCAATCCTGCCGAACTGCCTGTTCAAGGCCCAACTGACTTTGAGTTGCTCGTGAACCAAAAAGCTGCACGAGAACTCGGTCTCCAACTGCCGTCCACGTTGCTCGGTCGCGCCGACGAGGTGATCGAATAGGACCAATTGCCCTCCTGGAGCATGAATAGCACCGGGTGAGAACTCCTAAGCCTGCACGCGATCCGGAAGCAGACGAAGCACTGACGATATACCTAGGACCATTGCGGTCACGAGCTTCCAGTCGTTTCCGATCTTTTTCGGTCGCGCCGCTGCTCGTTTGCTAGGGCGCCGTCTGGGCTTGTTGACTTCGATGTGTTGCAGCCGGAGAATGGAGGCAAGAACGCGCCACGGGGAGGAATATCATGATCTCACGTCGTCTTGTCGTACGACTGTTTGGGGCGGCAGTAATAGGGTTTGCACTCAGTCCCATCCCTGCGACGCTCGCTTTTTCGCCCGAAGCGCGCAATGCGAAGCTCGATGAAACTGTTCGGGGATTGGTCGAAGGCCGCAGTACTCCAGGTGTTGTGGTGCTGATCCTCGAAAACGGCCGCCCTGTCTACAGCCGCAGCGTCGGCGTTCGCGAGGTCGGTAGTACCGCGCCGATCGGCGAGAACGACATGTTTCGCCTCGCCTCAATGACTAAAGCTGTTACGTCAGTCGCAACGATGATCCTTGTCCAGGAGGAGAAAATTGGCTTGGACGATCCGGTCAGCCGGTTCCTCCCCGAATTTTCGAAGCTGCGGGTGCGTGGCCCGGACGGGACCGAGGGCCCCGCGAACAGGCCGCCGACAATCCGCGAATTGCTGAGCCATACCGCCGGGCTTTCCTATAACTTTATAAATAATCCCCGAGTGATCGCTGCATACCGCGAGGCGCGGGTGACCGACGGTCTAGACCAGCCCGAGGTGACGACCGCTGAAGCGATGCAGCGTCTGGCCTCCGTTCCGCTTGGCTATCAGCCAGGTACGGGCTGGGAATACTCACTCGCCACCGACGTGCTCGGGGCGGTCATCGAGAAGGTGAGCGGAGGCAGCCTGGAACGTTTTGTAACCGAGCGCATCGCAAGGCCTCTGCGCATTCAGAGCTTCGTGTTCAACGCACCCGAGCCCATTCGCGCACGCTTCGTTCAGGTGACGCGGCCTGCCCAGGTCACAGGTGCACTCGGCACAGGCTACGTTCCCGTGACGGGACCTGAGGCAGTGCCGTTTCCGGCGACGAAGGGCACTGCCAATCTGGACCCGACCCGCGCGTTCTCTCCGACGGCCTATAACTCTGGCGGCGGCGGCATGAGTGGCACCATTGGTGACTATGCGCGTTTCCTGCAGATGCTGCTGAACGAGGGCGAACTTGACGGCGCGCGAGTGCTCCGCGCCGAAACGGTCCGGCAGATGACGCAAAACGTCACCGGCAACATGCCGACGCTTCGTGGGCCAGGGTGGGGTTTCACGCTCGGCTTTGGGATCGTGACGGATGCAGCCGCAGCCAAAACACGTCTTCCGGCCGGAAGCTATGGCTGGGGTGGCATTTATGGAACGCAGTTTTGGGTCGACCCGTCAAACCGCGTTGTCGGGCTAGTCATGACGCAGACGGCAATAATTGGCTCAGGCGCGATCTCGAACCCGATCCGCGAAGCGTTCTATACGGCCGATTGAGGGTTCGGTGATGCCGAGCACTGGCAACGCGTGCAAGCTTGGGTGTGACCATTGTCGCCAAACGAAAAGACCGGCCGTATAACAGCGGCCGGTCCAAGTACTGATTGAAAATTAAAACCCAAACTCTCCTGCGATGAAACGGTCGAGGACGGGACGTATTAGGATTTCGCCTTTCGCGTTTTCCTTCCACCCATGGCTTTCCTCGCGGCCTTGGTAACGGCCCGTGCCGACGAGCGAGCGTACTGCGCTATTTCCCCCGCAACACCACGACGAGCCGGTTTGCGGGCTCGTGCGGTCTTCTTCTTTACTGTTTTCGCCATCCTCAGTCCTCCTTGTGGCCCTGGATGGAACTCAGATTGAAACCTAAAGTTCCGGCGGTTCAGTCGCCCAAACCCTCGGGGCGCCACCCGCAATAATCAGACACCGCCGATGTTGAACCGGGCCTGAAACAACAAGAAGTATCCAAGCTGCAAGCGCAGGCTCGTCGCCGGTTTAACCAGCGTTCGCTAGGCTGCTCGGGGCGTGCGCCAAGCCGTGTCGTTGTCGGCCTGCTGCGATCGTGCCGGAGCGTTGCGGGTTGGCACTGTCTTTCCTCGGCCATGGAACGGTGTCTTTGAAGATCATTGCTAGAACCCGAGATCTGCGGAGAAACGGAGCGCATCCTGATAAAACCTCCCATTGTTCGGCCGATTTGAGAGATGTATAAAGGATCCATCTCACTTTGGACTGTCTTATGGATGCAATCACCCGGGCGTTGGCCGTTCCGGCCGCCAGCGACATCGCCGACTTCTTCGAGAACGGCTCGGTTGCGCTGCATTTGGTCGGTCCCGACGGAGCGATCCTTCACGCCAATAGGGCCGAGCTGGATTTGCTGGGCTACAGTGCGGAAGAATACATCGGGAAGCACATCGCCGAATTTCACTCCGATCCGAATGTCATTCAGGACATCCTCGCTCGCCTGTCGCGGGGCGAAAAGCTCGACAAGTATCCCGCGCAGCTTCGGACCAAAAGCGGCGCCGTCAGGCATGTTGTAATTAGTTCCAGCGTGCACTTTCAGGACGGCGAATTCCTTAATACGCGCTGCTTCACCGTTGACGTGACCGATCTGAAACTTGCGCAAGACAAGGTTAAAGAGAGCGAGCAGCAGCTTCGACAGGTGCTCGATGCCTTGCCCGCCGCAGTTTACATGACCGACGCGCAAGGCGTCATCACCTACTACAACCCCGCCGCAGTGCAGATGGCGGGCCGCACGCCCGAAGTGGGTGAAGAGTGGTGCGTGACCTGGAAATTGTTCACGCCGGACGGCAGATATCTTCCTCCCGAAGAATGTCCGATGGCTATCGCATTGAAAGAGAACCGTCCCATTCGCGGCGTCGAAGCGGTCGCTGAAAGACCCGATGGAACTCGAACTCCGTTCGTGCCATTTCCGACGCCGATCCGCGACAGCTCTGGAAATCTCATCGGTGCAATAAACATGCTCGTGGATTTGACGGAGCGCAAGCAGTCCGAGTCACGGCAACTCATGTTGCTGAACGAGCTGAACCACCGCGTTAAGAACAATCTCCAAATGTTGCAATCGCTGCTGCGGACAGCGGGCCGCGAGA
>C688J35102_120989706_pt1 | contig 12821 bp, 13 predicted proteins | sample HopSoiMetagenom2_FD_35102 | JGI IMG/M metagenome (IMG submission 35102)
CGCCAACGTCGGCACGATCGAGTCGGTCTCCGTCTCCCGGCCGGGAGAAGCAGTCGCCTACCGCGACGGCAAGCCGGTCTCGAAGCCCGGCAAAGCGATCATCGTCATGGAAATCGCCGACCCCGGCTTCCAGGACTTCCGCAGCGACGCCAGCTGCCTGATCCGGCCGCAGTCGCTGATCGGCGAGAAGTTCGTCGACTGTCGTCCGACTCTTCCTCGCGCCCCCGGCAGTCCGCCGGCTCCCCCCCTGAAGAAAATCGAAGACGGGGAACCGGGCGCCGGCGAGTACCTGCTGCCTCTCGGCAGCAACGGGACCAGCGTCGACCCCGATCTCATCAACGACATCCAGACCCTGCCCTACGCGCAGCGCTTCCGGCTGATCCTCAACGAACTCGGCGCCGGCTTCGCCGGCCGTGGGGAAGACGTCGAAGTCCTGGTCAAGCGCGCGAATCCTGTCCTCCGCGACGTCGATCGGCTCTTCGGGATCCTCTCGTCCCAGCGTGATCAGCTGGCTCAGCTGGCCAGCGATTCGGAGGAAATCCTGGGCCCTCTGTCGCGCGAGCGCTCGCACGTCGTCGGCTTCTTCGCGAATGCCGGAGCGGCGGCGCAGGCCAGCGCCGAACGTGGGCCGCAGCTCGAAGAATCCCTGCAGAAGTTCCCCACGTTCCTGCGGGAATTCCGGACGACGATGCGCACTCTGCAGGGCTTCTCCGACGCCGGCACGCCGCTTTTCGAAGACCTCGGCCAGGCTGCGCCGTCGTTGACGGATGCCACCAGAACGCTGACCCCGTTCTCCAAGGCGCTGACGGTCTCGCTGAAGAGCCTCGGCGCCGCCGGGGAAGCGTCTGGGCCGATTTTCAGGGAAGCGGATCCAATCGTCCGCAAGGCCAGGGACCTGGCGCAGTCCGGCGCCTCGCCGACGACCAATCTCGCTCGCCTCTTCGTGAGCCTGAAGCAGACCAAGGGATGGGATGGCCTGGTCAAGCTCATCTACAACACGACGGGATCGCTAAACGGATTCGACCAGTACGGGCACTTCGGCCGGACGTTGGTGAGCCTCACCAACTGCACCGAATACGAGGTCAGCCCTCGGGGTGGATCCGGATGCAGTGCCAACTTCCACGGCGAAAACGCAAGCACCTCGGCGATCACGGATCCGGCGGCGTTGTTCCGTCTGTACAGCGAACAGATCGAAAAATTGACCGGCGGAAGCGTCGCCCCCGGGGGCGAAGGCGGTCCTACCACCGGCCTGGGTTCCGCCAGCGCGCTTGAAGAAGCCGAATCGGAAGTGGGCTCGACCTCTGAAGAAGCCGCTACCGAACCACTCCTCGACTACCTCTTGGGCCCATGAGAAATCGCCGCGGACTCCAGGGGATAGCGAGCAGCCCGGTACTGGTGGGGACGGTGACCGTGCTGGTCATCATCGTCGCCGTCTTCCTCGCATACAACGCCAACAACGGTCTCCCGTTCGTATCCACCTACAACCTCAAGGCGAAGGTTCCGAACGCGGATGCGCTGGTCAAGGGCAACGAGATCCGAATCGGCGGAGTCCGGGTCGGGATCGTCAAGTCCGTCGTGCCGGTGCAGCTCGGAGACGGCAAGGTGGCGGCTGAACTGTCGCTGAGCCTCGACAAGAACGCCGAACCGCTGCCGGTGGATTCGACCATCACCATCCGCCCGAAGTCGGCCCTCGGGCTCAAGTTCCTCCAGATCATCCCCGGCGATTCCTCGCAGGGTTTCGACGCCGGCGAAACGATCCCGCTCGCCGCGGCGACGCCCGAACCCGTCGACATCGATCAATTCTTCGACATGTTCGACGAAAAGACGCGCGACGCCATCCGGCAGAACCTCGCGGGCTTCGGCAATGCGCTGGCAGGGCGCGGACCGCAGCTGAACGAAGCTATCGGCGCCCTGCGGCGCTTGGTCGTCAACGGCCAGCCCGTGCTGCAGACGATCGTCGCGCCGAGCAACGATTTCGCCGGCTTCTGGCAGGCGCTGGAGGACCTGTCCGCGACGGTTGCTCCGGTTGCCGAGACGCAGGCGAGCCTTTTCGTCGCCCTCGACAGGACCTTCGGCGCGTTCGCGAGGGTCTCGCGGCCATTCATCCAGGAAACGATCGAAAAGAGCCCGCCGACCCTCGACGCGGTCAACGCGGACCTGCCTGCGATCCGGCCGTTCTTGCACGACACCGAACGCTTCTTCGTGGCGCTTCAACCTGGTGCCCGCGCGCTGGCGGAAACCTCCCCGGTGATCGCGGAATCGCTCCACGCTGGAGTTCCTGTTCTGAACGCAACTCCGGTGTTGAACAACCAACTACAGCCGACGGCGGAAGCGTTGTTGGCTTTCCAACGCAGCGCCGGCGTCTTCAACGGGCTTGATCTGCTGATCGAAGCGAACGGGAAACTCCGACCCGCGTTGGAATACATCACTCCTGCGCAGACCAAGTGCTTCTACGGGACGATCAGCTTCCGCAACCTCGCGAATGCGAATAGGGGCACTAACGGCCAGGGCAACTGGCTGAACGTCCTTTCTCCCGCCCCACCCGAAGAAGCGGGCGCAGAGGTGGGTCCTGCTTCGGCTCCGGCAAACGGCCCCGGGTCCGAAAATCACCTGCATTTCAATCCCTATCCAGAAGTTGGAGCACCGGGCCAGCGTGGGTGTGAAGCTGGCAACGAGGTGTACGCAGCGGGAAAGACCGTCATCGGTCGAGCCGCGAATCTCCTCGGCAAGACCACGATTTCGCTGGGGGCAAAGAAATGACCCGTCTTCCTGAGCGAGATCAGCTTGCGAAGAAAGACCGGCGCATCAAGTGGCGACCGAGCAACGCGCTGATCGCGATCGTCTTCATCGTCATCTTCACGGTTGGTCCCTACCTGGCGTTCACGGGCCACGTGCCCTTTACGAGCTATGGCTACGAGGTCAACGCGACGTTCTCGAACTCGGCCAACATCGCCCTCAACTCGCCGGTTCGGATCGCCGGGGTCGAAGTCGGCAAAGTGGTCTCCACCGAACGCGACGGCGACGCCACGAAGGTGACGTTCACGGTCGACGGCTCGGGTCGCCCGATCCACGACGACGCCTTTGCCGCGGTCCGGCCGAGGATCTTCCTCGAGGGCAACTTCTTCATCGAACTCGACCCCGGCAGCCCGAGTGCGCCAGAGCTCGACAGCGGCGGCACGATTCCGATCAGCCACACGGCGACCGCTGTGCAGCTCGACGAAATCCTCACCTCCCTGCAGTCGCCGGTGCGGGCCGATCTCAGCGAACTACTGGACAATTACGGGGAAGCGCTCACCCACGAACCGAGTGCCGAGGAAGACCTGACCCAATTGCCGGAGGTGAAAGGCAAGACCGGCGCCCAGGCGCTGAACGGCGCATTCAAATATGGCGGCGACGCCGGCCGCTACAGCGCCCAGGTCACCAACGCACTGCTGGGAACCCGGCCCGGCGACCTGGCACGACTGATCGCCGGCAGCGGCCGGGCCTTCGGCGCCTTCGCCAGCCGGCAGTCCGACCTGCAGGGCCTCATCGACAACTTCAACATCTTCACGGGGGCGTTGGCGACCCAGTCGGCGAACCTCTCCACGACCATCCACCTACTGGCGCCGACCCTGCGTGTCACGCACGCGTCGCTGGTCAGCCTCAACCGCACCCTGCCGCCACTGCGGACGTACGCGATCGAGCTGACGCCGGCGGTCGCGCAGCTCCCAGGTCTGATTCGCGCCTCGAAACCATGGCTCGAACAGGTCCGCCCGCTGCTTTCCAGCCGCGAGGGCGGTGGCGCTGCCAGACTGCTCGCCGAACTGACGCCGGGCTTCGCCGGGGCTGCTCAGGTGGGCAGAGAAAAGACCTTACCTCAGCTCAATCAGCTGAGCCTCTGCACGACCAGGGTCTTGGTGCCGACGGGGAACCAGACGATCAACGACCAGTTCAGCACCGGCGGGCCAAATTACCGCGAGTTCCTGTATGCGCTGACTGACTTTGCCGGGGCCGCTCAGAACTTCGACGGCAACGGGCCAACCGTTAGAGCGCAGATCGGGGGCGGATCCTTCTTCGTCGGCGAACCGAGCCCGGAAGGCGCGAACGCACCCGAAAAGAAAAACCGACCGGTTGAACGAATCAATTACGCCACGACGATCGCTGAACCGATTGGGAATCAACCGCAATTGGGGGGCAGGCCACCGCTCAAGTCAAACCTAGCCTGCTACAGGAATCCGGTCCCGAACGTGAATGGTCCGTTGGGCCAGGTTGGGGCGCCGACGCCCACCGTCGCAGGAGCGGAACAGTGAGCACGCCAACGGAGAACACGAGTCGCTGGCGTCACTTCCAGGCATGGCTAGGCCGCCAGGCGCGTGGGCATCGAAAAGACTCGATAGCGATCGTAGTTCTTGCCATTGCGGGGGTCGTGATGATGCTGGGCATCTTCACCCAGCAGAAGGCCTCGCTTCCGTCATGGCTGCCCTTGGTCGGTGAAGAATTCGAACACATCACGGCTGAGTTCACGACGGCTCAAGCCGTGACGCCGGGCCAGGGACAGGCGGTCGACATCGCAGGGATCCAGGTTGGCAAGGTCGCCTCGGTCGACCTCGAAGACGGCCACGCGGTCGTCGGGATGGACATCGAGCCGAAGTACATGGAACTGATCTCGCCCAGCTCGACCTTCCTGCTGCGGCCGAAGACCAACCTGAACGACATGGTCGTGGAGATCACCCCTGGCTCGGGCTCGAAGCACGTCGAAGATGGCGCCAACTTCCCACTCGCCCAAACCGAAGCGAACACTAACCTCGACGCCTTCCTCAACACCCTCGACGCCGACACGCGCCAGTACCTCCAGTTGCTTCTGGCGGGCGGCGCCCAAGGCCTCGGCGGCCGGGGCAAACAGCTCGGCAACGCGCTCCGCCGCTTCCAGCCGTTCGTCCACTACACGGCCAAGCTCAACAAGGTCGTCGCCCAGCGCCATGTGGCGCTGGCACATGTGATCCACGACTTCGGTTTGCTGACCACCGAACTGGGACGACACGACGCCGACATCCGTCGTTTCGTCTCCTCCTCGAACGCCGCTCTCGGCAACTTCGCCAACCAGCAGCAGTCGATTCAGGATGCCTTCAAAGAATTCCCCTCTGCCCTGCGGGCGGCCAAGGCCGGCCTGGCGAGCTCGAACCGCTTCTCGGTCGCCGCCTTCCCAGCCCTGTTCAAGCTGATCCCACAGGCGCAGGCTCTGACCCCTGCCTTCAAGGCCACCGAGCGCCTCTTCTCTCAGACCACGGCGCCGATCAGAGATCAGATCCGTCCCTTCACGCGGCAGGTACGCCCGGTGCTGGTGCACGCGAACGAAGCGTCAAAGCCGCTCGACAAGACCGTGACCAGTTTCGGCAACGCTATTGGTGGCCTCAACTCATTCTTCAATGAGCTCTCCTACAAGCCGAATGGGTCGAAGCAGAGCGTCCTGTTCTACCTGCCATGGCTGAATCACGATTTCAATGCGGCGTTCAATCTCCAGAATCCCGGCGGGCCAGTCCTTCGAGGCATGAACATGCTCAGCTGCAATGGCATCGCTCTCGGGTACGGGCTCAAACTCCCGACCCATCCGCTCTTCTACAAGACGCTCCTGCGTTTGCTCAACATTCCGCTCCCTGAAAACGTCAACGTGCAAGGAACCAAAAGTGGGCGGTGCGAACTCGCGCTATGAGCAAGCGAGCCCCCAGCACCACGCAGCTCCTGGTGATTGCCGGGTTTGCCCTGTCCTGCTTCGGCATCCTCCTTTTCCTCTGGGTGACCTTCGGCGGCCCGACGCCGTTCAGGGCGAAGCCATACGAGCTGAAGATTCCGTTCAACGAGGCGACCCAGCTTGCCGAACAGTCCGACATCCGCATCTCGGGAGTCAACGTCGGCAAAGTCCAGAACATCGCCCTTGCGCCGGACGGCAAGCATGCTCTGGTCACCGCCGACATCGACGACAAGTACGCGCCGCTGCCGGAGTCGACTCGAGCGATCCTCCGTACCAAGACGCTTCTCGGTGAGACCTACATCGAATTGACCCCTGGCTCCAACAGCGGCAAGGAGCTGTCCGACGGCGCGACCTTGCCGGAAGCGAACATCGCGCAGTCGGTGCAGCTCGACGAGATCTTCCGCACCTTCGATCCGGAAACGCGAGCGGCCTTTCAGGCGTGGATGCAGGAAGCGGCGGTGGCGATCGGCGGTCAGGGCCAGAGCCTCTCCTATGCCTTGGGCGAGTTCGAACCGACCTTCACCGAATTCGACAGACTGTTTCGGGTGCTCGATTCGCAACGGGCCGCCGTCGGTCAGCTCTTCAAGAATGGGGCGACCACCTTCAGTGCGCTTCGCGGCCGCGAAGGCCAGCTCGCGGACCTGATTCGCAGCTCCAACGTCGTGTTTCAGACCACGGCTGCCCGAGACCAGGACATCGAAGCGCTGTTCAAGGCGTTTCCGACGTTCCTCGACGAGTCGAGGTTGACCCTGAATCGCCTCAAAGGATTCTCCGTCAACGCCGATCCGCTGATGCGGCAGCTGGTTCCAGCTGCCGAACAGCTCTCTCCCACGCTAGTTGCGTTTGGCAGGCTGGCGCCCGAAGCGAAGGGATTGTTCGAAGGGCTGGGCCCGGTCATCGCCCGAGCTCCAGCCGGGTTCCCGGCCCTAAGGAAACTTTTCCGCGACCAGTTTCCGCCGCTGCTCAGAGCACTCGACCCATTTCTGCGAAATCTCAATCCTGTTTTGGTCGGCCTCGATCTGTATAAGCGATCCTTCACGTCCTTCTTCGCCAACGCTGCCGTAGCGTCGAACGTGAAACTCGCCCCCCGCGCGCTCGGGGAAGAAACTGGACAGAACACGCTCCGAGCCATGATCAATCTGAATCCAGAAACTGTCGCCACCTATCCGGGCCGCCTCTCGATCAATAGAAATAGCGCCTACAGTGCGCCCGAATGGGCGAAGGGCCTCTTGTCCGGCCTGCCGAGTTTGATCACCGCCCAGTGCTCTGCTGGCATCGTTGCGACGCTGCCCGCAGAACCGTGGAAAGACCCGACCTTCCAAGAAGCGATTCCACACACTGTAGGAAATGCCGAAAAAGAGTCAAAAGAATTCTTTGAACAGTTGAGGAAGATGGCTTTCGCTTCCCAGGACAGCACGGGATCGGTCCCGGCCCCCGCCTGCATCCAGCAGCCTCCCATCAATTCGATTTACGGTAACGAATCGACGCTGTACCAGCACACGTTCGAAAAGACGGGGAAATAGCACTCGCAAGTAGCAGCGCCACCGAAGGCCTTGCGATCGTGCCGTGTGTGCTTTCACCCAAAGCTGAGTGGGTCTTCCGGTTCAGATCCCTTTAGCTGCGACTAGAAGTCGGTCACCTCTTGGTAAACGCGTGTTCTGAAAAAATGACCGGACGACCGGCACAGGCCTCAAAGCCGTTGTGACTTGGCTTGACGGTCAGCGTATGGAGTCCGACCAAGAGATGAACCTCTCGGTAGCGGTCGGGCACTAGGCCGACTAAGCAGAACCTTCTTGGACGTTGGTATGGCTTTCGGCGCGGTTCCGCAAGGCCCAGGACTATGCCTTCGCGCACGAGCCGTGCGGAGGTAGTACAGGCAACAGCACCTCGCGTCGCCTGTACTAGGCAGGCGTCGTCGCGGCCGAGGATAAGCCAAAATGGATGTCTGTGAATCCGAGTGAACTGAGCAGTTTTGAAGTTGAGGTGAACATGACTGCGACCGAGAGATCGCTGGGTGTCAGCGCGTATCCGGTGAGGGGCCGGCTCGGTTTGGCCTGTAAGACTAGAAAGAGCAAGCTGCTCCCTCTTGAAGAGGTTGCTCTCGGTCCCGGACTGATCGGTCTGCGGAGCCCCATGTCCGTGAGTTACACGACCTCCGCAACCCAATAGGAGGCAGGCAGCCGCGACCCCGGCGCCAACTATCGCCAGCAGCAGAAGTGTTCTTTGTATAGACAAGGTCTAAGTAGGCCTGGAGCCGTTAGGCGGCTCCAGGCCCCGATCCTTTTACGGCTTGTACGAGATGCCGTAAACCAGAGTCGAGCCGGTACTCGAGTTGTTCACTATCTCAGGATAGAAGGCGTTTTCCATGTAAAATGCCGGCTCGGGCAGGTAGACTGGCTGCCCCGCTCCAGGCGAGCAAGCTGACGGTCCCAGGGGACGGGACCCATCCGAGACCTGGTTCGCTTTGACGCAAACGGTTCTTTCATTTCCGACAGCCCACAGAGCATTGAAGCGCCGCGGTGCCCCGAGGCACCATCCCTGTGGGGCGACTCTTACGCTAGGGCAGAATGGGGTTTCTTGAGCTTGTGCCGATGGGGCAAAGTTGACCCCGAGCGTAAGCACGACCCCAAGCGTGGCTACTGCGACTAGCAGCGGGGATACGCGTCTCTTCACTATTGAATAGCAGAACACAGGACCTCCTGGGTGGTGGTTGGTTAACTAAAGAGTGCTGGCTTAGTGGTGCAGCCCAACACATTGCGAAAGGAGCGTCTCGGCCTCTGCCGCTATGTCATTTCGCAATACGCGACATTGGACTCCCCGCCCTTGCACATATTGCGCACGCAACCACGGTTTTAGAACAAATACCGCGGATTAAGTACTGCATCCCCGAGTTCGGCTAGAGTTAGCGCATGCTTTTGTCTGCATTTTGGGCTCGGCGGCGGGACGGCCAGTGGATCGACTGATCCGTGCGGAAGTCGGCTACGTTGCGCAGAGGCTTCGTGATCGGCGGGGCGAAATCGTGGCGGCGGTTCTCTCTCGAATAGATGCGGTGTCCCCACCGCCCGATCTCGTTGACGAGGAATACACCCGGGGCCTCAAATCTGCGGTGGTCGAAGCAATCGAGTACGGCATCGGCGCCGTGGAACTTGGCGGCGGACGGAGCCCGTCAATTCCGCCGGCGCTGTTGCTCCAAGCGCGGCTCGCGGCGTCGCATCGAGTCAGCCTGGATTCTGTGCTGCGTCGGTATATCGCCGGCCACGCCATGATGACTCAGTTCGTCATCGACGAGGTTCGGCGAGATTCGGCGACCGCTCCTGGTTCGGCGATGGCGGTCGGCCAGCTGACCGCATCCCTCGACCGAATTGTGGATGCCGTGAGCGAGGAGCACACGAGGGAGTCCCAAACTCAGATGAAGACAACCGATCAGCGCCTTGTGGATCTGGTCAAGCGGCTTCTGGGTGGCGAGCTTCTGTTCACCGACCAGTTCGCCTACGACTTCGGGGTGCGTCACGTCGGAATTCTGGCATCCGGGATCGGGGCATCGGAAGCGGCTCGAGCGCTGGCCAAGGCACTGGACCGCAGACTGCTCTTGGTTCAGCCGACCGAGACGAGGGTGTGGGCATGGCTCGAGGTCAGGGCCGAGTTCGATTGGCGGGAGTTCGAGCTCGCGGCGGGAAGGGAGACCGGACCCGCGGTGGCACTCGCGGTCGGGGGTTTGGAAGAGGGGATCGTCGGTTGGCGCCGTACCCATCGGCAGGCGCAGGCCGCGTCCCCTCTCGCTGCCCGCCGGCCGGGAGCAGTCGTCAGATACGGGCCGAACAGCCTGCAGATCGCAGCGCTCAAAGACGATCTCTTCAGGGCGTCTCTCGAAGAGATGTATATCGAGCCGCTCTCCCGCGGAAGGCGCGAGGACTCGGTTCTACAGGACACTCTGAGGTGCTACCTGGCGAAGGGTCGAAACGCGGTGTCGACCGCGGCGGCTCTCGGCGTGAGCCGCCGCACCGTGGGGAACCGCGTTCAGCTGGCCGAGGAGCTGCTCGGGAGCCCGCTGACCGCCTGCGGTGCGGCGCTGGAGGTCGCACTTTGGCTGGAAGGGATCAAGGGAGACTCGAATTCGGAGAGCGGCATCGCCTTCGGCTCAGACAATTGACATTCCGCGCACCACGCGTGCGATTTTGGTCCCTAGCCTCTGTGGCATGCCAGAGCAGACGCGGATCTCGAGCAAGCACCAGGTGACCATCCCCAATGAGGCCTTCCAGGCAGCGGGGCTTTCTCCAGGCGACACCCTGAAAGTCGAGGCGAGGGGACCCGGGTGCGTCGTTCTGTGCCGAGTCGCCGAGCTAGTCGACCGCTACTCCGGAAGTATGGCGACCGGTGGCGAGCTGAGGGAGCGAGTCCAGGGGCTGCGTGAAGAGTGGCGGTAGTCCTCGACTCCGATGCGGTGATCGGCTTTCTCGACCGCGACGACGCTCTGCACGACGCCGCCGATGCAGCGATCCGAAGAGTCATCCATGATCGGCTGCTCGTCTCCGTCATTACGTATGCCGAGGTGATGACGGGAGTGCGGCTTGGTCATCACGACGACGTCCATGTCGCAGGTTTTTTCCGCGGGCTTGTCTCAGAATCCTCCCGGTGGAATCGGCGATCGCGGAGAAGGCGGCGGAACTGCGAGCTCTTCATCGGCCTCTGCAGATGCCCGACGCCCTGATTCTGGCGACGGCCCGAGGTCGACTCCAGCGTCAGGGCCATGATCACCGGAGACCGGCGTGTAGCGGCGGTCGAGATGCTGAGCTGCGAGACCGTGATTCTCGGACCGAACTGGAACGTCGCGCTCTGCGGCGGCAAAGATCGGAACGAGCGCCCCCAGAACGGCTAAGCCGGCACGTACGTCTGCAGCTCGACGCCCTCGCCGACCGTTTTCGACTCCACCAGCCGCAGCGGCTTCTTGTCGGCGTGCTCGCCGAAGAGGCGTTTGCCGCTGCCGAGGAGGACGGGGAAGACCATCAGGCGGATCTCGTCGACGAGGTCGTGCTCGACCAGGCCCTGGACCAGCTGGGCGCTGCCGGCGACGAGGATGATGCCGTCGACCTCCGCCTTGAGCTTGGCGATCTCGGTTGCGAAGTCGCCGGAGAGGATGGTCGAGTTGTCCCAGTCGGCGCTGGTCAGGGTGGAGGAGAAGACGTACTTGGGCATCGTGTTCATCTTCTCCGCGAAGCCGGCCTCGTCGTCGATCTTGGGCCAGGCGGCGGCGAAACCTTCGTAGGTGGTGCGGCCGAGCAGCTGGGCCTCGGCCTCCAAGACCTCGTCGAGCTTGAACTTGTCGCCCTCGTCTCCGCGCGGGATCTCGAAGGTCCAGGCCCCGTGCTCGAAGCCCTCGGCCCCGCCCGGGTCCTCCATCACTCCGTCAAGCGAGACGAACTCGGTTACGACGATCCTTCCCATGATGCGCTCCTTTTCAGTCGCGGGGCGGGCTTCCGACCCCTTTGTCGAGACGACGAACGGGCTCGGGGCAAATCGACAAATCTCCTCAGCCGCCGAGCGGGGAGGGCGGAATCCGGGTCTCGCCCTGAATCTCCGGGATCACCATCCCGACCTCGTCGACGAAGCACCAGGACCAGTCTTCGCGCGGCTCGAGCGAGCGGATCAGCGGGTGGCCGGACGCGGTCGCGTGGGCGGTGGCGTGACGGTTGGGCGAGTCGTCGCAGCAGCCGACCTTCCCGCAGCTGAGGCAGATCCGCAGATGCAGCCACGGGTCGCCGACGGCCAGGCAGTCCTCGCAACCGGGGATCGACTCGGGAAGCTGGGTGATCTGGACACGATCGAGGTGAGCGCAGGCGGGCATCGGGCCTCCTTTGGTTGGCTGGCACGAGGGTACCTCGGGGAGCGCCTTGGACTATCCGGCCGGCCGGCCGGCTCACCTCGGTCCGGATGCTCGCGGCCCGCGCGTTCCCGCTGAACCTGACGCGGTCGCCGCCCGTAAGCCGCTTGACACACGACCCACGTGCATCACGTGGAGGGAGCACAACCCACATGCAGCGCATCCGCGACAAGCTCACCTACGCCAACGTCATGTCCTCGGTCGCCGTCTTCCTGGTGCTCGGAGGCGCTTCCGCCCTCGCCGCCGGCCAGCTCGGCAGGAACAGCGTCGGCGCCAAGCAGCTGAAGAGCAATGCCGTGACGACCGGCAAGCTGAAGCGCAACGCGGTCACCGGCACCAAGATCCGCGCCGGCTCGATCACCAGCGCCAAGATCAAGAACGGCGCGGTCACCGCGGCGAAGCTCAAGGCCGGCGCGATCTCGGTCGGCAACGCCCAGACGCAACTGGTCAAGGTCTTCAAGGGCGGCGCGGTCCCCGCGGCCGCGAGCGAAGCGGCGGCGCCGAAGGTCGAGCTCGGCACCGTGGGCCCGTTCCGCTTCTATGGCAAATGCTTCAGGGAAGAAAAATTCGTGATCTCGAAGACCTACGTCGAGGTGACGAGCGGCAGCGCCGTCCTCTCCGGCGCCGATCCGAAGAAAGGGGGCAGCTACCTGACGCCGGCGACGCAGGAGGCCGATCGCGAGCTGATCGCCTCCGGCGCCGAACAGGACCTCTTCAGCCCGAGCATCCCGGCGCCGTTCGCCCTCGTGGGCTCCGACGGCACGGTGGTTTCCGGCCTGGTTCACAACGCGGCGAAGAAAGGCGCGCCGATCGAAGGCACCGGCCCGTTCCTCGCCGGCGATTCCTGTCTGGCCGGTTCGGTGGCGGTCTTCGGCAGCTGACGATTTCGGGCAGGGACCCCGGCCGGACCAGGCAAAGACCCCGCAAACGGGATCTGGAGTCATGACGAGTACCGTGTGAGAATGGAACGGGATGCCGCCCTGGAGGCTGTGTTCATGCCGGTGCGGCCGCCGAGCACCTTCGAGGAGACGGTGGAGCGGCTGGGAAGGGCAATCAGGCTGGGGCTCTTGGCGCCGGGCAGTCAGTTGCCGCCGGAGCGGGAGCTGGCCGGCGAACTGAGCATCTCGCGCTCGACCCTGCGCCAGGCGCTGACGACCCTGGTCCAGAGCGGTCACCTGGTCTCGCTGCGGGGACGCAAGGGAGGCACCTTCGTCA
>C688J35102_120989705_pt1 | contig 12817 bp, 12 predicted proteins | sample HopSoiMetagenom2_FD_35102 | JGI IMG/M metagenome (IMG submission 35102)
CTTTGGCGGCGACCGTGTGGCAGGAGCGATGGATCTGCGGTCCGCTCGATTCCTGCTGCAGCGTGTGCGCGAGCTCGTGCGCGAGCAGGCCGCGTCCGAGGCCGGCGGGCGCGTAAATGTCGCGGCCGAAGGTGAATGCTTCGGCGCCGAGTACGCGCGTGAGCTGCGCGGCTTCCGCGTCAGCGTGAATGCGGACCTTGCTGAAATCGGCGCCGCCGAACCGCGACTCCATGCTCGCGCGCGCCGGTAAAGGCAGCGGACTGCCGCGGCCACTGCGATGTTGCAGACGCGCGTGCAGCGCGTCATCGGCGCCGTCAGTCGCCGTCGGCGGATGCACGCCGATGCGGGAGAACGTGAACTGCGCACCGGCACCCGCGCGCGCGCCGATCGCCTCTGCCTGTTGCTCGGCCGCATCGCCGGGACGGCTCACCGGCAGGCGCGTCGGCAGCGCTGCGCGCGCCGGAGTCGCGTCCTCGCCCGCCCGAGCCGCCGAACGTCGCATGCGGATCATGGCGCCGATGGTAGCGCGAACAGGCGCGATAGCTCATCGCAACTCTTCCGTCGGCGTCGTTTTCGGTTGCGGTTGGATGAAAACAGAAAACCCTCTGTTCCCAGAGGGTTGAGTTAGGTTCGATTGGTTGCGGGGACGGGATTTGAACCCGCGACCTTTGGGTTATAAGTTAACGAAACAGCCATTTCCCGTCGCGTTGATCGGTCTTGGTTTCTTGACCTATCTTGCTCTCCGCGAATAACTTGCCGTCCGGTCGTCAACGGCGACAACGTCTGACATCCGGGGACCACTCTTAAAAAATTCTTAAAATGCAGCGAGCACCCTACGGCGTGGTGAGCGCGCAGAGGAGACTCCGTGAGGTGCTCGTGTTCAGCCGATCACGCATCCACGTGAATGCCTCCAGCGCATCCTCAAGGTACGCGCGTGCTGGCCTGCCTTGTTTCGTGCCTGCTCGATCTGGCTGAGCAGCAGCGCGTGAGCGCCTTCTCGCGGAGACTCGTGGCGAGATCCAGGCTGTGCGCCGCGATGGTCGCGGCGATGTGCTCTACCAGGAAAAAAAGTACGACCTCACGCGAGGGCGATCTCCCGCGCGCCTTCAGCACGGAAGTGCCGCTGATGCTCCTCAAGAACGCGCCGCGCCCGCGCGAGATCGCCGGCGTCGGAGTGGACTGTCGCGAGGATGGGGATCGGCCTCGCGCACGAGGGAGATGGTGATCGCGCCTACCGCGAGCGGCGAGAGGATCGAGAATGCCTCGTCCGCGATCCCCATGCCGACAGCGCGACCATCGCGGCGACTTCCCAGGGACAGCGCGGCGATCACGCGCCTCCGATTCCAGCCGGCGGCGCTGCCGTTCATCCCGGATGAGCGGCTGAGACATTACTTTGACCGAGACTTCGCGGCCAAGCTTTACGTCTCGCGCGCGATACACCTCGCCCACGCCGCCCGCTCCGACAGGATCTCCAATGGTCCAGACGCGTGCCGGCCGAGAGCATTGATGGCATGACATCTAGGCGCGGCCGGCGCGCGAGACGTGTCACCGGAGCATTTTCCATTTTGGGGTAGGGAATGATGCTTCTAAAGGCACTCCCTGAGTAATCGCGGCAGCAATTCACCGGACGAATGGAGGTGTTTCGATGGCTACGAACGCGCAGTCCGAGGACCGTCGGCTGCTTGCTGCGCTTTCCAGCGGTGACACTTCTGCCTTTTGGGAGATCTGGAGACGGCACGAGCCGCACCTCGGCGCGGTGTGCTATCGGCATATGAAGCGGATGCGATTCGATGCCGAGGATGCGGTGAGCCGGTCGATGATGACGGCGCACGAGAAGCTGCCGGCATACGCATCGCAGATCGTCGATCTCGAGGCTTGGCTCACGCGTCTCACCTCCAACGTCTGTCTCGACATCAAGAAAGAGCGGTGCCGCGGCACGCGCCGCGCTGATCCGCTCGATGAGAACGCGCTGATTCACCGCGAGCCGACGCTGACCAGCCAGGAGACGCCCGAGGAGGCGTGCTTCGCGGCCCAGTTGTGGCAGCGCATTGGCGACGCATTCTCGCAGCTTCCGCCCGTTCTCGGTGCCGCGGCGCAGCTTCGCTTCCTCAGCGAAGCGAGCTACTCGACGATCGCCCAGCAGTTGTCGATCACCGAGACCGCGGCCCGCAAGCGCGTGCAGAAGGCGCGGGTCGTGCTCAAGCGGCAGCTTGCGCCGCTCGTCAACGCGCCTCCAGAGTAAGGTAGTACGGATTGCTCGTCTTCAGACCGATCGACGCCGCGCCGACATACACGTAGTACACTCCCGGATCCGGCGGAGTGAAGTCCGTCTCGTAGCGTCCGTCGCCGGTTGCGGTGAGCATCTTCCGCGTGAACCACGTGCTCCCGGCTTTCACGACGAGCATCATCGCGTCGTCGATGGAGGCGCGCGGCGCGTTCGTCGCAGCGTCGGTGAGGCGGAACGCCAGCTTTGACGCGTGCCCGGCGGCGATCACACGATTCGCCGTCAGATTCTCAATCGTCACTGGTAGGCCGCGCTGCTTTGCCGCGAGGGCGGCATCCGGTTGCACCAAGACGCGAAAGCAGCTGATCGTGCGCGGCGACGCGACGAACACCGCGACGTCGTAGTCGCCGGCGCGCGGAAGAATGCCGATCGTTCCGTATCCGCCGCGGATCGGCTTGATGCTGCGGTCGAGCGCGAGCACCGCCTGAGGATAGTGACCGTAGTTCGAGAAGTGGCCGATCGGCGCGGCCATCCCTTCCTTGTAATAGTAAATATGTTGATCAGCTGGATTGGCGACGAGCACCGCGTCCTCATCGGGCGCCGGCACGATGCCTGCGGCAGACGTCGCCAGCGGCATTTTGCCGAACGGGTACTCGCCGGCCGGAAAGTCGACGACCGGCACCGGCGCGCCTTCTTTCCCGATCCCCGCGAGCGGAATCATGTCGACGGACTCGCTCCGCAGACGACGGATGTAAGCGACCGTGTTCGTGAAGCTGATGTCGAACGGACCATCGGTGATCGTTCCAGCCTGCACGATGCGATTCGACGCCGTGTCGATGATCTGCACGAGGTTCTCGACAGGGTTCGGTACGAGCGCGAATCGTCCGCCGGGCGTGACGCGAATCTGCGTCAGTCCCGCTTCCGCGTCGATTGCGGCGATCTCCTTCTTTCGCTTCGGATCGATGACGGTGATCTTGCCGGCGGCATTCGCGACGTAAGCCATGCCGCTGAGCGAGGAGAAGGCAACGGAGATCGGATCCGTGCCAACGGCGAGGCTGCCGATTGCGGAGAATGCGCGCGCGTCGATCAGCGACGCCGTGCCGTCCTCGCGATTTGTGGCGACGAGAAAGCGTCGATCGTCGCTGATCGCGAGGTCATGCTCGCCCTTGCCGGCCGAAATCGTCGCCACGACGCTTGCGTCCGCGGCGCGAATGACCGCGATGCCTTTCGTGGTCGCGACGAACACGTGCTGTCCATCGCGTGACGCGACAATGCGGCGCGGCGCCGGACCGGCGTCGATCATCCGCTCGAGCTTCCATCGCACGGTGTCGAGCACCGCGACGCGATCGATCGCCGGCACGGTTACGAAGAGCCGATCGCCGCCCGCCGCCAGCGCCCAGTCCCATCCCGGCTTATCCAGCTGAATCATTGCCAGCAGTTGTGTGCCGCCGAAGTTGAAGTGCGGATCGACGACATTGATCGTGCCGTCGCTGTTCAGAGTGACGACGTAGAAGACGTTGAGATCGAGCGCGGCGGGACTGGTGAGACCTCCGGTGAGCAGCGACGCCACGGCTGCCGTACAGTGCTTCGGCTCATCCGCGCCCGCGTTGCGATACGGCAGCATCCAGATGTTTGGATAGACGCCGGCGAGCGGACGCCCTGTGGTTTCATCGCGCAGCGAGAGCGTGAACTGCGCCGCATGCCCCTCTCGCAGCGGCGTCGCTGGATCGCCGGGATTCGCGACGGATAGCTCGACGACAGTTCCGCGATCGCGCTGCGTCGCATGAAAGCCGCCGTCGGCGGCGAATGCTGCCGTGATCCACAGCGCGGGGACGAGGACGAGGACGTGCACCGGTCACTCAGCTAGACGACGACCGCCGTTCCGCTGTGACGCGTACCGGTCACAAACGGCACCTCGGCGTCGTCTACCGGGTGCGCTCCCGAGACAGATCATGCGACAGACGACGATCGTCGCCGTACTCGATGCTCCTCCCCGCGCCGGCGCACTGCCGCCTGACGTGAGCGGTGCGCAGTGGCTGGAGTGGCGATCATCGCAAGCTCCGGATGTCGATGCGTTGCGCGCGCAGTTCAACGGCATGCTCGCCTACTCGACGCGCGAGCGCGATCCGAATCGCGCAGCGCGGCTGCTGCGCGCCGTGCGGACGTTCGATCTCGTGGTGCTGGAACGCGACGACGCGACGCCGGAGATGCTCGCGGCGATTCCGCCGGAGCGCCGCGTTCTCTCCGCGGAAGCGGATGCGGTCGAGGCGCACCGCGTCGCGCAAGCGCTGACGGCGATTCCCGCGCGCCTCTACCGCATCGTCGTTCGCGCGACGAGTGCGGGTGACGAGCTCGCGGCGCCGCGGCTGTTGCGCGCGCTCGGCCGTGACGACGTCACCGCATTCGCGAGCGGCCCGATCGGACTCTGGACTCGCGTTCTCGCGCCGTGGCTCGGTGCGCCGATCGTCTTCGGCGGCGCGAGCGGCGACGTCGTCTCCGAAGGTCTGCCGAGCGTTGTGCGGCTGATGGAGAATTTCGGCTTCCCCGATCTGCCGGACGTGAACGAGCTATTCGGCATGGCCGGCGATCCCGTCCTGCATTCGCTCTCGCCGCGCATTCACAACTCCACCTACCGCGCGCTCAATCGCGCCGCGCTGTATCTGCCGTTTCACGTTTCGGACTTCGACCGCTTCTGGACGCGTGTCGTCGCCAGCGGCGCGTTCGAAGATCTCGGGCTGCCTCTACGCGGACTCTCCGTGGTCTCGCCGCACAAAAGCAGCGCGATCCGTGCAATGCGTCATGCCAGCGGCATCGTCCGCCACGCATGCTCGACGAACCTCGTCCGCCGCGACGACAACAACGCATGGCACGCCGAGACCACCGACGCGCACGGCATCCGCGTCACGCTTGCCGAGCGCGACGTCCGCTGCCGCGGACGCCGCGTCGCCGTGATCGGCTGCGGCGGATCGGGACGCGTCATGGCCGCGGCGCTGCAGGAAGCGGGCGCGCAGGTGACGCTCGTCAACCGCGGTCAGGAGCGCGGATCGCTCGCGGTCGGTCTCCTGCAACTGCCGTTCGTTCCGCTCTCCGATTTCTCATGCGACGGCTACTCGATCGTCGTCAACGCCACACCAGTCGGTCGCGACGGTAATGCATTGCCCTTCCCCGTGCATCAACTCCGGCGCGACGCGGTCGTCGTCGACCTCGTGTACCGCGACGGTCCCACGCCGCTCATCGAGCGCACGCGCGGGCCCGGGCGGATCACCGTCGACGGATGGGACATGCTCGTGGCGCAGGCACGCCGCCAGTTCGAGTTAATGACCGGCATGGAGATGCCGGATGAGTTGATCCGGCAGACACTCGGGCTCTCGGCGCCGCTTGCCGCTTCCGAGTGAGAAAGGGATGCGTGGAGATCACTCGGGAATGGGAGCGCGTACCTGCCGCGGCGCCGCGGCGCATCCACGTCGAGGCGATGGCCGGACGATGGACGAAGACGAATGACAAGCCGCAGTGGATCGGCCGCGCGCATCTCGATGTCGACGGCGACGTGCTCGTCGTGCGCGTTCTCGGAGGCGGCAGCGAGCACTCGCCGTCGGACTGGGGAACGGCACGCGCTGAGATCGTCTACGGAAGCTGGCTGACGGGCGGCGAAGCGCTGGCCGGCGCGTTCGTCTGCCGCTACGAGCTTCCCTCCGTCTCCGTCGAGCTGCAAGCGAATCTCAACCTCGGCCTCCTCGTCGTCGCGACGTTCGTCACGTTCCGCGAGCCCGGTTGTGAGGCGAACCGATTCACGCGCGAGTTCTTCCGGATCGAGGAGGCGGCATGACCGCAATCGATCACGAAGCGGCGGCCGCACTCGACCTCTCCGTGCTGCGAGGCGACTGGCGCAACACGAACGCGTGCGGCGGCATCGAGCGCATCGTTTGCGAGCCGGCGAGCGACGGCCGCATGACCGTGCACTGCTACGGACGCTGCGAGCCCGAGTCGCGCGACTGGGGAACGGTCGATGCGAAGCTCTTCGCGTTCGAGTTCGACGGGAAAGAGGCGGGCGCGTTCTCCGCCACGTTCGACTTCGGCTTCGAGGAAGTGCGCCTGCAGGCGAACGTAAAGCAGGGCGTGCTCGTTGTCGTGACGCTCAACCGGTTCCGCGACGACAGCGGCCGCGCGAACTACTTCCATCGCGAGTTCTTCTACCGGAGTGCGCCGCGATGACGATCGATTTCGCTGCCGCGGAGCTTTCGTTCGGAGCATCGCTCGCAAGCGCGCGTGGACGCGAACTCATCGCGCACGTCGCCGCGATCGCGAAAGAGAAAATCGCGCCGCGCGCCGCGCACTACGACCGGACGGCGACGTTTCCGCACGAGGACTTCGATGACCTCTTCGCCGCCGGCCTCCACGCGCCGACGGTGCCCGTCGAATTCGGTGGCCTCGGACTCGGTCCATATCGCGAGGACGTCTTCACTCTCTGGATGATGACGAAGGAGATCGCCGCCGCCGATCTCGCGCTCGCGCGCTGTTGGGAAGGCAGCGCGAACTCGATGGTGCTCATCGACGGTCTCGGCACCGACGCGCAGAAGCGCCGCTGGTTACGCGGCGCGGTTCAGCGCGGCGAGAAGTGGGTCGTGTGGAGTGGCGAGCCTCAGGCGCGCGCGTCGAACGAGAACCTCCGCTTCGGCACGACGCTCGAGATCGTCGACGGCGGCTACGTGCTGAATGGCGTGAAGGCGTTCTGCACGAGCGCGGGCGGCGCGCGCTGGGCGCTGCTGCTCGTCAATCCTGCGGGTCCAGGCGGCGCGCGTCACGCGTCGGAGTCGGCCGCCGAGACCGTGTTGCTGCTCGCGTGCGATCTGCAGGATCCCTCCGTCCGCACCGACGGCTCGTGGTGGGATCCGATCGGCATGCGCGCGACGGTGAGTCACGCCGTTCATTTCGATCGCACGTTCATTCCGGAGGAGAACAGGCTCGGCGCGCCCGGCCAGTATCTCCGCGATGGCTGGCAGACCTGCTTCGTGCCGCAATACGCGGCGTCGTTTCTCGGCGCGGCCGAGGCGGCGTATTCGTACGGCGTCGACTTCTTGCGCCGTCAGAACAAGACCGACGATCCCTACGTGTTGCATCACGTCGCGAAGATGGCAGTGAACGTCGAGACGATGCACTTGTGGCTGCGCCACATCGCCACGATGTGGGAGAGCGGCCGTTGCGCGGAGGCGCAGGCCGCAGGAAGCCGCATCCGCCATCTCGCCGAGCATCTCGCCACGGAGACGGTCGACCACTGCGTCCGCGCATGCGGTGCGCGCGTGCTCAATCGTCCCGGACCAATCGAGCGCATCCTCCGCGATCTTGCCATTTACATCCGCCACGACAATGACGATCAGGTGCTCGCCACGATCGGCCGCCAGGTCCTCGGTAAGCACTTCGACGCGTCGTTCTTCAAGCCATGAGGAACCAGGCCATGAAGAAACCACCGCATCGCGTCATCTGGCTGTTCGCCTTCGGCTTTCTGGCGTTCTACACGCCGTATGCGGGATTGGCGAAAGCGGTGACGGCGGGACTCATACCCGGTGTGCCGAAGGGGCTGGTCGGGCTGGAGATCCTGCCGGCCGCGATCTTAGGCACCATCGTGACCTGGCCGTTGATCATCACAGCGCTCGGCTGGTGGAAGTACGCGCGCTTCCGACGCGTGGCCGGCATTCCGCTTCCCGTGACGACGCCGGCGATCGCCCTCTCCGGCATCGGGCTGGCGCTGATCATCGGCAGCACGACCGTGGCGTACACGTTCAAGGGAATCTCGATCGTCCTCGCGCTGATCCTCATGCGCGGCGGGCTCCTGATCATGGGCCCGATCGTCGACGCGGTTTACCACCGCCGCGTGCGGTGGTTCTCATGGGGTGCTCTGATCGTCAGCTTCGCCGCACTGACGGTGTCGCTGGCGTCGGCCGGCGATTACTCACTCCCGCTCCTGGCGGCGCTCACCCTTGCCACGTATCTCCTCGGCTACACCTTGCGCACGCCGTGCATGACCCATTGCGCGAAGGTGAGCGACCCGGACATCACGCGCAGCTACTTCGTGCAGGAAATCCTCGTGACGACGCTCGCCCTCCCTCTCATCGCGGCCGTCATGGCCTTCCTCGGAATCGGGCCCGCATCGCTCGCGCTGCGCACGGGCTTCACCACGTTCTGGACCACGCACCCCACGGCCATCGTGCCGGTCATGCTGGTGGGCGTCTTCTATGCGTGCCACAATCTCTTCGGAACGTTCATCTATCTCGACCGCCGCGAGAATACTTTCTGCGTGCCGCTCTTCTGCGGAGCGAGCCTGCTGTCCGGCTTCATCGCGGTCTTCCTCTTGTCGCGCTTCTTCGGCTTCCCGTCGCCGCCCGCGTCTCAACTGATCTCCTCCGCGCTGATCTTCTCGGCGCTGCTGCTGCTCTCGCCGGCGCACCACCTCTTCGACATGGTGCTGCTGCCGGTGATGCGCGTCGTGCGCGACAGCGCCGCGGCTGCGGCAGACGGCGCCGCGGCACGTCTGACGGACTGGGAATCAAAGGAGCGCTGATGGTCATGCGTTTCCACTGGAGCATGTCGTCGGCCGGCGAGAACCGGCGCGGCGCGAAAGCGCGCGCCGCGGTGTCGGGCATACCGAACCTCGACGCGCACGTGCGCTTCTGCCGTATCGCCGAAGAATGCGGCATCGAGTCGCTGCTCACGGCATTCGGTTTTCATCGCGCCGATCCGATCGTGTTGGCGGCCACGCTCGGCGCGCTCACCGGGCGCATCAAGTTCATGGTCGCAGTGCGATCCGGAGTCTGCTCGCCGACGCTCTTCGTGCAGCAAGTCAACTCCGTTGCCGCAATGACCGGCGGCCGCATCTGTCTCAACATCGTCGCGGGACACACGCCGGAAGAGCAGGGCTACTACGGCGACTTCCTCTCGCACGACGAGCGATACGCGCGCACTGACGAGTTCCTCACCGTTTGCAACGCGTTCTGGAAGGGCGACGGCGAGGCGAACTTCGACGGCCGCTACTACTGCATCGCGAAGGGGAAGCTGAACACACCCTTCGTTGCGCCCGACCGCATGCGTCCCGAGATTTTCCTTGGCGGCAACTCCGCCGTCGCTGAAGCGATGGCGATGAAACACGCGGACTGCATGTGGCGACTGCCGGAGCCCGCGGAGAAGATGCGCGACAAAGCGCTCGCGATGGTGAGTGCCGGCACCGAAGTGGGCATTCTCGTTTCGCTGATCGTGCGGCCGACGCATGCGGAAGCGATCGAGGCAACCGAGGAGTTGCTTGCGAACTTCGATGGCGCGCCGAAGAGGACGCATGACGAGTTCGCGCGCAAGTCTGACTCGGTCGCGTTCACGTCGACGTACAAACTCGCGAACGCGGATGTCTGGCCGGCGCCGTACTTGTGGACCGGCGCCGTGCCATACATGGGCGCGCCTTCGATCGCGATCGTCGGCACGCCGGACGAGGTGACCGATGCGCTGTTCGCGTATCGCGACGGCGGCGTCACTCAGTTCCTGTTCATGGGCCATCCCGACATCGAGGAGATGCAGCGCTTCGCGAACGAAGTGCTGCCGCGGGTGCGCGCGCGCGAAGCGGCCGAAGCCGCGAGCGCCGTCGCGGCGTCGTCATGAGCGACGTGAAATTTCACTGGCGCCTGCTGCAAGGCGGCGAGATCGACGGCGCGTCACGCACGCAGCAGGATGGTCTTCCCGACACCGGCATGCCCGATCTGCGCGAGCGCATCCGTTTCTGCCTCCGCGCGGAGGAGCTGGGGATCGACTCGCTGCTGACTGCGTTCGACTGGTCGCGGCCCGACCCGATCCTTCTCGCCGCGGCATTGGGCAATGCCACGGAGAGGATCAAATTCGTCATTGCCTATCGCTCAGGGCTGATCTGTCCAACCTCGTTCGTGCAGCAGCTCAACACGCTGTCGGCACTCATCGCCGGCCGCTTCTCGCTCAACATCGTGGCCGGCGAACAGCGGGACGAGCAGCACGGTTACGGCGACTGGCTCGCGCACGACGAGCGCTACGCGCGCGCAGAAGAGTTCCTCGCCATCTGCCGCGCGCTGTGGAGACGCGAAGGAGCGGTGAGCTACGAGGGCCGTCACTACCGCGTCGAGAACGCGAGAGTGAACACGCCGTTCGTGTCGCCGGATCGAACGTTTCCTGAAATCTTCATTGCCGGCGGTTCGCAGCAGTCGCACGATCTCGCGCTCCGGCAGGGAACGCTGTGGATGCGGATGCTCGACGCGCCGGAGAAGCTGCGCGCCACCGGCGTCGCCGTGCTCGCGGCGGGGAAGGAGCTCGGCGTGCGCTGCTCGATCATCGGCGGGCGCACGCGCGGCGCGGCTCTGCGGAAGGCGTACGAGCTCGTGTCTTCCGAGCGTGGCGTCGATCGGGAGGCCGAGCGCGAGTTCATGCGACAGAGCGACTCGGTCAACGTGCGAACGACTTACGAGCTCGCGTCGACCGAGTGGCTCACGCCGTGGCTTTGGACCGGCGCGGTGCGCACGCACGGCTCCGCGTGCATGGCGATCGTCGGCTCGGCGGGCGAGATCGCGGACGCGATCCATGAGTTGATCGCGGCCGGTATCACGCAGTTCATCTTCGGCGGCTGGCCGAAGCTCGAGGCGATGGAGTTCTTTGGCGAGGAAGTGCTGCCGCTCGTGCGGCAGCCGATGGAGGTCGCTACGGCTTCATGAAGTCGATCCTCCACTCCGTCACGCGCGCGGATGTCGTTCGCGAGCCGTTCCCGCACGTCGTCGTCGACGACGCCTTGGAGTCGGACGTCTACGCGCAACTGGCGTCGACATTTCCGTCCGCGGAAGTGATCCTCGACGGCCGCGCGGTCGAGAACAACGCGCCATATCGAATGCCGGCGTCGCGCGTGCTCGACGACGTGCGCGTCGACGCGTTTTGGAAGGAGTTCGTGCGGAGGCATACGTCGCGCGAGTTTTTCGAAGAGGTGCTCGCGCTTTTCGGGGACCTTCTGCCGCGGCCGTTGCGCGACGCGCAAACGAGCATTCGCGGCTTCGAGCCGATGACCGACGTCGCGCTCGACTGCCAGCCGTGCTGGGGCTCGCCGGTGACGCGCGCGTCGAGCTGCGATCCTTGTCACGTCGATCGTCCGGTCACACTGTTCGGCGGCTTGCTTTACTGCCGCTTGCCGCACGACGACGCCGCGGGCGGCGATCTCGAGCTGTATCGCTTTCGCGGCGCCGAGCGGCGCTACGACTCGACGCGGCATGTCGATCCGGCGCTCGTCGAGCCGTTCCGGCGCGTCGGCTATGCAGCAAACCGGCTCGTGTTCTTCCTGCAGTCGGCGCATTCGCTGCACGGTGTCACCGTGCGATCGGTGACGCGCTGGCCGCGTCTGCACGTGAACCTGCTCGGCGAGATGCGCACGAACGTCTTCGAACTCGCGGAGGCGGCGTGAAGGCAATCGATCGCGACACCGCTGTCGTCGTCTGCGCCGGTCCGTCGCTCGACCGGCTGACCGAAGAGGCGTGGCGCGACATCGAGCGCGCCGGCGCGGTGGTCGCGGTCAACGGCGCCGCCGTGTCGAACGCATGCGCGCGCAGCGGCGTGCGCTTCACATGTCTCGCCGCGATGGATTTGTCGACCGGACTCGCAGACAACGTGCCGGGTCTCGCCGCGATGTGGCGCGCGACGAGTGCGTGGCGCGTCGCCTCGAACGACTCGTCCGCGATCGACGCGGAGTCGTACATCGTCGAAGTCGACGAAGAGCATGGCATCGAAGGATGGAGCGACGACAGCCGCCAGGGCTACAAAGGCGGCAGCACGGCGATGGTCGTCGGCAACTGGCTCGGCAATCCGTGGCCGGACGATGCTGAAACACGCGACGCCTTGACGCGCGTCGCGCGGCAGAGCGGGAAGGAAGTGCCGCGCCGCGGCTTCCGCCGCATCGCGTATGTGGGTCTCGACATGCATCGCAGCGACGGCGTTCACGCATGCGGCGCCGGCAATCACATCAGCGGATTCGCAAACTCGGACCGGCGCTACGACAACGTGTCGCGCGGTTGGGAGAAGTTCTGCACGCAGGCGGAGCGTCGCCGCATCGAAGTGTGGAACTTCACGCCCGGCACCGGCCTCGAGACGATGCGGCGTGCGGAGATTCCGAGGTCGTGGACGCGATGAGGACGATCCGGTTTGTCGCGTGCGTGGAGCGCGGTGCGCTGGAGGAGAAAGCGTTGCTGCTCGTCCGTTCCATTCGACGCTTCGGTGGACGGTGGGCGAACGCGCCGATCGATACGTTCGCGCCGCGCGCGGGGCGCGCGATCGCGAAGACGACGCTCGACGCGCTCGAAACGAACTGCGTCGCGCATCACGACGAAGTGCTGAACCGCGACTTCGACGACTACCCGATCGCGAACAAGATCTTCGCCGCGGCGCGCGCGGAGGAGCTGGCGGGCGAAGACGTCGTCGTCTTCCTCGACACCGACACGGTCATACTCTCCGAGCCGGCGGCGTTCGCGCTCCCGCCGGGCGTCGACGCGGCGGCGCGTCCGGTCGAGTTCCACCGATGGCGCGAGCCGGCGGACGGCGATCCGCGCTGGCGGA
>C688J35102_120989704_pt1 | contig 12815 bp, 14 predicted proteins | sample HopSoiMetagenom2_FD_35102 | JGI IMG/M metagenome (IMG submission 35102)
AAATCCGGGTGAGGAGTGGTGCTTCGGAAGCTTGGGTCCGAGGGCCGGCTATAGATCCTTCGGCCTGTAAAGTGCCTCGCAGTCGAATGTTGCAGCATGACCGGCCTCAGGGTGACGTCTTTAGGATGGTCGCGGAACAACGACTGTTCACGAGGATGTGGTATCAGACCGCTCGAACTTCGGCGAGCCGCCTGGCTGAGTGCTCGTCGTCCCAGCAGACGGCGGCTTCCCATGCGGCCCACGCTTGCGCGGCGACGTCGTGCGCCTCGTCGTCGAGACCGCCAGCGTTGTGGGGCATCACCAGGTCGAGGTCGGGGACGTCGACGTGCGCCTCGTCCCAGTCGATCAGCGCGACCCGGTCCGCGGTCATGCGGATGTTGCGCGGGTTGGGGTCGCCGTGGACGACGCAGGTCTCACGTCCGACGAGCCGCGCCCATGCCGCTCGGCATCGAGCAACGCCCTCGGGCGGCATGGCGCCGAGGTCGATCTTCGTCCCGGTCTCGGCGTGCAGGAGGTCGGTCGACGATCGCCAGCCCGGGCGCTGCGGCCACCCCGGCGTCAAACGGTGCAGCTGGCGGAGCGTGTCGGCCACGCGACGCCAGTCGGCCTCCGTCTCGGGCGGTCCGCCCTCGACGTAGGTCATCACCACCAGGCCGCCGGCGAACAGCCGTCCGTCCGTGGTCGGGATCGGCACCGGCACGGTCATGCCTGCACGGTGGAGGCGTTCGAGGAGCCCGGTCTCCCACGCGAGATCGGCGTCGCTCCTGGCACCGAGACGACCGACCGCGAGGCGCCCGTCGACGCGCACGGTCCACACGTCGTTGGCCATTCCGCCAGCGAGCGGTTCGATGCGGGCGACGTCGTCACCCCACTGCTCGAGCGCCTCCCATCCCACGGGCCACGTCCTCCCCTCGCGCATCGCGAGATCACGCCCTATCGACCAACGAAAGCCGCGGCGCACGGAAGCCGGTCGCCGCCGCACGGAAGCGGGTCGCCGCGCCGTACCCGGCGCCCAACGACCGGCCACCGCTCGAGTCACCGACGTCTTGTGAGCACGAGATGGGTTGCGGCGGCAGTCGGCACATGGGTGGTGCACTCATAGCCCAGGGCTGTGAGATCGAGGCCGTAGAAGAGATGCTCGCCGGACCCGAGCAACCTGGGCGAGATCGCCACATGCAGCTCGTCGATGAGCCCCGCAGCGAGGTACTGGCGGATCGTCGCCACGCCGCCGCCGATCTGCACATCCTTTCCCTCGGCTGCCGCCGTCGCCCGGTCCAGCGCCTCGCGGATACCGCCCGTGACGAAGTGGAACACCGTGCCGCCTTCCATCTCGATCGGCGGGCGGGCGTGATGCGTCAACACGAACACCGGGCCGTGATACGGCGGGTTGTTCCCCCACCAGCCGCGCCAGGCGTCATCGGGCCAGGGACCACGAATCGGGCCGAACATGTAGCGCCCCATGATCCACGCCCCGACGCCCTCTCCGAAACGCGCCGCGATATCGTCATCGGCGCCGGTGGTGCCGCCGGTCTTGCCATTGATGCGCTGGAACGCGCGGGTCGGGATGAACCATTTGTGCAGCGCTTCACCACCGATGCCGAGCGGAGCCTCGCGAGTCTGGAGCGGGCCGGCGCCATAGCCATCGAGCGAGATCGTAAAGTTGTGCACGCGTACACGCGTCATGTCTACTCCCAGGCAAGTTGGTGATCCGAGACCTGCGACCTCTGCCCCCTACGGCGAATGACGTGGAAAAAAGTGCCTAGTGCCTAGTCCCTAGTGCCAAGTAACTGCACGCGCACCGACCCATCGGCAGGAAATCGACATCGCGTGCTTGCCGCGGATGCGGCTCCCGCGCCGCGGAGCCGTCGAGCACGGGACGCTGACCGGCGGTCGGGCTGCCTGACGAGAGCTTCAGGTGCGCATGGCTGCGCCGAACCTGGCCCCGGAAATCATGCCCGGCCAGGCGTCACCTGCAAGCAGGGCTGGACGAGCGGGTGCCGAACGACCCTGCATGCCTCAGCCAAGTTCTTGGGCGAGCCCGATGAGAATTCCTTCGGGCCCCCGGATGTAGCACAGCCGGTACGCGGTTTTGTACTGCACCACTTCACCGACGAGCTCCGCGCCATGTTTACGAAGCCGGGCGAGGGTATCGTCGATATCCTCCACGGCGAACATGACGCGCAGGTAACCGAGAGCGTTCACCGGGGCCCGTCGATGGTCGGCGACGACGGGCGGCGTGAGGAATCGCGAAAGCTCGAGCCGGCTGTGGCCGTCTGGGGTGACCAGCATGGCGATCTCGACGCGCTGGGCCCCCAGCCCGGTGATGCGCCCGGCCCACTCTCCTTCGATCGGGGCGCGCCCCTCGAGCTCGAGTCCGAGCTCGGTGAAAAACTCGACGGCGGCATCGATGTCTTCTACGACGATGCCGACGTTGTCCATTCGCTTGACCGTCATCGGCGGTGCTCAGGTTGGGATGTAAATAGTGCACGGGCGGCCGGAGGCCTCAACGCACCAAGGGTCAGGGGTGCGGGGCCGGCGCGCAAGCCCGGGCGCCGAAACTGAATGGCTCTCACAGAGGTCACAGGGGACACGGAGGAACCATGCCGTTTTTCCTCTGCGTCCCCTGTGACCTCTGTGAGAGATGCTGGTTGGGATTGCCGGCCGACTGCACAGTCAATCAGCCGAAACGCTATTAGATCGTCGGGTCGGTTGGGCGCTGCACCGGGACGCGCGATCTGCGAGGAGGTTCAGGGGGATGCGCGCATCTCGCCGGCCGGCAAGATGCGCTGATGTGCCGCACCGTGCGCCAGAAAAGGCTCGAAGAAGGGGGTCCGTCGACTCGCCGCGGTCTTTTTCCCAGCGAGGGCGCTTGCCGATCGTCTCCGCCGTCGGTCCAAGCTGCTGGGACAGCGCTACCGGCAGGCCTTGCTCTCCCAGACCTTCTTCCACCCCTGGTTGGCGTCGGCGGAGATGGCCTCGTACCAGCTGTCGGTGGGGCCGAAGACCTGGATGAGCAGCTCGTTGCCGCCCTTCCCGTTCCAGTTCAGGTAGTCGATCGCCCGCGGCGCGCGCTTGGGGCTCTTCCGGTAGTCGGTGACCTCGCTGTACACCGGGTTGTAGCCGGTGCGCTGCTCATAGGCGGCCACGTAGAACACGCTCCACCCCTCCTTCTCCGCCGGCCCCGGCGCCAGGTTGTCCCCCGAAAGGAAGGTGGTGGCCATCTCCGGGCTCCCGCCGCGCACCAGGTCCATCGCCTGCAGGTCGCGCTGCGCCCGCCCCCAGCTCCCCGGCCGCGGCAGGCCGCCGGAGAGCACCAGCCGCTCGGCCACCAGCGGCGCGTAGCGAATCACCGGCCCGGCCACCTGCGGGGGGCTGAACTCGCCCACCACCTCGGGCTCCAGCCCCTTGCGGAAGGCCAGGAACTCCTGGTCGCCCGCGGCGGCCGCCACCGTGGTGGCCTGCCCCACGCCCACCGGCAGGCCGCAGGTGGTGAGCCCGCCCGGCCCCTTGAGGATGAAGGTCCCCACGCGCGCCCCGCGGCGGAAGAGCACGTACTCGCCGGCGGGGGGGAGCACCGCCTGGCGGAAGCGCTGCTCGTACGCCTGCGGCGACACGCCCGCCGGCCGCGCCACGGTGCGCAGCGAGTCGCCCGAGACCTCGGCCACGGGGATGATGCGGTCCTGCCCGGCGCTGCGCACCACGTGGAAGACGACGGTGCCGCGCGGCAGCCCCAGGTCGGTCGCCTCGGCCGGGCTGGGGGCGGCCTGGGCGGCGCCCTCGGGGGGAGGGGGCTGCACCACGCGCACCTCGGCGCCGCCCCACTGCACCTTTTCGCAGGCGGGGAGGGCGGTTAGAATCAGGAGCGCCGGGGCCCAGCGGGCGCGTGCAGGCAGTGCGCGCATACAGAATCCGGAGGCGTGTGGTTGCGGACCGGGGCCGCGGGAGCGTGGCGCCGGTCCGCCGTATGCGGGGCCCGCACCAGCAAGGAACCGGCCACCCGCCCGGCGCCCGCGGCGCGGAAGCTTACCAGAATCATCCGATCCCGGCCAGATGATCGATACGAGCGAATTCCGCCGCGTGGTCAGCCACTTCGCCTCGGGGGTGACGGTGGTCACCACGGTGCGGCCGGACGGGCGCCCCTGCGGCCTGACCGCCAGCGCCGTCTGCTCGGTGTCGCTGGACCCGACCCTGGTGCTGGTGTGCGTGGAGAAGGCCGCCGACTCGCACGGCTGCATCGAGCAGTCGGGCGTCTTCGCCGTGAACGTGCTGGCGAACGGCAAGGGCGAGACGCTGGCCCGGCGCTTCTCCGGGCACGACCTGGACGGCAAGTTCACCGGCGTGGCCTTCCGCCCCGAGCACACCGGCGCGCCCGTGCTCGACGAGGCGCTGGCCTGGCTCGACTGCCGCGTGGCGGAGCGCTGCATCGGCGGCGACCACACCGTGTTCGTGGGCGAGGTGGTGGCCGCCGACGCCTGCGAGGGCGCGCCGCTGCTGTACTACCGGGGAGGGTACGGCCGCTTTGCCCCGTGAACTGATGCGGCGCCTGGGCGGCTGGCTGCGCCCCTTCGTGGTGGGAGTGGCGCTGGCCGTGGTCGCCTTCGCCGGCGGCAGCCTGCTGCTGTACGAGGCGCGCGGCGCGCTCCCCGCGGCCGCGGGGGTGCTGGCCACCTTCGCCGCGGCGCTGGCGGCCGGGCTCTGGGCCGGCGCCCCGGTCGACGACCCCGAGGCGCCGCCGGCCGCGCGCTGGATCGTGCTCGGGATCGCGCTGGGGGTGGCCGGGGTGCTGGCCACCGGCTGGAAGGAGTACCAGGGAGAGCGGCTGGGCGGCGCGGCGCGCGCGCTCGGCCTGCTCTTCATCGTCGGCGTGCCCGCCTACGCGGCGGGGTACCTGCTCCCCGCGCTGGCGGCGTGGGAGGGGACGCAGGACGAGGGCGACGACGGGGGCGTGGACCCCGGCGTGAACGCGTCGGCGATCATCACCGTGGTGCTGGCGGGGGTCGCGGTGGGGGCGGCGGCGTGCGGCCTGTTGCTGCTGCCGCGGTTCACGCCGGGAACGCTGCTGCTGGTGGCGGCGGCGCTGGTCACCTTCCCCGTGTTCTACCCCCACCGCGCCCGCGGCGCCGCCACCGAGCGCCAGGTGCTGATGGAGGAGCAGACGCCCTTCGGCACCCTGCGCGTGGTGGAGATCGTCTACCCCGGCAAGCGGCAGCCCGAGCGGCGGCTCTACCAGAACGGCGAGATCGAGTCCGGCGAGCTGACGCGCACCGGGGCGCCGACCTTCGCCTACATCGCGGCGGGGGAGCGGCTCTTCGGGGAGATGGAGCGCCGGGGGCTGGCGTACCTCTTCCTGGGCGGCGGCGCCTACACCCTGCCGCGGCGGATCGCCGAGCGCGACCCGCAGGCGCGGATCACCGTGGTGGAGCTGGACCCCGAGGTGACGCGCGCCGCCTACCGCTACTTCGGGCTGCGGCCGGAGCACGGGGTGCACAGCATCCACGGCGATGCGCGGCTGGTGGCGGCGGAGCTCCCCGCCGGCGCCTTCGACCGCGTGTTCGTGGACGTGTACGACGGCACCGAGACCGTCCCCTACCCGCTGGTGACGCTGGAGGCCATGCGCACCCTGGCGCGGCTGCTGAAGCCGGGCGGGGTGGTGCTGGTGAACGTGATCGGGGTGGCGGACGGCGAGGGCGACCGGCGCTTCTGGTCGACGGTGCGCACGGCGCGCGAGGCGTTCGGGGCGGTGCGCCTGTACGTCCACCTCTCCCGCGACTTCCCGGACCGGCAGAACTTCCTGGTCGCCGCCTCGCCGGACTCGGCCGTGAGCTTTCCGGCGGCGGCGGGGATCTTCGAGGGGTGGCCGGAGGCGGAGTGGCCGCGGCTGGCCGGGACCACCGTGTTCCGCGACCGCTTCGCCGAGCCGGCGGAGCTGCGCCCGTCGCCGGTGCAGCGCGCGATCCAGGCCCCGTAACTGCCGTTTCACGCAGAGACGCAGAGAAACCGAGAGAACTGCTCTCGGTTCCTCTGCGTCTCTGCGTCAGGCTGTTTTCAGTCGGTGATCGCGTGCCAGACGGCGTCGGTGTCGGAGAGGTCGGGGAAGGCGTGGTCGGGGCCGCAGGCGGCGAGCTCGTCGAGCGGGTGGCGGCCGGTGGCGGTGGCGATGGTGCGCACCCCCAGGTGGCTGCCGCACGCCACGTCTTTCGGGGTGTCGCCGATGATCACGATCTCCTTCCCCGCGTACCCCACGCCGGTGAGGTGGCGCGCCCGCTCCACCGCGATGGCGGGGAGCTCGGGACGCTCGGCGTGGTCGCTGCCGTAGGCGCCCACGCGGAAGCGCTCGAAGCGCAGCCTCGCCGCCTCGACCTTGATCCGCGCGCCCGCCGCGATGTTCCCCGTCAGCAGCCCCAGCACCGTTTCGCCGCCCTCGCCCTCCACCCGGTCCACCAGCGGCCGGATGCCGGGGAGCGGGTGGATGCGCATCTCCCGCACCTCGCGGTGCAGGTTCTCCACGTAGCGGAACCAGAGCGCGGGGAGGCCGGCGTCGATCTCCGCGTCGGCGAGGCCGTCGGCGCGCAGCAGGTCGCGCACGATCTCGGGGTCGGTGCGGCCGCCGAACGCGTAGCCGTTGATGGGGCCGGTGGTGCCGAACACCTCCATCAGCGCCGCGTGGATCGCCCGCTTCCCCGCGCCGTCGGCGGAGAGGAGGGTGCCGTCGATGTCGAACAGGACCAGCCGCCGCATTTCCCTTCTCCCCCGGTGGTTCGGATTCCCCTGCTCCAGCGACGCGAACGGCCCCGGTGCGTGCTCACCGAGGCCGTCCGCCGGACCAGGGGGATTCCCCGGCTGGTTCAGTGTAACGTCGGCTCGTTCAGCCGGCAACTCCGTGCGGTTTGCGTCACGCCGCGCTCGCCGCGCCGAGCGGGAACGCCTTCGCGTGCCAGGCGTCGCGGAAGGCCCGCTCCCACTTTCCCGCGCGCAGGTCGCCGACGGTGGCGACGGTGTTGTCGAACACCACCGTGTCTTCGCCCACTTCGCCGGCGGCGGCCAGGCGGCGGAACTCGGCGCGGTCGGCGGCGCGCACGGCGCCCTCCGCGTCGCGGTAGAGCACGAGCGAGGCGGTGCGGCGCAGCTCGGTGCCGAGCGCCTCTTCCACGCCGGCCAGCGCGTGGAAGAGGGTGTCGATGGAGCAGCCGGAGACGCCGGTGGCACGCTCGTCCGCGGCCACCAGCAGGAACCGGCCATGGCGAAGGTCGCGGGCGCCCAGCACCGGCGCGCCGTGCGCCGCCCAGCGCTCCAGGAAGCCGTCCACGCGCGCCAGCAGCGCCTCCGCCTCCGCGGGCTCGAGCGGGCGCGGTGCGGCGAACACCCAGAGGCGGGCGTCGTCGGGCATGCGGTCGAACGTCGTCGCGGGCATGATGATTCAACCCCCTGAAAAGTGATTCGCTCGCCCGGAATCTACAGCCACCCGCAACCCCCGCGCATGTCCGGGCACAGCTTTGTCTCTCACAGGGGCCACAGGGATCACGGAGGTCCTGACCGCAGCTCCCCTGTGATCCCTGTGACCTCTGTGAGAGCCTTCTTTGGCTGACTTCGGGGTGGCGCTAGCCCGCGGCGATCTCGCGGAGGTTGTCGGCGGTGAGGCGGTAGGTGTACCATTCCGTCATCCGCCGCGCGCCGAGCTTGTCGTAGAAGTCGATGGCGAGCTGGTTCCAGTCGAGCACCGCCCACTCCATCCTCCCGCACCCGCGCCGCTCCGCCTCGCCCGCGAGGAACCGGAACATCGCCCGGCCGATGCCGTGGCGGCGCGCGTCCGGCAGCACGAACAGGTCCTCCAGGTAGAGCGTCGGCAGCGCCAGGAACGACGAGTACGTCTCGCAGGTGATGGCGTAGCCCACGGCGCGCCCCTCCACCTCGGCCACGTACACCTGGATGCGGTGCGGCCCGGGCCCGAAGGCGTCGTTCATCAGCCGCCCGCGCGCCTCCCGGGTGGGGCGCGCCAGCTTCTCGTAGTCCGCCAGCGCGTCGACCAGCGTGAGCCAGGTCTCGGCGTCCGCGGGGGTCGCGGACCGCACCGTCACCGCGTCTGCCATGGGGTCCGCATTCGGTGGATGTGGGGTCGTCCGAAGGGCGGAAGCTACGCGGGCGGAGGGAGATGGAGCAACCCGCGCGGGTCCGTCCGAGAGCGTGTCCCGCCGCGCGACAGCGAGTCACCATATGTTCCGGAGCGGGACGTACGCAGTGGAGCCCCGACCGCTTCGATCCCATCGCCCGATTCCGTTGCGCCGGCCCCTGCCGGTGAACCGTAACCACCTCTCTCACAACAACTTGTCATTCATCCCCGCCATCCTGGGCACGCCCGCTCCGCGCCTGTCCGGGGCCTCGTGCGCGCGTCCTGGCTTCCGGCATCGGGCTTGAGATGGATGGAGTCGCGCCCCTCGCCAATCTCCCCGCGATGAAGCCGACGATGCACGGCGCGCGCGTCCGCGTGTGGGCAGGGCGATGAGCCTGCGCGTTGTGCAGGTGAGCGCCGTGCGCGATCCGCGGCTGCGCACGGGGGAGGCGATGCTCGCCGCCTGGCCGGCCGTGGAGATGACGGCGCGCGCCGCGGCGGACGCGGGGTTCGACCCGGTGGTGGTGCAGGCCGCCTGGCGCGACGAGGAGTTGGTGCGGGGCGGCATCCGCTACCGCTTCGTCTGTGAGCCGGCGGGGCGGGTGGCGCGGCGCCTCCGCCCGCGGATCGCCAGCGCCGTGCGGGCGCTGCGGCCGGCGGTGGTGCACCTGCAGGGGCTCGGGTTTCCGCACGCGCGGCGCCTCTGCGGCGGCGGAGCGGTGGTGCTGGCGCAGGACCACCTGGACCGCGTGCCGGCGGGATGGCGGCGGTGGGAGCAGCGCCGGGCGCTGGGGCGGATCGACGGCGCGCTCTTCACCGCGGCCGGGATGGCGTGGCCGTTCTTCGAGGCCGGGGTGCTGCGCCCGGGGACGCCGGTGTTCGAGGTGCTGGAGGCCACCTCGCCCTTCACCCCGGGCGACGTGGCCGAGGCGCGGCGCAGGACCGGGATCGGCGGCGACCCCTGCGTGCTCTGGCTGGGCCACCTGGACGCCAACAAGGACCCGCTCACGATCCTCGACGCCCTGTCGCTCGCCCTGCGCGCCCTGCCGGGGCTTCGTCTCTGGATGTGCTTCGGCAGCGCGCCGCTGGAGCCCGCGGTGCGGGCGAGGCTGGCCGCCGAGCCGGAGCTGGCCGCGCGGGTGACGCTGCTGGGGCGGGTGCCGCACGCGGAGGTGGAGCAGCTCTGCCGCGCCGCGGACTTCCTGGTGCAGGGGAGCGGGCGCGAGGGGACCAGCTACGCCGTGCTCGAGTCGCTGGCGTGCGGCGCCACCCCGCTGGTGACGGACATCCCCGCGCTGCGGCGGATGACGGCGGGCGGCGCGGTGGGCGGGCTCTTCCCGCGCGGCGACGCGGCGGGCCTCGCCCGGCTGCTGGAGTCGTTCGCCGCCCGGCCGCGGGCGGAGCTGAGGCGGACGGCGCGCGCGCACTTCGAGCGGCACCTCTCCCCGGCGGCGCTCAGCCGCGAGCTGGGGGCGGCGTACCAGGCGGCGGCGAGGGGGCGGTGAAGGTGGCGATGGTGGTGCCCGGCGGGGTGGACCGCGGCGGCACCGAGCGGGTGATCCCCATCCTGCTGGCGATGATCGAGCGGGTGGCGGCCGAGCACGAGCTGCACGTGTTCGCGCTCAGGCAGGAGCCCCGCCCCGCCGCCTGGCCGCTGCTGGGGGCCACGGTGCACAACGCGGGGACGCGCCGCCCCGCCCTCCGCGCGCTGCGCGACGTGCTGGCGGAGCACCGGCGGGGAACCTTCGACGTGCTGCACGGCGTCTGGGTCTCGCCGGGGCTGGTGGCGGGGGCGGCCGGAGCCCTGTTGCGCCGCCCGGTGCTGCTGCACGTGGTCGGCGGCGACGTGGCGGCGCTCCCGGAGATCGGCTACGGGCTGCAGCGCTCGCGCGCCGGCCGGCTCCGGCTCCGCGCGGCGGCGGGGCTGGCGCGGCGGGTGACCGCCAACAGCGGCTACGCGGTGCGGCTGGCGGCGGAGCGGGGAGTCGAGGCCGAGCGGGTGCCGTACGGGGTGTCGGTGCGCGACTGGCCGGCGCTCGCGCCGCGGCGGCGGGAGCCCGGGGCCGAGGCACGGCTGCTCTTCGTCGGCAGCCTGAACCAGGTGAAGGACCCGTGGACGCTGGTGCGCGCCGCCGCCGCGCTGCGGGACCGCGGCGTCGCCTTCCGGCTCGACGTGGTCGGCGGCGACACGCTCGGAGGGGAGGTCCAGCGACAGGCCGGCCTCCTCGGCCTGGGCGAGCGGGTCCGCTTCCACGGCTTCCTCCCGCAGCGCGAGCTGCGGCGCTGGATGGAAGACGCGGACCTGCTGCTGGTGACCTCGCGCCACGAGTGCGGGCCGATCGTGGCGCTGGAGGCGGCGCTGGCGGGGGTGCCGACGGTCGGCACCCGCGTGGGGCACCTGGCCGACTGGGCGCCCGAGGCGGCGGAGCCGGTGCCGACGGCCGACCCGCGCGCCCTGGCCGACGCCGTGGAGGCGCTGCTGGGGGACGAGGACCGCCGCCTCCGCCTGGCGTTCGCCGCGCAGCGCCGCGCGCTGGCCGACGACGCCGACCGCGCCGCCGGCCGGGTGCTGGAGATCTACCGAACCCTTACCACCCGTGGGAAACGCACGTGACGCCAGAGTCCACCCTCCATGCCGTTCGCCTGGCGCCCGCGCGCCTCTTCGCCTCGGCCACCTTCTCCGTGCTCGGCCTGCCGCTGCGCGTGGAGAGCAACTCGCCCCGCGTGATCGCCGCCGCGCGCGAGGCCTTCGGCGCGGCGGGCTTGGAGGGGCCGGGGGGGCGGCCGGACGCGCGCATCCGCATCAACGTGCGCCCGGGCCGGGGCGGCGATGCGGGGCCGGTGAGCCACGGCGTGCCGCGGCGGGCGCTGCTGCTGCTCACCAGCGGCGGCTGCCACGGCTACGCCGACACCATGCTGGGCGAGGCGGTGGCCGAGGTGGGCGAGGGGCTGGTGGACGACCGCGAGCACTTCCGCTGCGGCGTGCTGGAGGCGCTCGCGCTGTTCATGCTGGCGCGCCGCGACCGCGACCCGCTGCACGCGGCCGCGGTGGTGCGCGGCGGCACGGCGCTGCTGCTGGCGGGCCCCAGCGGGGTGGGGAAGAGCACCCTGGTCTACGCCGCCGCGCGCGCGGGGCTGGGGATCCTCTCCGAAGACGCCGTCTTCCTCCAGCTCGACCCGTTCCGGGTGTGGGGGATGCCGCGCTTCGTCCATCTCACCCCCGCGTCGGTGCGCTTCTTCCCCGAGCTGGAGGGGGTGCGCCCGCGGCTGCTGGCCAACGGAAAGACCAAGCTCGCGCTGGACCTGCGGGAGCGCGCGCCCGCCGCCCCCTGCCTCTCCGCCACGCGCGCCGGCGTCTGCCTCCTCGCCCGCGGCGACGCGCCGGGGATCGCGCGGCTCACGGCGGACGAGGCGGTGGATGCGCTCACCGCCGCGCCCGAGCCGGGGTTCGACCTGTATGCCGGGAGCGTCGGCGCGCGCGTGCGGCGTGCGGCGGAGCACGGCGCCTGGCGGATGACGCTCCCCGCGCACCCGTCCGACGCCGTGCCGCTGCTGCACCGCATGCTCGACGAGGTGGAGCGATAGGCGGCCGGGAGGCATCGTCGGCGCGGGCGGCACCCCTCTCCTGTCGCTCGCCCGGCGGTGTCTCCCGGCCGTCGATTATAAAGACGTTCTGTTGCCGCGCTTCAACGATCATAGAACTATGAATCGGGCCGTGAGGTGACCGCAGGGCGCTGACGATGTATGTTTCCAATGCGCCGTCTCCGCCGTTCCTCTCCCCCTGGACACACCCGATGAAGCTCGCACGCCTGCCGTGCCTCGCCGCCGCGCTGCTCCTCGTTGCCGCGCCGCTGCGGGCGCAGACGCTGTTCGGGCTGATCCAGGAGGAGAACCCGGCCAACAACCGCGACCTCTACCGGCTGCGGGTGCGGCAGGAGGTGACGGCGCTCCTGGGCGGCTGGAAGCGCGCCTGGGACGCGGACAACGCCCGCGCGGCGGCCGCCCTCTACACCCGCGACGGGCTCTTCGTGACGCCGGTCGGCGACGAGACGCGCACCCGCGACTCGCTGCAGGTGAAGCTCGCGGAGGTGTTCACGGGCGCGGGCGCGCTGACCTTCAGCGTGCAGGACTTCGACTTCAGCGGCGAGATGGCGTACGCGCGCGGCCAGATGGCGTACGCCACCGAGGGTGCCGGCACCGGGGGCGGAACGCAGATGGAGGCCTTCGTGCTGGTCGCCCGGCGCCAGCGCGACGACGTGTGGCTGATCCGCTCGCTGACGCTGATCCCGCTGGCCGCCGCCACGCCAGCCGCCGCCGCCGCCGTAACAGCGGCGCCCGCTGCCGCGCCGCCCTCGGCTCCCTGACGGGCCGTGCGGCGCTGTTGTTGCGTTGGGCTCCGCCCAGAAAGGGAGGATGAATGGAACCCCAGGACAACAAGAAGCTCGCGCTGCAGAAGGCGGTCAACGCGCACGAGCAGGCCGCGGCCGCGCTCGCCGACCTGGCCGACGACGCGAAGTACGCCGGGATGATCGCGCGGGTGCAGGCGAACCTGTCCGAGCTGCGCGGCGAGTCGCAGACTACCGGCAACGCCGAGCAGGTGTAGACAGATCATACCAAATCCGCGTGAAGAGTGGTGCTTCGGAAGCTTGGGTCCGAGGGCCGGCTATAGATCCTTCGGCCTGTAAAGTACCTCGCAGTCGAATGTTGC
>C688J35102_120989703_pt1 | contig 12814 bp, 9 predicted proteins | sample HopSoiMetagenom2_FD_35102 | JGI IMG/M metagenome (IMG submission 35102)
TCGGCGGGCGATGGAATACTGCAGGTCTTTCGACCTGCCGCTGATTGAACACTGCGAAGACCTCCATCTCAGCGCAGGCGGAGATATGCATGAAGGTCTCGTCTCCACCAGGCTCGGGTTACGCGGTATTCCCCGCTGCTCCGAAGATGTCATGGTTGCGCGCGATCTGATCCTGGCCGAACTCGCGGGTTGCCGTTATCACGTCGCGCATATCTCCTCTCAACACTCGGTGGAGATGGTCCGCTACGCGAAAACTCGCGGCCTGCACGTTACGGCCGAAGCAACGCCCCATCATTTTGTGCTTGCAGACACGGACATGCAACCGTATGACAGCAACTACAAAATGAAACCACCGCTCCGTGAAAACCGGGATGTGAGCGCAGTTCTGGAAGGGCTCGTGGATGGAACGATCGATGCGATTGCGACAGATCACGCGCCGCATGCGGGTGCGGAGAAAATGCAGGAGTTCGAACGCTGCCCCTTCGGCATTATCGGGCTCGAAACGGCATTGAGCTTAGCGCTTGAGCAGATGTATCATCCCGGGCACGTCGATCTTGCTTCCCTGGTCGCGTTATTTACGCATAAACCTGCCGCCGTGTTGTCTTTGCCGGCTGGAGACTTGCGCGCTGGTGCACCTGCTGACGTAACCGTCTTCGGAACGCATCACGAGTGGACCTACGACGTGAATCGATCCCCGTCTAAAAGTCGCAATACGCCGTTCCATGGACGGCAGTTCCGGGGAGGTCCCCTCGCCTCGATCGTGGCCGGAAAAGTTGTCTGGAAATCGGATCTGCTTTAAGCGATGGCTTTTTGTGCCAAGACCTGTTTGAGGTAGCGGCCCGTATAAGATTCGGGCACGGCCGCAATCGCTTCGGGTGGTCCCTGCGCGACGAGAGTGCCGCCCGCGTCCCCGCCCTCCGGCCCTAGGTCGATGACCCAGTCCGCTGCCTGGATCAGTTCCAGGTTGTGTTCGATCAGCAGAATGCTGCCGCCGCTCTTGATCAGCCTTTCGAACGCCTCTAGCAGCTTGGCGATATCGTCGAAGTGCAGACCCGTCGTCGGCTCATCGAAAAGGAACAGAGTGCCTTCGCAACTTGCCTGGGCCAGATGTGATGCCAACTTGACGCGCTGCGCTTCACCGCCGCTCAACGTCGTTGCCGATTGTCCAAGCCGCAGATACCCCAAACCAACGTCAGCGAGCACTTTCAGTCTTGCAGCAAGACGCGGCGTGTCAGCAAAGACCGACAACGCTTCGCGAACCGTCAGTTGTAGTACTTCGTGAATGTTGAGCGACTTATACTTAATGTCCAGGATGGATTGCTTGTAGCGAGTGCCCTTACATCCTTCGCAGACCAGTTCGACGTCCGCGAGAAACTGCATCTCGACGGTAACTGTGCCATCACCCTGACAGGTCTCGCAACGCCCGCCCGGGATGTTAAACGAGAAGTGACCGGCGGTGTAGCCGCGCCGCTCTGCTTCGGGTGTACACGAAAACAGATCGCGAATCAGATCGAACGCTTTTACGTACGTAACAGGATTAGACCGCGGCGTTCGCCCGATCGGTGACTGATCGACCATGACAACACCGGTCAACAGATTGGCGCGTTCCACTCGCTTCAGGTTTTGCTTCCGCGTGGTGCCTTCGCCGCCTTCTGTGTCGGTCTTCTTTTCGCGATCTTTGTTCACCAGCGAATCGAGCGCAGGATAAATCACCTGGTGCACTAGGCTCGACTTACCTGATCCGGATACGCCCGTCACGGCCACCATCATGCCGAGCGGAATCTCGACATCGATGCTCTTCAGATTGTTCGCGCGTGCTCCGAAGAAGCGTACCGTTTTCTTGCTATTTACCTTCCGCCGTTCGCGGCGCCGCGCTACGCTCAGTTCTCCGCGCAGATAACGGCCCGTTAACGAAACGCCGTGATCGCGATCCTTCGCCGTCGGCGGGGACAGGAGTTGTTCGTAAGTACCCGCAAAGGTCACGCGCCCACCGTTCTCTCCGGCGCCCGGGCCCATGTCGATGATGTAGTCCGCCTCCGCCATAATCTCCGGATCGTGTTCCACGACGATGATCGTGTTTCCGATTTCCCGCAAATTCTTCAGAATGCGCACGAGCCGCGACGTGTCCCGGCTATGAAGACCAATCGATGGTTCGTCGAGCACATACACGGCGCCCACCAGCCGCGACCCCAGGCAGGTCGCAAGCTGAATGCGCTGCGCTTCGCCGCCCGAAAGCGTGGACGAGAGGCGCTCTAGCGTCAGATACTCGAGACCAACATCATTGAGGAAATTGCAACGCTGCCGTATCTCGTCGAGAATGCGGTCGGCAATTTCCGCTTCCTCGGGGCTTAGCTCGACCTCAGCGAAAAATTCACGTGCACGCGCAATGTTCATCGCGGAGACCTGCGCGATGTTGCACTCGCCAAGACGAACCCAAAGCGCCTCGGGCCGCAGTCTCGAACCGCGGCATGCTGGGCACTGCGTGTAGGCGCGGTACCGGCTCATGAACACGCGTACGTGCACTTTGTACTTCTTCTTTTCGACCTCCTGGAAGAAGCGGTAGACGTGTTTGCGAACGAACTCCTTCTCATCGGCGCGCAACTCTGCATAAGGCTTATCGCACCGCACTTTACCGCGCGCCTTGGGTTTAAAAGCTTCGTCGAAATACCAGGAGTATTGTGGCTTTGTCCACGGATCAACGGCACCCTCATTGATCGACAGCGTGGGATCGGGAATGATCAAATCGAAATCAAAGTCGATCGTGTTGCCGAATCCCTGGCACACGGGGCACGCACCGATCGGGTTGTTGAAGCTGAACAGCGTCGGCTCAGGCTGGATCGCGGTCTGGCCGCAGACTTTGCACGCAAACTTCTCCGTGAAATGAAGCCTTACCGGGTCGGCAACCGCCGCCTGCTCGAAATAAATCTCACCACCTTCGCGGTAACAGATTTCGACGGTATCGACGATGCGGCTGTGCAGATCCGGTCGGATCACCAGGCGGTCGGCCAAGATAAAAACCGGCTGTGCGAAGTCGATTTCGAGCAGCGATTCAGGCGTTGAGAATTCAAAGGTTTGGCCGTTTTGAAAGAGCCGCGTAAAACCACGCTTCCGCAGGTCGAAAAGGCGATCACGGAGCCCGGACACATCGACGGACGGGACCGCGTTTTCGGTTGGTGGTTGGCCGGGAACCTTAACCGGGAACAGGGCATACCAGCGCGACCCTTCGGGCTGGCTGAGCATCTCTTCCGCCACCTGATCGACCGTATCGCGCTGAATGCGAGTGCCGTCATTCGGGCAATACGTCCGGCCGGCGCGCGCCCACAGCAGCCGCATGAAGTCGTACAGCTCAGTTGCGGTGGCCACGGTCGAGCGCGGATTGCGCGTCTGATTCTTCTGCTTGATCGCAATGGGCGGAGCGATACCGAGAATCTCGTCAACATCGGGCTTCTCCATACGCTCCAGAAACTGGCGCGCGTATGCAGAAAGCGACTCGACGTAGCGCCTTTGTCCCTCCGCGTAGATCGTGTCGAAGACCAGCGACGATTTACCGGACCCCGAGAGCCCCGTCACGACGGTAAGAAGGTTGTGCGGGATATCTACATCGACGTTCTTCAGATTGTGAACCCGAGCTCCTCGTACAGAAAGCGCGGGCTGCGCTTCAACTGTTTCGGGTTGTGGAGTGTCTAAACTGCAAGACGCTAAGCTGGATATTTGTGGCATGTCGCCGAAGGTTAGAGGAGCCCTGCTCCACTAGCCGGCATTACGGTGCGCGCTGAAGAGAGGCCACTTCCATTATAGGTCTGCCTCGCAGTGGTACTGGTCCTTTCCGTGCTCACCGAATCCGAAACCGAGCTGTTCCAATCTCAACTCCTCCGCTGGTTCGCACTCAACCGGCGGGATCTCCCTTGGCGGCGAACTCGTGACCCCTACGCCATCTGGATCTCGGAAGTGATGCTCCAGCAGACACGTGTCGCCGCCGTCATTCCTTACTACGAGCGATTTCTGTCGCGTTTCCCGGATTTGCGATCCCTGGCCGAGGCCTCGGAGACAGATCTCCTGGCGCATTGGGCCGGTTTGGGCTATTACTACCGCGCACGCAACCTGCAAAAGGCAGCGCAGAAAGCAATGGAAGCTGGCGCGTTTCCGGCTGATCATGAGGGCATTCGGGTCCTGCCAGGCATCGGCGAATACACTGCAGCCGCCGTTGCCAGTATCGCGTTCAATCTGCCCTATGCCGTCGTCGATGGGAACGTGTACCGGGTCTTGAGCCGGGTGCTGAACGACAGCACCAACATCGCATCCGGTCCTGCTCGCAAGCACTTCACCGTCCTTGCCGATTCGATCATGGACCGTACGCGTCCCGGAGACTTCAACCAGGCCATCATGGAACTCGGTGCAACGGTGTGCCTGCCGAAAAAGCCCCTTTGTCTTATCTGCCCGGTAGCGGCGCTGTGCCAAGCACGTAAGGCCGGCGTCCAGGAAGCGCTGCCCGTGAAAATCAAACCTCGCCGCACTGTCGAGCAGACACGCCGTCTCCTCTGGATCGAGGAGGACGGGAAATTACTTCTCTGGCAGCGGCCTGCCTCGGCCCGCCTGATGCCCGGATTCTGGGAATTACCGGAACCGGAGCACATCCCCGGGGCTCGAATGGGGGCGAAGCTCGGCCAGTTCCAGCATGGGATCACGTTCCATAACTATCGTTTCGAGGTGCACACCGCGGCGATCCAAGACTCGCCGGAGACTTTCAACTGGGTTGCGATCACGAATCTTCCGAAGCTCCCGATCAGCACGGTACTGAAGAAAGCTGAAAGACTTGTGGGCAGATTAAACGTTGGTACTCGCGTCAGGAGAAAGGTCGCGCAATCAGGAACTTAAAAGCGCCATGCGCTCCGCCGTCGTACCAACCTCGATGGCTGAAACCAACAAACCCGAGTCAACCTTCCAATTGCTTTGAAACCAATTAGACTTGAGGAAAGGATGATCGCATGCTGAAAAGGTTCATGCTGCCGGGATTGCTGGTCACAGCGATCTGGGCTCAGAATCCGTCAACGCCTTCGACGTCCGCGCAATCGGCGGACACACTCAGGCAACGAACGGAAGCCACCCCGGGCAGCTTGAGCGTCGCACCCGGAACCCGGATCCTGTTGAGTATGATCAACAGCGTCAGCACGAAACAGGCCGTGGTCGGAGATCGAATCTATCTCGAAACGGCGTTTCCCGTGCTCGCCGACGGGCGTATTGTTGTGCCGCAGGGCAGTTGGGTGACCGGGACGATCATCGAAGTAAAGCGGCCAGGAAAAGTGAAGGGCCACGGTGAATTGCAAGTGCGGTTCGATTCGCTGACCCTGCCGAACGGGGTCTCTCGCAACTTTCGGGCAGATCTCGGGGCCATCGACGCGCGTGATGATCAGAAGCTGAAACGCGAAGACAGCAAGATAAGCGGAGCGGGAGACAAGTCCGGCGATCTCGGAAAAGTCGTTAGCGGGACCGCCACGGGCACAGTCATTGGAAGCGGCATAGGCGCGGCCGCTGGGAACGTTGGCCGTGGCGCAGGCATTGGAGTCGCGGCAGGCGCAGCTTCAGCTATCGCCGGCGTTTTACTGACACGCGGGCCTGATGCCACCTTGAGCAAGGGAGCGACGGTGGAGATGGTGCTCGACCGGCCACTAGTATTTCAAGACTCTGAAGTTGATTTCCGGACTGCTCCAGCTCGCGAGCCTACCGTACAGGGCAACCCACCGGCGCAACAAACCCGGAAGGGCTGGTCGCCCATTCCCTTCTAGCCTTGCAGCCGGAGTTCGAAGACGAAATTGTTCAGGTGCCGATCACGGATGTGTTCGACCTGCATGCTTTCGCACCTCGGGACGTCAAGTCGGCCCTTGAAGCCTACCTCGAAGAAGCGATTGGGCGCGGGTTTCAGGCGGTCCGCATCATCCACGGACGGGGCATCGGGGTCCAGCGCGAAATGGTTCGCAAGGTTCTGTCACGAACAGCAGGAGTAGTCGAGTGCCGGGACGCTCCAGCCGAAGCAGGCGGCTGGGGCGCAACGGTCGTCACCTTGGGGTCCCGCGAAAAACAGCCCTAGCAAATGTCAGTTCGAATGGACCGGAGCGACTTCGTTTTCAGTCGCTTCTTCAGCGGCGGCCGTTGAATCCGGGTCGCTGTCGGGAGCGTAGTAATCGTGATAATAGCTGTACTTGCTGTAAAGCTCGCCGCGGCGCGCTCCGTTTACCACGACGCCGAGCACATTGTTTTCACAAAGCGATTGCATGGCGCGGGTGACGGAATCGAATGTTGTGGTTCCGATTCTGACGACTAGGATCGTCCCATCACACATTGTCGAGAGTAAATTCCCGTCGGCTGCGAACAGAAGCGGGGGACTGTCCAGAATCACCCAGTCAAAGTGATTCCGCAGGTCGTCGATCAGCGTCCTGCATTGCGCCAGGTTGAGCAGTTCGAGGGGGTTCGGGACGGCTCCGCCCGCAGGCAGGATGAAGAGATTGGTTTCGGCAATCTGGTACAGGATCTCGCGCAGAGACGCCTTCCCTGTCAGGTAGTCTGTAAGGCCGAGTTGTCCCGGTATTTGAAAAGTCGAGTTTACGGTCGGACGGCGAAAGTCGAAGTCGGCCAGCAGAACTCGTTTCCCTGCAAGCTGGGCGTGCGAAATAGCGAGATTTGCGGCAGTGAAGGATTTGCCTTCCGCCGGAGAGGCGCTCGTAATCACAAGCGTGTGCAGGGGCTGCGACGACTGAAGATGATTCAGGCGAGTACGCAGGGTTCGGAATTCTTCCGCTGGAGCCTCGCGCGGTTGCATGATATTCACGACCAGCGCGTCTTTCTGCGGCTTGTAAGGGATCTGGTGAGCGGCATGGATCAAAACCTCCATGTCCTCTCGCGTGACCTCGACACCCGATCCCAGGTGAACTGGTGGTGGCGCCACATGAGCAGCCGGTGGCGGGGGCGGAGATGGCGGAACGTAACTCGGCGGTTCGATCTGCTTGGCCGCCGCTACCGGTTCCTCGACCCGGGGCTGAATGCGTTCCGGTCGCGACTGCCGCGGAGGCGCCGACCTGTCTTGCGATGCCCTACGCAGCGCGTCATGAACACGACTCATATTTCCTGTTATCCCTTAGCCAAGTAGTAGCGCGCCACCGACGCGGTCATAATCGCCAGACCGGCCAGCGTTGCAGTCGTCCAGCCCACCCAAACCATCTGCTTACGGCGTTGTACGACCACGTCGTTTTCAAGCAGCGGAACGCTCCCCAGAATGTTAAGTTGCGTATACATCCGGGCGTCCTTCAAATTCTTCAGCGATGTGTCTTTCATCTCGCGAACGGCAACGATCACAACTCCAAGCACCAGACCGATCATCGCTCCCATCGGCAGATAAGTGGTCCGCTTCGGAGCGAACGGCTCGGTCGGAAGACTGGCCGGATCAATCAGCTCGAGAGTTTCGCCCTGCCGGCGCTGTTCGAGATTGATAGCCATGGTGGAGCGGGCCCGGTTAGCAGCCAACTCGAGATATTTGCCCCGCGCCATGTCACGATCACGAAGCAGATCTGAATATTCCTTTTCGCCGGCCGGAATACCTTGCAAACGACTCTGGAACTGACGGATTGCACCGTTCGTAGCAGCCATATCCCGCCGGTATTGTGCCGCTTCCATGTTCAGCGCCTTCATCTGCGTGTTGATCGCGGTCAGTTGATCCTGCACGCTCATCCGCTCGGGGGTCGCGGTTGTGGGATCGTACGCCGAGTTGTCTGCCGTTACCTTTTCCTTGGTTGCCGCATCCCGTTGCTTCTGAAGGAATGCCAACCGGTCACGCGCCGACTGAAGATCCGGATAGTCATCCGTATAACGATCCTTCATGGAAAGAATACTTAGCTCGAGGTTCTCGATCTGACGATTCAGCTCGTTGACCTTGTCGTTATGAGCCATGACCTGCGGGCTCTTTACTGCAGCCATGCGGTCCTTCGCCATGTTGAGCTGTGACTCGAGGACCATCCTCTGCTCTGTGTTCCGGTTCAGGGCCTCGTTGATGGAGCCAAGCCGCTGTTCGAGAGCGTTCATCTGCTGCAGGTTCATCTGCATCTCTTCGGGAAGTCGGCCGGCGTTCTTGGTTCGGAAATCAGTTAGTTTCTGATCCAGTTCGTCGAGTTGCTGTTTGGCCTGTTTCAATTCGTCCTGGATGAAGGAGTGAACGGCTTGCGTGCTTTCGTTCATTCCCTGGCTGCTGGCATCGATAAACCGGGAAACCAGGTCCGCGCACACCTTCTGAGCCAGGTACTTATCCGGATAAATGAAAGAGATCTGCATGGCGGGCATTGTGCGCCCTGACGCAGCTACGCCTTCTGTCGGACGAATCGGAATGGAGCCGCGCATCTTGTCGATGACGTCTTCCATCGGCTCTTTCTTCAAGTCGCTCTTATAGAGCCCGAAGCTGTTGATGATACTGGTCAAAGTGGCGCGGCTCAGAATACTCTGGGCCATGCCGTTGATCCGGTCGGCCATGTCCTGCGTGGTCAAAGACTCCACGATCTTCGGGGAGACCTGCTGTGGAACCACGCGAATGGAGGCAGACGAGATATATTTGTCTTCTTTTGAATAAGCGACAACAGTTGCGATGACGAGGCCTGCAAAAGCGGGTGCCAGAATCCAGCGGAGATTGCGCCGCAGGATATCTATGTAATCCTCAAAATCGTAAGAACGCCGGGGAACAGAAGCGGTGTCAAACATTATGAATTCCTAATCGATTCCGTTATGGGACGTAGACGTGGTCGCCGGGTTCGAGCAGGATGTTCTGATCCATGTTCTTTCCTTTGTGCACGTCCTTGTAATTAAACGGGATCCTTTTATTGCCGCGGAGTATGTAGATCTTTTTGGTGTTCGCAAAATCCGACAGCCCGCCTGATTTGTCGATGGCTTCAAGAATAGTGGTGGGAACAACAAGCGGATATTCGCCAGCATGGGCTACTTGACCCACGAGATAATACTTTTTACTACCCACATCCTGGACGGTGACCGTCACCAGCGGCTTCACTACCATTTTCTTCAATGCGGCGGCAATGATGTCCTGGATCTCGATCGGGGTCTTTCCGCCAGCCTGTAAGTCCCCCACGAGCGGCAGCGTAAACTTGCCATCCTGGTGCACCGCAACGGGACCAGAGAATTCCGGCTCGCCCCAAACGCGGATCGATAATACGTCCGAGGGACCCACTTTGTAATCTGTTGAACTGACCGGAGCGCCACCTGCCGGTCCCGCAGCCGGGGCCGGGGTCTTGGCCTGTGAAGGTGCGGTTGTTGCAGGCGACGTCTGCGTCTGGGCACCATTTGTGCTTTGGCCTTCGCTTGATTGTGCGGAATTACCTTGCAACAACGTGCAGACAAAGAGGCAAAGCAGACCGGTGCTTACAAAGGTGTGGCGATGCCCGGAGAAAAATCTAGTCATGGATTTGAACGGGTAACCCGTCAGATGGATATACATGATTTTACATGCTTTTGGCGATTTTTAGAAGTCTGCTACTTCGCCTCTAAACGCCGCTCCGGGCTCGGAGGAGCCGAACTCGCCGAGTTCAGTGGCTCCGACCGGGCGATCGGAAGCCAAACTTCCATCGGAGACGGTTCCCGATTCCCGACGGCATAAAACGGAATCAGCGTCACGATGACGCTCCGTTTCGCATGGGAGCTGACTGCCGCTAAAGGCTGATACAGTGGATCGTCCACATTACTTTTTTCGGCAGCTTGACCGGGAAACTTTAAGGTAGTAATCCCACCAAGTAGATCGTGGCGGGTTTCAGTAGTACTAGGTCCATTCGGGCGAATGTAAACATCCGACAATGCGACCCCGGCTTGGTCCAGCTGTTCCGCGGCGTATACCAAGGGTCCGCGCTGGATAGCCACCCGGCCGAAGGTGTCGCTGGCGCGCGGATTCGACACCATCGGCACAGCCTGCATCGGCAAATTCAAGGTGACGGTGTCGCCCTTTTTCCAGCGGCGCGAGACGGATATGTACGAACCCCGCACCGCATTTCCGTTCGACGCTGGTTCGCCGTTTACCTGTATCTCCGCCGATGGCGCCCAAGCCGGCCATCGCAGGTTCAGGGTGAAATCTGCAGAGTTTTCCGGATTAACGATAAACTTTACCTCTCCCGCCCAGGGATAGTTCGTAACCTGGGTCAATCTGATCGGGGAACCGTCTTCCAGACGCCAATCCAGTTCAGAGCCCCCATACAGATTTACGTAAACCCCATCCCGACTTGTTGCATAAAAATAACCCGGCAGAGATTCGAACAGCCGTTCGATATTGGGGGGACAACACGTTGTGTCGTACCAAGGATTGCGTAGCTTTTCGCCATTCGAAGCCAACGGGTTCCGGTAGCAGTACAGCGTCCCGGAAAGCGAGAGGCCAGAATTCACACCGTTGTAAAGAGCGCGTTCGAGAACATCCGTGAACCGGGCATCTCCGGTGATCGAAAGCAACCTAAAGTTCCACATCACGTTGGCGATCGCCGCACAGGTTTCGGCGTAGGCTTGTTCGCTGGGCAATTCATACGGATCGCCAAAACTTTCCCCGCCGGAGCGGGATCCCACTCCGCCTGTGATGTACATCTTTCGAGTCGTCAAATCGGTCCAGAGCAGATCAAGGGTTTTTCTGAATGCCGGGTCACCCGACTCAGCGAAGTAGTCGGCAGCACCGGCGGCCGCATAGAGAGCACGGACCGCGTGGCCTTCGAACTCGGTACGGGACGTAAACGGCCTACCGCTGAACATGTATTTGATGTCCGCGTCCTTGAGCTTTAATCGGTCGCGTTCCACTCCGCTGAAGAGATAGCGTGTAAAGTCCAGGTATTTGGTCTCACCGGTCGTGCGGTACAACTCCACCAGAGCCATTTCCAGCTCGGGGTGTCCGGTTACAAAGGGACGTTTTGTCGGGCCAAAGTTATCAACGACATAGTCTGCAAACCGAATACCCGCGTCGAGCAGCGTTCGTACTCCAGTGGCCCGATAGTAAGCGACGCCGGCCTGGATCAGATGCCCGAGACAGTAGTCCTCGTGGGAGCGGGTTAGCTCCGTAAACCGCAGCTTGACCTTATCGCCGACGTAGTACGTGTTCAGGTAGCCGCTCGGTTCTTGCGCCGCGACCACGTCCGAAATCAGCCCATCCAGCTCGGTGCGAAGCTTCTGTTTATCCGCTTCAGCGGTTTCGTTCGACGCAAGGGCCCATGCCGCAGCCTCCATCCACTTGTAGACATCAGAATCGGTGTAAAGCGGGCCCCGCCGCGGCACTGCCTTGCGTCCCGAAAGACGGCGGAAGTTGTCGACGGCGCCGTGCTCTTCGAGCAACGCGAGGAGCGTAGGAAGGCTCCGTTCGGTGGTCACGCGCCGCCTGGCGCTCCAAAAGCTGTCCGTTAGATGAACAGCTTGCACGGGAGCCGGATGCAGCCGCGCGTTCAGGGAATTGGCAAGATAAATTATACTTTCCGCGCGCCAGTCAGGCTTCGGCTGAGGCGAGCTGAATACGACAAAGCCCGCGGCGAGGCCAGCAAACGCGAATAGCGAGCTCTTCATAGATCGTGCAACAGCGACTTCAAGTGTTGGTAGACGAGCGAAACGGGCAATCCGACCACATTCTGATAACTGCCGCGAATGGACGTCACGAATCGTGAAGCCAGGCCCTGGATGGCATAGCCGCCCGCTTTGTCCATCCCCTCCCCGCTTCGAGTGTACTCCTCGATTTCGGAATCGGAGAGGAACGAAAACTGCACCTCCGTGGTGGCAAGGTCCGTCACCGCACGGTTCTCGGAACGAAGACAAATACCGGTATGGACAAGGTGTGTGCGACCCGCAAGCGCTCGAATCATCCGTTCAGCTTCGGCCACATCGGCGGGCTTCCCGAGAATCTCTCCGTCTACACAGACCGCAGTGTCCGCGCCGAGCACCACATCATTACCGGCAAGGGAGATTGCCGTGGCCTTCTCCACCGCGAGCCGGATTACGAAATCCTCGGCTGCCTCATCTGCAGCCCGCACCTCAGGGACGTTTGCGGGGGCAACGACATGGTCGAGTCCTGCCGCGAGCAAAAGTTCGTGGCGTCGGGGCGAAGATGATGCAAGAATGAGCATTCCGGTCGGAAACAACCTCCTTTGATGATGTCAAATCGGGATGGTGCAAGTCGAAACCCGGATAGCGGCCTCTGAGTTTCCGAACCGACGTAGCCACCTCCAACAGTCAGGGCCCCGTTCGGCAAACAGAATAGGCTACTAATCGGGCGGAAATGTTGGTACACTGCTCCGGTCCCGTGAAGACCAGACGTGTCATTGGGCGCCGAACCATGACGGCACTCGTGGTGATTTCCATCATTGGGAGTGCGATTTTCGGAGTACCTTCGGAAGCCATTCGCCTGGTGGGATCTCGCAGTCCGCTAGCCATGGTGATGGCGGCGATCTTGATGGGAATCATCGTACTTCCCATCGCGGAAGTCGCATCGCGTTTTTCTCATCCCGGGGGATTGTATCTGTACGCGCGGACGGCTTTCGGGCGCTTCGTAGGTCTGCAGATCGGCTGGTTCTGGCTCTTGGCAATTGTCGGCGGCGGAGCAGCTGCGGTTAATCTATTCCTTACTTATCTGAGCCCGTTCTTCCCGCCCATGACTCATGGTTGGCCGAGGATAGTTGCCATCCTGATGCTTGTATGCGTGCCGACTGCCGCAAATTACGTCGGCGTACGCCAAGGGGCCATGTTAACCGCGCTCTTTACGGTCGCGAAGCTCCTACCTCTGGCCGTCGTCATCGGATTTGGCTTGTTCACGCGGCCC
>C688J35102_120989701_pt1 | contig 12813 bp, 13 predicted proteins | sample HopSoiMetagenom2_FD_35102 | JGI IMG/M metagenome (IMG submission 35102)
AGCAGACACAAGATAGTGTCTCGCGCGGCGCCTGCCATACTCTCGTCATTCCGATCGCGCCGAGACGCGCGTCCAACCCGCGGCTCGCCGCAATCTCAGGGCTGAGGCGGTTGAACTCTATGAGGATCCTGTTGCTTCTCGAGTTCAGATGTTGTTGGCGGTCGTCGATTGCCGTGGATTACTTATTCCATCTGATTCCATCTCGCGACGAAGCACATCGTCTTGCGTGCAGTGAGTGCATTATTCGCAGACTGTTGCGGGTTGACTGCATGGTCGATTCCCGCAGCCTTGCCGCGAAACTGTATATCTGGGTTTGAAAAAATCCGTTCGCGAGGACAACTTCCTGGACTCGTAGCACAGCCGCCGGGGTAAGCCATCAGTGTACGGAAATCGCCGCCCGGATCCTGGTAGCCATAGGACCACGGTTCTGCGCCAGAGTTCGGCGACGTATGTGCCCTATCGTGTGCGAGCCCAAGATTGTGTCCCAACTCATGCGTGAAGGAATGATTGGTCGTTGCGCATGCCACCGGAACAACGTGGTACCCCATGTCGAGCACGACCTGCGGTAACTTTACAATGTAGCCAATGCCGCATGCTCCAGGAACACCAGCAATCCACAGACTAACGACATCTGCGTGCGCGTGCTGCCGCAGCGGCTGAACCGTGTCGAGGAACCCGTCGCCGGGCATCCGGAGTCGCTCACGGTCGGTCGGTAAGCTGCCCGATTCGGCGTACTGGACCTCCTGGACGCCGACCAGCCGAATGGAATGAAGAACGCCGCTAGACTGGAGCGCAAAATTCGTCTCGTCGACGGCGAGTTCGGCGCGTTGCTCCATCGTCAGCAGGAGTGAGTCGGCGAGAGCCTCCGCTTGGGCCGCGGGTGTGTAGACTACCAGCACGTCCACCACAGCGGGTGGACACTCCGCGAGCGGAGGGATATCGCCTTCGTCCGTTTCATCTCCGCCGTGAGGCGGGCCCACCGAATCCGGGGGAAGCTCGTTAGGGAGTCCCGACTGCGTCCGCTGTGTCACTGTGTGGATCGTGTCCTGAATCTGCGCCAAGTAGTAGATCGTGTCTCCGACTTGGATGCTCCCGTACAGGGCCGCGTTTCGGGCGATGAGCACAACGCTGCTGTGCGAGAGCCCTTCGAGAACTCCCCGCCACCCCACTGCGCCCCGCAGAGCGCTCGTTCGCGTGAGCCGTGCCGTGAAAATCTTCCCGGTCCCCACGTCTAGAAGAAACCGCCGTGAAGCCCCCGTGCGGATGCCGGTCAGCTCGTCCGTGTCGACATCGACCACTGTGGTGGCCTCGCCCCGGAGTGCTTCCCTCACTGTCGCTGGCAGCGCTTCGGTTGGGATCGTCCTGATCAGCGGTCGCTGCGAATGCAACGGGGTTGTTCCGGTGCACACGCAACCTGCAGCAGCAGCGCACTGTAACACCGCGCGGAAAACGAGAGTTCGGCATGTCATCGCTCAACTCTTAGTTAAAGGCACACAAAGGTTAGCTTCACTGAAGCCTCATTAGCTTCCAGGCAGCTTGATCTTTAGGCCGTTGATGGTAAATGTGAGGAACCAGGTGCCAACCCGTCGATTTTCGATGAAGTCGCTCAGCTTCTCGCGTCCTTCTCCCAAAGGCAGGGGCTTGCCCACGGCGGCACCGTTGATCAGTCCTGCCGGAGCTTGCGACACTCCATAGCCCACACCCATCCGGAGCCAATCCCTCCAACTGATGAGACCCCCGAGGAAGAAGTCCGAAAGCGCTGGCTTTTCTCCACCAATGAGGCCGGTTCCGAACCCTGGTCCGAACGCCCACTCATTTGAGGATCCAAACCGCAACGGAGTGGCAGTAACCATCGTTCCAACCCGGAAAGACGCGCTTTCTGCGTACTTCACACCTTCAACAACCGTGTCGTTACGAACCCCGAATCCGGTTACGTTGCGCGGAAAAGCTAGAAATGCGAGTGGAACGATTTCGACTACATTGCGGCGGTAGTCGGACGTGGCAGTGACCTGCACGAGACTTCCGGTATCCCGCTGGCCAGTGAACTCGTCCATCGACCGCGGCGTTACCGCCAGTTTCATGGTTGTGACGCCGTTCGTAATTGCGCGGCACTCTCGCCATGACGCGGCCGCCTTCGAGTAGGTGTCACGCACAGCGTTTCGTGCGGCAACCAATACCATTGCGCTCTTGTGAAGCGCGTCAACCACCCGGGTCATTGTTGCGCTTTGCGGTGCGTTTTGCTTCCAGGCGGTGATCGTCTCTTCTAGCTTGGGATCATTGAAACGACCTTCTGAGCTAGGAAGCGCATTGATCTGCTCCTGAGCGTATCTCAACCCACGACGTTCGTTGCTTGGAGCTTGAGTAAGCCCTGTAACCAGAGTTTCAGGGAACAGAGAAAGTCGAATTGCCTCTTTCGCGGTTTGGAGATCCTTCTCGAGCGAGTCGAGGCGCGCTGTGTACGTCGCAATGAACACCGAGTCAGGATCGCTTTGATTGAGCGCATCGAGTTCCTGCGCTTTCTGAGATTCGTTCCTTAGTGCGTTGAGAGCGGTTCCAGCGGCCGTTCCCGATCCGGGGATGACACTGGTGAGAAGTTCGAGGAGTCCGCCGAAGTTGGGAGGTGTTGGGGGGGTCGAATCGACTGAGACACGCAACGCGTAGTTGAAACCTGGCGTATGGGCGTTGAGCACGTTCATGCAGACGCGTGTGCCCTCCGGCACCGAGAGCTCGAGCTGCCGTTGGCTCGAACTGCGCCGACCCTGTGTTCCGAGCTCGTACGACACCGCCTGCGAGTTCCCTTGGCCATGGTAGACGGTGATCTCGGCCGGGTTCGAGTTCATCGCGCAGGCACCGAGCGCACCTACGGAGAGCGCGGAACCGACGGTTCTGAACACACTGCGGATGTTCATGTTTCCCTCCGGGCTGCGTGGCGAGTGGCTAGAAAGACGCAATCAGCGGCGAGTTCTTGTCGATCATCACGTTTTTAGATGGCCGCGGATGCTCGCTTTCCTGAATTTCAGCTTTCACGGCGCCACTCAGGTTTCACGCGGGCAGCAGGGTGATCTCATGCAGAGACGCGGAGACGCAGAGAGCCGCTGAGGGCTCCCCGCGTCTCCGCGTTACTGAGTGAGGCTGTTGGTTATAGAGTGGCCAGGTAGTCGAGCAGCCTCTGCCTCTCCTCCGGCCTCAACGGCGCGCCCCAGCCTACCATCTTGTCGACGGTCTTCGCCCACTCCTCGGGTGTCTTGCGCTGCTGGGTGATGAGGGTGGCGGCGTGGCAGGTGGTGCAGGCGCGCAGCAGCACGTCCTTGCCTGGACCCGCCGGAAGGCTGTCGATCGCCTGGTTCTCGAGCGCGCCGGCGGTGGCGAGGAGCGCAGCGGGCGGGGCGGGCGGCGGGGTGTCGTGCGCGTCGGCATCGCGCGGCGTGCGGCCGCGGTCGCAGGCGACGAGCGCGAGGAGCAGCGCGGCGGCGGCAAGGGCGGCGTCAGGCGAGCGCATCGAAGCTCACCGCGTGGATGGAGTTGTTGCCGTAGCCGCCGGGATTGGTCGCGGCGACTTCGGGCTGCGTGGCGCCCGTGCGGTCCGTCGCCCGCGCGCGGACGGTGTAGCGGCCGGGGCGGGGGATGGGGAGATCGGCCTCCCAGGTGCGCCAGGCGGTGGCGTCGTCGCGGCCGGTGAGGCGCGCGGGGCGCCAGCTTCGCCCACCGTCGACGGAGACGTCCACTTGGCGGATGCCGCCGCCGCCGCTCCACGCCACGCCCGCCACGCGCACGCTCCCGACACGGACGCGTGCCCCCTCCAGCGGCCGCGCGATCAGCGACTTCACCGCCATGCGCTCGACCGGGCCGCCGTCGCCGTAGCGGTAACCCTTCGCCATGAAGCTGTTGTCGGACTCCGTCGGCCGCGCGTGGATGTGCGTCAGCCACTTGGTGGAGGCCATCCCGTACCACCCGGGCACCAGCAGGCGGAGCGGGCCGCCGTGCAGCAGCGGGATCGGCTCGCCGTTCATCTCCCACACCAGCAGCGCGTCGCGCATCGCCACCTCGCGCGGGATGCTGCGCAGGAACTTCGGCACGCGCGGCCCGCCGGAATCCGCCGCCTCCATCCAGAAGTGCGCGGCCGTCGGCCGGATCCCCGCGCGCTCCAGCACGTTCGAAAGCCGTGTTCCCGTCCACTCCGCGTTGCCCACCGCGCCGCGCTGCCACTGCACGCCCGACGTGTTCGGCAGCGCCATCAGCCCGCGGCCGTTCCCCGCGCACTCCAGCGTCACGGGGATGGTGACGGCGGGGAGGCGGCGGATCTCGGCGAGGCCCATCACCGTCTGCCTGCCGACCTCGCCGTTCACCGTCAGCGTCCAGTGCGCGGGGAGCGTAGCCGGCGGTCCGAAGTGGCTGCGGACGAAGAAGAGGTCGTTCGGCGTCCGCCACTCCGCAAGCGCCTCGAGCGGCGCCTCCGCGTCCAGCGGCCGCGGGTTGCGGATGACCAGCCCGGGACGTGGCGACTGCGCGAATAGCGCCGGCGCGAGCAGGCGGTGCATCGCCACGGTGCCCGCCGCGGCCAGCGAGGCGAGGACGAATGAGCGGCGGTCGAGCGGCGGGGTGGGATCGATCATCTGGCGCGGAGAGGCAGCGGGAGGTGGAGGCGAGCCGACGAACATGGTAGTACAGCCAGACGCGGCGGGCCAGAACGCCGCCAAATGACGAATGGGCAAATGTAGAGCGGCGCCGTTGACTTGGGAGCCGCTCTACGTTCGTTCAATTCCGAGTCGAGTCAAACTTCCAGCCCGATATCGCCGCGGCCAGAGCCGTGTCGGTTACGTGGCGGTGCCGCTCTATTCGTCGAAGGCGCGGAATGGACCACTGTGAATCACCCGCACCGGATGACCGTCGAGCTCCCGCGGGAGCCGTCCGAGAAAGCCAGGGTCCGTGTTGCCAACGTGGAGCACCAGTTCCTCGCGCCCGGTCTCGTCACGCTCCACACCGAACCCGGAAATGCCGGGAGTCCCCAGCATCTGCGCCGAGTACCGTCGCTTGACCGACCGGATGTCTTCTTCGGGCACAGTGCTACCCTCCGGGTGCGGGGTTCGGTTTAGACCAGACTCACGTTGAGCGCGCCGAGCACCGCAGGCAAGTGGTTCGCGATGGTGTGCGAGGGCGAGCCTGCGAAGAGCAGCCCCACGCCCTGGTTCGTGCCGCGCTGCATGATCAGCGAGCCGGAGTCGCCGGCGGCGCTGAACGATCCGCCCGTCGCCCCGACGATGATGATCTGGTCCTCGAAGCGGAGTTGCCCGATCTCGTATGCCACCACCACGTCCGTCTCGATGCTGGTGACCCGGCCGACCGTGTACGAGGTCGTCCGCCCAAACTTGTGCACGATCATGTCGAGCGCCGCGTCGCCGGCGCCTTGCGGCCGCCCGATGAAGAGCACGTCGGGCGAAACCTGGCCGTAGTCGTCGACGCGCGCGAGTGCGGCGTCGACCTGGTTGAGCTCGGAAGGCTTCAACTCGACGAAGTGCGTGAGCTGCGCGATGCGGTCGGCGGCGGGATCTCCGCCGTCCAGCAGGCCCTGCTGGAAGATCGGTGAGCCGAGGGGGAGCCGGTTCTCGTCGGCGAGGACATGGTTGTTGCTCAGGATGTACTGTGCCTCCCCGTCTGTGACGACCGCGCCGAAGGTGCCCGCCATCCGGAAGTTGGGTGACTCGAACCCGATCGACGATCCTGGGCGTGCGGGGCGCATCCTGATGCGCGGGTCGGGCATTGGCGGCGCCGCCAGCGGCGCCAGCGTGGCGAAGCGGCGGAAGATCCCCACCTCCTCGACATCGGTCGGCACGCCGTCAATGCTCCCGGGGAGCATGTCGTCGCGCGACAGGTGCGCCTTGGGGAGCTTCACGCGCACGTACAGCTTCACGGCGAGCTGGCCAGACGGGTTGCCGTCGGCGTCCTTCTCACCGATCCCGACGCCCACCACGTTGTCGGCAGGCCGCGGAGAGGTGGCCGCGAACGCGCTGAATGCGTTCTCCACCTTGTCGCCCAGGTACTGCGCGGAGAGCGCGCGCTTGGCGGCGCGGAGGTCGGGGAGTGCGAGGTCGCTCAGGGCGACGGCACCGTTTTCGAACTCGGGCATGGAGGTCTCCGGCGATGAAGGGAGGTCGCCCTGTACGCGGCTGCGCGGGGGCAAAGGCGTGGTGCAGGTGAATAGACGGACAACGGCGCGGAGGTTCGCGCCGTTGTCGCGAAAGAAAAAAGCGAAGGCGCCGTCCGCGAACGGAGGGCGCCCTCTGGATGTTCACACGGCTGCAGAATGATCTTACCCCTCGCGCCCCTCATACTCCGTCTTCAGCCGCGAGACGACCGTGGGATCCGCCAGCGTCGTGGTGTCGCCCAGAGCGCGGCCCTCGGCGATGTCCTTGAGCAGGCGGCGCATGATCTTGCCGGAGCGCGTCTTGGGGAGGTCGCCGGCGAAGAGGATGTCGTCGGGGCGGGCGATGGCGCCGATCTTCCGCACCACGTGGTCGGAGAGCTCCTTCTTCAGCGCCTCGCTGGGCGTCTGCCCCTCCTTCAGCGTCACGAAGGCGGCCACGGCCTGGCCCTTCAGCTCGTGCGCCTTCCCCACCACCGCGGCCTCGGCCACGGCGGGGTGGTCCACCAGCGCGCTCTCCACCTCCATGGTGCCGATGCGGTGGCCGGCCACGTTCAGCACGTCGTCGATGCGGCCGATCACCCAGTAGTAGCCACGCGAGTCGCGCTTGGCGCCGTCGCCGGGGAAGTAGACGCTCTCGCCCGGCTGCGCGTCGTCGCCCGCGCTCACCGTCTTCCCCTCCCACTTGGTCCAGTAGGTGGTGCGGAAGCGCTCCGGGTCGCCCCAGATGCCGCGCAGCATGGAGGGCCAGGGGCCGCGAATGGCCAGGAATCCCCCGCCCTCCGGCACCACCTGGCCGTCCAGGGTGAGGATCTCCGCGCGGATGCCGGGGAAGGGCGTGGTGGCCGAGCCGGGGACGGTGGCGGTGATGCCGGGGAGCGGGGTGATCATGATCGCCCCCGTCTCCGTCTGCCACCAGGTGTCCACGATGGGGCAGCGCCGGTGGCCGATGGTCTCGTTGTACCAGATCCACGCCTCGGGGTTGATGGGCTCGCCCACGGTGCCGAGTAGCCGGAGCGAGGAGAGGTCGTGCTGCGCGGGGAACTCCGTCCCCCACTTCATGAAGGCACGGATGGCCGTGGGCGCGGTGTAGAAGAGGGTGACGCGGTACTCCTCCACGATCTTCCAGAAGCGCGCGCGGTCCGGCCAGTCGGGGGCGCCCTCGTACATCACGACGGTGGCGCCGTTCGCCAGCGGACCGTAGACGATGTAGGAGTGCCCCGTGACCCATCCCACGTCGGCCGTGCACCAGTAGACGTCGTCGTCCTTCAGGTCGAAGACCAGGTTGGTGGTGGCCAGGCACTGGGTGAGGTAGCCGCCGGTGGTGTGCATGATCCCCTTCGGCTTCCCCGTGGTGCCGGAGGTGTAGAGGATGTACAGCAGCTCCTCGCTGTCCATCTCCTCCGCCGGGCACTCGGGCTCCTCGCCGGCCACCAGCTCGTGCCACCAGACGTCGCGCCCCTCCTTCATTTGTGCGTCGCCCAGCGCCTGACCGGCCGAGCCGCCGCGCGCGACGACGACGACGTGCTCGATGGTGGGGCAGCCGCCCTCCTCCTCCACCGCCTCGTCGGCCGCGCGCTTGAGGGCCACCACGCCGCCGCGCCGGTATCCCCCGTCGGCCGTGATCAGCACGCGCGCCTCGGCGTCGCGGATGCGGTCGCGCAGGCTCTCGGCCGAGAAGCCGCCGAACACCACCGAGTGCGGCGCCCCGATGCGCGCGCAGGCCAGCATGGCGATGGCCGCCTCGGGGACCATGGGGAGGTAGATGGCCACGCGGTCGCCCCGCTTCACCCCCAGCCGCTTGAGCGCGTTGGCCGCGCGCCCCACCTCGCGGTGCAGGTCGGCGTAGGTGAAGGTGCGCCGGTCGCCCGGCTCGCCCTCCCAGAGCAGCGCCGTCTTGCCGCCGCGCCCGGCCTCCACGTGGCAGTCCAGGCAGTTGTAGCTGGCGTTCAGCGTCCCGCCGACGAACCACTTCGCGTACGGCGGCTCCCACTCCAGCACGCGCTCCCAGCGGCGGAACCAGTGCAGCCGCTCCGCCCACGCCGCCCAGTACGCCTCGGGGTCCGCGTCGGCGCGCGCGTAGACGGCGGGGTCGCGCTCGTTGGCCTGCGCGGCGAACTCCGGCGGCGGCGGAAAAATGCGGTCTTCCTGGAGGAGGGAGTCGAGCGCCGGTTCCGTCGATGACATCAGCGGGTCTCCTGCGGGAGCGCGGTTGCGAACGGTCGGTTCGGGCGATGAGGGACGGGATGATGCGTCCCGCTCCGCGGGCGTCGCAAGTCCCTCGCCCACGCCGCGCGGGGGACGTTGACCGGCCGCGGGCGCGCGGCCATGTTGCACCGCCGTGGCAGCCATTCCGCACGCCCTAGAGATCTCGCCGATGCCCGACGACCCCCCGCTCCAGCACCCGCCCGAGTTCCGCCGCCTCTGCGACGAGGCGGTGGAGGGGTTCCGCGCGCTCGCCGCGGCGGAGCCGTTCGACCGCGGGCGGCTGATCCCCGCGCTGCGCGAGCTGCTGGCGCGCATCGACGAGCAGGTGGACGAGCTCGACATCCGCGACCCCGGCTTCGCGCGCGAGCAGGGGCTGCTGGTGGACGCGTCCAGCGCGCTGCAGTCCATCGACATGGACCGCGGCGGCCCGCACGTGGAGCGATACGTGGAGCGCGCCGTCGCCGACATCCGCCGCGTCGCCGGGTAGCTCCGCGCCAGGGACGAGATCAGAGATGTCACCGGGTTGGAAACCCGGGCTACAACGACACGAAGTCCGCCTTCGCGGACTGCCGCCCCGTCCTCCTCGCGTGCCGCGGGAATCGGAGCGTCCGACGTTCCGCGCGCCGCCTGCGCGATGGATGACGTCGACACGCGCGGCCCATCTCCCGGGTTCGGGGGATGGGCCGCGGTGCGTTCGATCCGATGTCCTGATCGGGACGGCGTGGACGCGAAACTCTGGCGGAGGTGGTCGCCGCGCACTATCATGCCCCCCGAACCACGACAACCCGAGCACCGGAAGCGCCGCCCCCGCGGCACGCGCGCGCTTCCATTCCGTTCCACCTTAAACGGAGGAGATTCGCCCCCAGCCGCAGTTCCTCAGCAGTACTCCGGAACTACTTCTCGCGGTTCGCCCCCGGAGCCTCTTCCGGGACCTCACGACAACGGCAAACCCGGCGAAAGCCGGCGACGCAAAGCTACGAGCCTACCGCGGCGCACGCGTGCGCCCGCCACGGCAGTCGAGCCGCCGAAAAAGGTACCATGGCCATGCATCTTTCCCACCCGCCCCACACCCGGCGCCCGTTTCTGCGCGCCCTCGCCGGCGGCTTCGCGGCCGTGCTGGCGCTCGCCGCCCCCGCCGCGGCCCAGCAGAACGCGCGGATGGCGCTGCTCACGACCTTCCCGCTCTCGCTGAACCGCGGCTCCGTGGTCGAGACCCTGCGCACGCGCAACCTGCTGCTGCCGGTGGAGGGGATCCTCCCGGGCCAGCTCCACGACACGTACAACGACGCCCGCTCCGGCGGCCGCGTGCACGACGCCATCGACATCCACGCGCCGCGCGGCACGCACGTGCTGGCGACGACCGACGGCACCATCATCAAGCTGCACTACAGCGCGCTCGGCGGCATCACCATCTACCAGCTCGACGACGACGGCCGCACGCGCTACTACTACGCGCACCTGGACCACTACGCCGCGGGCATCGCCCAGGGCGTGCGCGTGACGCGCGGCCAGGTGATCGGCTACGTGGGCGACACGGGGAACGCCGCCCCCGGCGACTGCCACCTGCACTTCGCCATCGCCATCCTCACCGACGTGTCGCGCTGGTGGGGCGGCACGAACGTGAACCCGTTCGACGTGTTCCGCGGCGACCGCTGACGAACTGATCGTCTCACGCAGAGACGCGGAGACGCAGAGGGAGCCGCCGTGGCCCTCTGCGTTTCCGCATCTCTGTGTCCGGTCTTCAACCGTCTTCGTTTCTGGATTACTATTAGGTGGGTTGGCGTACACGATCGAGGAGCGACAGATGAGCATTCACGAGATCGAGATCGAAGCGCTCAAGCTGCCCGAGGACGAACGTGCGCGGCTCGCCGAGCGCCTGCTGGCGAGCTTGGGGCGCAACGCTCCAATTCCGGCGGACGATCCGATCTTCAAGATCGGCACTTCACCGATCGAAGATGACGATCTAACGGATGGGTCGGTAGAACACGACCGGTATATCTACCAGCAGCCACACGGGTGACTCCGCTCTTCGTAGACACGGGTTACGTTGTTGCGATCGAGATGGTCGCCGACCAGCACCACGCTGCGGCGATCACTTCGTGGCGCCAGATCATGCGGGATCCGCCGCAGCTCGTGACCACCAGCTTCGTGCTTTCCGAGCTCATCACGTTTTTTACGAGCCGCGGCAAGCACAGCAAGGCCGTGGATGTCGCCGAGAACCTCAGGGCAAGTTCCTCCGTCCGTGTCGTGCACGTTGACGAAGGCCTCTTCGAAGCCGGTTTTGAATACCTGAAACGCAGACCTGACAAGCGTTTTTCCCTGACCGACTGCATCTCCTTCGTGCTGATGAACCGACTCGGTATCCAACAGGCTCTCGCCTTCGACCTGCACTTCGAGCAGGCGGGCTTCACACGAATTCCTTCCGTCGAAAGGTAGTTGAACCTGGCTTCGCCTTCCTGCGCTCTCTGCGTAAGAATCGTCCTTTATCGTCGTGCGAAGAAAACCACCGTCATCGTGACACTGACGGCGATGATGGCGGTGCGAATGACGCGCTGGTCGACGCGCCGCGCGTAGTGCGCGCCCAGGTAGCCGCCGGCCACCGAGCCCACCAGCATCACCAGCGTCTGCGGCCACCACACCTTGCCGGCGGCGATGAAGAGCACCACCGCCACCCCGTTCAGCGACCCCGCCAGCACCGTCTTGGTCGCGTTCATCGCCTTCAGGTCGGTGAGGCCGAAGAGCGCCCACGCCGACAGCATCATGATCCCGATCGCCCCGCCGAAGTAGCCGCCGTACACCGCCACGAAGAACTGCACCACCACCAGCGTGCGCGGGCCGATGTGCACCCGGCGCTGCAGCGCGGGCGTGAGCCGCGGCGCGAAGGCGAAGACGAGCGTGGCCACCAGCAGCAGCCAGGGGATCACGCCGTCGAAGGTGCGCTGCGGGGTGAGCAGCAGGAGCAGCGCGCCCAGGACGCCGCCGGCCAGGCTCACCCCCAGCATCGCCCGGAACGACACCCCCTCGAAGTTCTGGAAGTCGTTGCGGTACGCCACCGCGCTGGCCAGGCTCCCCGGGAAGATCGCCACCGTGCTCGACGCGTTGGCCACCACCGACGGCACCCCGGTGAACACCAGCGCCGGGAAGGTGATGAACGACCCGCCGCCCGCCACGGCGTTCATCGCCCCCGCCACGAACGCGGCCGCGACGAGCAGGGCTGCGGAGGCTAGGGTCATTATGCCTTCGCCTTCCGAATACACACGCAAACCACCTCGAATTGCTTGACGCGGCTGCAAGGGAGTGCTATAATCAGAGCGTTGCATCCCCGGGGGTAGAACCCCGGGCCCCCTCGGTCTGCGGGCCGGGGGGTTTTTTTTGAAAGTGAGAGAAAATGGACAGAGCGACAAAGAAGGTGGCATTCATTGTTGACGGTTTCAACCTCTACTACTCCTTGCGGGAGATGGAGGGGCTGACGAAGAAGCCATGCAGATGGCTCGACCTGCGCAAGCTTTGTGAGGGCTTCCTTCAGCCGATCGGAAGCCGGCTTGGATGCCGCGCGGAGTTGGGGAAGATCCATTACTTCTCCGCCTACGTGACCCATCGCACCGTCCGAGACAAAGGGATCGTGGACCGGCACCGCACCTACGTCTCCGCCCTGGAGAACTCCGGCATCGATGTCACGATGTCGCAGTTCAAGTACAAGGACGTACGCTGCCCTCATTGCAAAGCTGCTTTCAAGCGCCCGGAGGAGAAAGAGACCGACGTCGCGATGGCAGTCCGGTTGATCGAATTGTTCGCGACGGGGGAGGCGCCGGTTGCTGTCCTGATGAGTGGCGACACCGACCTGAAGCCGGCCATCCGCAGCGCACAACGGCTCTTCGCACAGAACTCCATCGGGATCATCACGCCGTTTCTTCGGCACACGACAGAGATGCAGACCTTCGGCGACTTCCACTTCAAGGTGAGCCAACCGTTGGTACAGGCAGCCCAGTTCCCACCTGTCATCAAACTTGCGGACGGTACAACCCTGACCAAACCGGCTTCCTGGTAGCACACACCGCCTTGCGCTCAGCTCCCCGCGCCCGCCGCGCGGCGGATGGCGACGGAGCGCTCCAGCTCGTCGCGCGCCTGCAGCACCTTGCGGCGGATGTCGGGGGGGAGGTCGGGGCTCTCGGCCAGCAGCCGGTCCACCACCGCCAAAGCTTCGGGGGACTGCTGGCCGCGCACGAAGGCGTTGATCCAGCTCGGCAGGAAGAAGATGCGGCGGTTGTCGCGGATCCAGGTCAGCCGCTCCAGCGACGGGCGCAGGTAGGGCAGCGTGAGCCGCGTCTCCGCCGCCTCGTTGAAGGCGCCCAGGCTCGCCGTCACCCACTCCTCGTTCAGCGCCGGGTCGTCCAGGTAGCGGCGGAAGTACTCCGCCTTCACCGCCGCGTCGGGCGCAGCGGCGCCCGCCACGAAGGCGCGCCGCC
>C688J35102_120989702_pt1 | contig 12813 bp, 15 predicted proteins | sample HopSoiMetagenom2_FD_35102 | JGI IMG/M metagenome (IMG submission 35102)
AGCGAGCAGGGCCGGTCCTGATTCGGCCCGCGTTCGTGGAACGACGGGGCGGACAGGAACCCTCTGAGCGACCGGCCGTGCGGTAGAAGCCGGAAGACGGCGCGCGCCGCGCCCTCGCGCGATATCGCTCCACCGCACTGGAAGGACCGCTGTGCGCCGCATGCGAGACCGCCGGTGGGCGCCTCCTGGCGCGGTTCATACGCCCCGCTCGCGGTCCAGTGACCGCCCGCCACCATCTTCCCGACCAGCGCGCCCCCGATGGTGAACGGCTGGGCCTTGCCCGGCGAGATCTTGGCCGACAGCGTCAGGCTCTCCTGGGCCGTGCCGGTCGAAGCGGGGCCGCTGCAGTCTTCCCACGCGACGCTGCTCGAGTACGTACCGGCGAGCGATCCCGACATCACCCAGGAGCGCGCCGACGCCGTCGCCGTCGTCGCGCAGAGAATGGCTGCCGCCACCAGGCACCCGGAGGCCATCCGCCTCACGAGGCGCATTCTAAGCGGCCTGTACACCTGCGCTCTACGCCAGCGTGCGGCCGCTGAGCACCGACTCGGGCCGCTCGGCGACCACGTCGGAGCCCGGGCGGGCGTCTTCGTCGCGGCGCTTGATCAGGAGCCATTGCGGCTTGGCACCGCCGCGCGTGCGTTGTAGCGAGAAGCCGCCGCGCAGCTTCTCCCCGTGCAGCACGAACACCGCGTGGCCCCGCTCGAGCGCCTCCGGCCACGGAACGCGCCCGCCCTGCTCGTAGGCGCCGCGATCCCAGACGATCACGCGCGGTCCCTCGTAGTCGTTGTGGGACAGGGCGTGATCCTCGACCTGCACGCCGAGGCGCTTGACGGCCGGGTCCATCGACGGCCCTTTCGGCACCGCCCAGGAGCGCATGACGCCGTCGACCTCCAGGCGCAGGTCGTAGTGGTGCGCGGTCGCCTGGTGCTCCTGCACGACGAACACGCCGGCCGGGACGCCGCGGACCGCGAACTGCTCATGGCCCTCCACCGATGCGGGCTCCGACTCGACGGTGCCGAGCTCAGCGAGCAGGGCCTCGACCGAGGCCGCGTCGCCCTCGGCGTGGAGCCGCAGTCCGCCGTCGGGCTCGGAGCGCACCCAGCCCATCACGCCGAGCTCGCGAGCCCGACGCGTCACGTCCTCGACTTCCAGGGACGCGGCCGGAGCGGCGGCGCGGATCGCGGTCGGCACGCCGGTCAGTCCTCGAGGACGGTCAGGTCGAGCTGGCGCAGGCGCTCCGGATCGGCCAGGAAGTCCATCTCGACGATCTTGCCGCCCCTGACCGTGATGCCCGCGACCGAGAACAGCTCTCCGTCCCGGGTCGAGACCACCCCGACGGCGCCGTTGACGAGCGCGCGCCTGACGACCAGGCCGAGCCGCTGGTAGCCGAACGCCTGGCGGGCCACCGCCTCCGCCCCCCGGATCTCCCGCGAACCGCCGGCCAGGGGACCGACGTCCGCCCGCACCACGACGTCCGGGTCGAGTACGGCGACGAGCGCGTCGAAGTCGCCTTCGCGCGCGGCCGCGAGGTAGGCGTCGACGACCTTGCGCTGGGTGTCGGGGTCTGCGTCTGGAATCGCCTTCTCGCCCTGGATGCGGCGGCGCGCCCGGCTGGCGAGCTGGCGTGCCGACTCGGGCGAGCGGTCGACGATCGGCGCGATCTCGTCGAACGGCACGGCGAACATGTCATGGAGCACGAACGCGAGCCGCTCGGCGGGGCTCAACATGTCCAGCACGACGAGCAGGGCGAGGCCCACCGAGTCGGCCAGCAGCGCCTCGTGCTCGGGGTCCGTTCCGTCGGCGGGGTCGACGATCGGGTCGGGCATCCGGACGCCGATCGGCTCCTCGCGCTTCGACTTGCGTGCGCGGAGCATGTTCAGCGAGACCCGCGCGACCACGGTCGTGAGCCATGCATCCAGGTTCTCGATCGCGCCCGAGTCGGTGCGGCTCAGCCGCAGCCAGGCCTCCTGGACGGCGTCGTCCGCCTCGCTCAGGGAGCCGAGCATCCGGTAGGCCACCGCGCGCATACGCGTTCGGCGCTCCTCGAAGCGCTCCGCCAGCCACTCGCGCTCGTCCATGGGTCACGTCTCCTCGTCGCGTCGGGTCATACAGCAGACCCGCGGGATGCCGCTGATGTGACCGGCGCGATCAGCCCGGGTACTCGTCCTTGCGCCAGGCGCGCGGCTCCTCCGGCTCCGCCTTGGGCGTTCGCTTGAGCAGGAACGAGTGGTACGGGGCAACGAACGGATCGGGCGCCATCAGCGTGTAGGTGTGGAACACGCTTCCGTTCTCGCGCGCGAAGGCGATGAAGCCCGGGCCCTCGCGCAGGCCGTCCTCCAGCTTGGCTCCGACCTGCCGGCCCCAGTCCTCGAGCCACTCGGGAGGGCTGTCCACCATCTGCTTGACCTCGGGGATCTCCTGCGCCTGCTCGGGCGTGAGGGCGAGCCCGAAATCGAATGGGAACTCCGTCCCGTGGGTCGAGACGTAGGGGAACTGCCAGCCCATGCGCTCCTTGTAGGCGATCAGCCGATCGATCGGCGCGCGCGAGAAGCAGATCAGCGTCACGTCGCGGTGGTTCAGGTGCACGCGGGTGGCGCCGAGCTCATCCCCAAGGTTCGAGCACCCGGGGCAGGCCCCGAGCTCGTAGTCGGGGCCGAACATGATGTTGTACGCGAATAGCTGCGAGCGACCGTCGAAGAGCTCGGCGAGCGTCTTCTTCCCGTCCTCGGTGTCGAATTCGTACTCCTTCTCCACCGGGACCCAGGGCAGCCCCTTGCGCTGCTCGGTCACCTTCTGGCCGAGCTCCGCGTGCTCGGCCTCGAGCTTCGCAAGCTCATCGCGAGCCGCCTGCCATTCCTCGCGGGTTCCGATCGTGTAGCCGGACATGCTGCGCCTCCTTTGGCGGTCGTGACCTCACAGGCTATGACCGGCGGGTGGCGCGGAACTCATCGCTGCGTTACAGGGGGACCCGGGCAGTAGCCGTCGTTGTCGGGACCCGTCCAGCTCAGCACGAGGAACAGGGCGACGGCGGCGGCGAACGTCAGCGCCGACGCTCTCATCTGCCGGCTCGGCCGTCCGGTCAGCGCGACTCGCGCCGCCAGCGCGCCCGTCAGCAGCACGGCGCTGGGCCATACGGCCTTATCGGCCCAAGTCGCCGGAATTTCTAGCCCGCGGACTCCCCACCGCGTCCGCGGCGCCTCGGCGGCTTGACATCGGCCTGCGCGCGCGCGAGTCCCTTCTTCCAGTCCACGAGCTGGTGGACGACCGGCTTGCTCTCGTCGCGCACGTCGTCGTAGAACGGCGTGTCGCTCCACGCGAGCCGCACGTCGACGTGCTGCACATCGTCGAGCGGCACCGCCTCGATGGTCGGCGACACCTGGTTCTCACCGGCGGCCATCCGGTTCAGGACCCGCGGCAGGTCGAGCCGGATCTCGCCGTCGCGGTTCGGGTCGATCGCCTTGAACCTCGGGAAGACGAAGGTGCCGCCGGCCGGCGTTGGTCGAGTCTCCTCGTCGGAGAGGTCGAGCTCGAGGCGGTGGGTCGCCTCGTCGTAGAGGATCCGCCGTACCGTCGCGTACGCGTGCACGGTGCGGTCGGCGTCGTTTCTCACCTTGATCGCGACCCGCAGTCGCTCGTCCTTCGGCTCGATCGAGACGTCCCGGACCTCGAGGCTCACGCCGCCGCCTCCCGCAGGTAGCCGGCGTCCGCCAGGACCCGCCCGATGCGCTCGCGCTCCTCGCAAGTCTCGAGCAGCCGCGTGGCGAAGCGCCGGCGCGCGTACGGCGTCCGGAGGAGGCACTTCGCCAGGAAGTCGAGCTCGGCTCGCATGTCGTAGTCGGAGAGCAGCGCCCACACGTCGGTGAGCGGCAACTCGGGCGCCCAGCGCGCCACCCGATCGGCGAATCGTCTCCCGATCGCGTCGGCAGCCAGGCCCGAGACTCGGTCCGCCACCGCCGTCATGTAGATCTCGATCGGGGCGAGCAGGGCCCACGTGACGAATTCGCTCTCGCCCCCGTCCCCGCGAGTCCTGGCGCGCCGAAGCAGCGCGAGGGCGGTGTCGAGGTCCGCCTCGTCCACGGCCTCCAGCCCATCGTCCGCCCCCACGATCTCCCGCCCGACGTCTGCCGCGGGGAGGTCCTCCATCAGATGGGCCTGCAGGAGACGGAGCGACGCGGTGAGCGGCCGCACGCAGTACCGCGCGACGTTCTCGACGAGCTCGGGATCCTGACCCATCGCGGTGCAGACCTGCGGACTGAACGCGTAGTAGTCGTAGTGGAGCCGCTCGAAGAAGTCGTAGCCGACCTCCGAGCGCCGTAGAAACCGGTTGCGGAGCAGGCGAAGCGAGTTGACCTCCTCCGAGTGAGACCCGGTCGCGATGCTGGCGACGATGCAGCAGCTCTCCGAGCTGCCGCACGGCCCGCCGCAGTGGTCGTTGGCGTCGCGGTGCGCGATGCCGAGCTGATCGCGCACGGCGTTCTCGTCGATCTCGGCCGCGTTCTCCTCGGGCGAGGCCGCACAGCCGGTCGCGGTGAGCGACAGCAACGAGCTCGTGGCCATGCGGCGGGCATGCGACAGCTCGTGAAACAGCACGACGGGACCCGGGAAGGGCACGTCGAATGCCGAGGAGCTCTCGTTCTTGACGCACACGGGCGGCGCCGGGTCATAGACGACGAGCACCGAGTTCGTCGGATTCAGCGCGTCGCCCACCGGCAGCGTCACTCCCGCTGACTGAGAGACCACGCTCCCGTCGGTGAGCGTGAACGAGTCGTCGACGGCCAGCACGATGATGTCGATCGTCCCAGCCACGCCGGCGAAGTCGGTGTTCACGAGGTCGTGCAGCCGGTCCGGGCCCGCGCCGTTCTCGGTCTGCGCGCCGTACGTGACCTTTATCAGGTCGGACGGCGCCGGCTGGGTCTCCTCGCCGAGTGCCGTGTCCATCTTCCCAATTGTGAAGATGTTGGCCTCCGCGCTGTTGGGCAGGACCGTCCCGGTCCCGACCCCGCCCACGTCGTTCTGGATGAAGAGCGTCACGAGCCACCTCGGCGGGAGGCCCCGCCTACCCCGGCTTGTCCTGCTTCTTCGGCGCGGCTAGCGGCTTGAAATCGCCCACCTTGCGCTTGTACGGCTTGGCCTCCCTGCCCTCGCAGGGCGTGTAGCAGGGCTCTGGCTCGGGGGTCTCGGGCGGGCAGCACTCCTCGATTCGGCTGGCCAACTCGGCCTCCCGCTGCACCTCGAGCGCCTCGCGCGAGTGGACGAGCTGGACGATGTCGCGCATGTTCGTCGTCGAGCGGTCGATCGAAGTCTGGAGCTCGACCTGCTGGTCGAGCCGTCTCAGCTGCCTGCATGCGAGATCGGCCAGGATCTCGAGCCAGCAGATCGCGACGCGGTTCTGCTCGTCGTTGATCTCCAACAGCCGGATGCTCTCGTTCTCGCGATCCACGAGCGTCGCGATCCCCTGCGATACGTTCGCGAAGCCGTCCTGGGTGACCGTGATCAGCGACTCCACGTCGCTCTTGATCGCGTCCGTGTCGGTCTTGATCTGGCCGGCCCTCTGCGCCGTGGCGCTCGTGTCCGCCTCGATCTGGTTGAGGATCGCCTTTATGTCGTTGACGATCTGCTCGGTGCTAGGCATCGCGCCTCCCTCGTCGGAGTCGTGCCTCGACCTGTACTCGTGCTCGGCGTGTCGGGGCCAGGGTGGATGCTAACGCTGTTTGAGCGCGCGCGCTACCCTGATCAATCAGAAGATTTAGATGGGCGCGCCGGCGGTATCCGGCGAGCAGCTCACGGCGCCGGCAGCACGGGCAGCAGCAGCCGCGATGCGTCCGCGCCGCCCAGGCCCACGGTGTTGACCGCCGGCTCGCTGGGCCTCGAGGCGGCCGAGGCGCCGAGGACCGTCAGGCGGATTCGGTGACCCCGCTTGAAGCGGTTTCCGATCGGCCAGAACTCGATCTGGTAGGCGCGCTCGCTGCCGCGCGGCGCGGGTGACCTGGTCGAGTAGCTCCCGTATGGCTGGACCACGTCGCCGTTCGAATCCACGAGCGATTGGCTGCGGTCGATGTCCGGGTAGGCGCTCGACAGCCGGCCAGTCGCGACAGGATGCGCGCTTCCGTCCGGCCACACGTCGGAGACGACCGCCCAGATGGCGGTCTCGCCAGCGGTGCTCGACAGCCGCAGGTCGAGCGCGGCCGGACCGGCCGACAGCAGGTCGCCGTCGAGCGGCGGCGTCGTGTAGGTGAGGCCCTGCCGCTCGGCCGCGGTCGTCTCCGTGACCGACGGGACGGCGTGGGCGAGCTGGTTGAGCCCGTCCGGTCCCACGATCGCGCTGTTGGGCTGGTCGGTCATGGACGGCTCCGAGGGGACCGCCGCGTAGGACTGCGTCGTGCTCTGCGCGGGGGCTTCGCCGCCGAGCGACCCGCCGGGGCCGAGCCACAGGGACTTCCACTCCGTGCCGGGCACCGGCCAGTCGCCCGCGTCGTAGCGGACGAAGTGGCCGTCCAGGTAGTCCTCGCGGTCCCCGTCGGCCATCAGCATCTGCACGGCCGGCTCGCTCTCCACGCCGTTGGAAGCGCCCAGGAGGTACCGGTCGAACCACGCCTTGGTGGCGCCGTTCCCGTCGTCGGTGCCCTTCGGGGCACCGTCGTGGGCGCCGACCACGAGCAGGTGCGCGCCGTCGCCGCGCAACGCCTGGAAGGCCTGGAACGCGCCGCGCGACTCGACGTCGAAGAAGCTGTCGAGCATCAGGATCGGCAGGTGATTCGCGTCGCCCTGGAACCCGCGCTCCCGCCACCACGCGTCGAGGGTTGGGTGCTCGAAGCCGGCGCTCAGCCCGGCGTCGGTCAGCCCGACGGCCGTGTCGAAGCTCGACCCCGGGTTGCGGCCGAGGCGACCCGGCGCCGCCGCGAGCGCGGGCGCGCCGATGAGCCCGAGCACGCCAGCGCCGGGGGCGGCGTTGGAGACGCCGCCCGGCCACAGCAGGTCGCGATATAGCTCGAACGTGCCCGACCGCATCACGGCCGTGCGGACGCACGGCAGCGGCAGGTGAAGCGAGTTGTAGACGGTGATGGCGCTGGCCGAGAATCCGTTCAGGCCCAGCCGCCCGTCGCTCCAGGGCTGCCCGCAGGCCCACTGGAGCGTCTCGGCGACGTCGCGCTGGGTGCGAGCGCCCAGGGAGTCGAACCGCCCGTCGCTCTCCCCCGTCCCGCGGATCTGGACCAGCAGGTAGTTGTACGCCGGGCCGTCGTCGGTGGTCCCGCTGCCGGGGCCGTAGGGGCTGAACTCCGCGATCACCGGGCGCGCGGCGAGCGGTGCCTCCCCGGTGACGGTGGCCTGCAGGGTCACGCCGTCGGACATCTCCACCCGCGTCTTGAGCGTCGCGGTCGCGGCAGGCGCGGCCGGCACGAACGACAATGCCGCGATCAGCACCGCGGCCACCGCCCACGCTCGGGCACCACGCCTCACCCCTGCTCCCACCGCGACTATTATCGCCGCGGTGAGGCGAAGGAGAGCTGCTTCATCGCTGCCCTAGGCGCGACTCCGAGGATTCCGCCGGGCGACGCTTCGGAGATCGGGCGGCTGAACGCCCTCTTCGCGAGAGCGGCCGGCGCCGTGACGGGCGGCCAGCCGCCCAACATCTTCACGACGCTGGCGCGGCACCGGCGGCTGTTCCGACGCTGGCTGCGCTTCGCCGGAGCGCTGATGCCGGGCGGCGTGCTGCCGCGCGCGGACACCGAGCTCGTGATCCTGCGGGTCGCACACAACAGCGGCTCCGAGTACGAGTGGCGCCACCACGAGCGGCTCGGCGCGGCCGCGGGCCTCGAATCCGAGGAGATCGAGCGCGTGCGCAGCGGACCGACCGCCGGCGACTGGAGCCCGCGCCAGCGGCTGCTGCTGCGCGCCGCCGACGAGCTGCACGCCGAGCGCACGATCTCGGACTCGCTGTGGGAGGAGCTCCGGCCGCTCTACTCCGATCGCGAGCTGATCGAGCTCTGCATGCTCGTGGGTCACTACGAGATGGTGGCGATGACGCTGAACGCGCTCGCGGTGCAGCCCGACCCGCTTCGCTCCGGGCCGCCGTCGCGCGTCGCGCGCCTTTTGCGCCGCGCGGGCAGGGCCCGCCGCTAGATGCCTCCGAGAACGGTTACGGGCAAGCGCGTCCTGATCACCGGCGCCGCGAGCGGGATCGGCCGTGCGACAGCGATGGCCTCCGCTCGAAAGGGGGCGGAGCTCTTTCTCACAGACATAAACGACGAGCCGCTTCAGGCCGTGGCGGCCGAGATCGCCGCCGACGGGGGAACCGTCTCCTACGCGAGGGCGCTCGACGTCGCGGATCACGCGGCGGTCGCCGCGATGGCCGACGAGATCCTCTCCGAGCACGGCAGCGTCGACATCGTGATGAACGTCGCCGGCATCTCCATCTGGGGCACCGTGGAGACGCTCTCGCACGAGCAGTGGCGGCGGATCGTCGACATCGACCTCATGGGCCCGATCCACGTAATCGAGTCCTTCGTGCCCGCGATGATCGCGGCCGGCCGCGGCGGCCACGTGGTGAACGTGTCGTCGGCGGCCGGGCTGTTCGGACTTCCCTGGCACGCTGCCTACAGCGCCGCGAAGTTCGGCCTCCGCGGTGTCTCCGAGGTCCTCCGCTTCGACCTGCACGGCCACGACATCGGCGTGAGCCTGGTGTGCCCGGGCGCCGTCGAGACGGGACTGGTCGAGACCCTCGAGATCGCCGGCGTCGATCGCAGCAGCCGGATCATGCAGAAGTTCACGGCGCGCTTCCGCGAGCGCGCAGTCGCACCCGAGACGGCAGCGGCGAGGGTTCTCGAGGGAGTCGAGCGCAACCGCTACTGGGTCTACACCTCGCGCGACATCCAGATCGCGCACTTCCTCCAGCGCAGGTTCGAGACGCCCTACGCGCTGATCATGCGCGTGGCCAACCGCCGGTTCGCGGAGGTCATGCGCCGGGCTGGTAGTCGCGGCCACGACGGTTGAGCGGTCACGCGAGCTGCATCAAACAGGTTCCGCTGCGTATGATGTGGCGCGTTGGCAATGAGAAGGTTCGAGGTACCCATCGTTGTGGGCGCGGGGCCCGCGGGCCTGTCCGTGGGGTACGCGCTCAAGCGCTCCGGCGTGCGCGCGAAGCTCCTCGAGCGCGGCGACAAGGTCGCGATGACCTGGCGCAGCTACTACGACACGCTGCGCCTGAACTCGCCGCGCATCCTGTCCTCGCTGCCCGGCATGACCATCGACCCGGGCGCCGGGCGCTTCCCCTCGCGCGTCGACTTCATCCTCTACCTGGAGCGCTATGCGCGCAGGTGGGATCTCGACGTGGAGTTCGGCGTCGACGTCCGGCGGATCGATCGCCACGACGGCGGATGGAAGGTGGAGACCTCGAAGGGGCCGATGTGGGCGCCGCAGGTCGTCGTGGCGACAGGTCTCTACGCGCAGCCCACGTTCCCGGACTGGCCCGGGCTCGAGGAGTTCACGAAGGAGCTCATGCACGTGCGGCAGTTCCGCAACGCCAAGGCATTCGTGGGCAAGGACGTCCTGGTCGTAGGCAGCGGCCAGAGCTCGGCCGACGTGGCACTCGAGGCGGTGGCGGTCGGCGCCAAGCGGGTGCGCCTCTCCGTTCGCAAGCCGCCGCACGTGGCGCGGCCCGTTCACTTCGGCGTCTCGCCCTCGCTGGTCGCATTCATCATGAAGTGCCTCCCGCCGGCGCTTTATCCGCTGCTCGACCGCTACGAGCTCTTCAGCCAGCGCGTACTGCGGTGGCTCGTACTCGGAGACGTCGCGAAGTACGGCTTCGGCGTGCCGGAGGAGGGCCTCTCGGTAGCGCTCCGCGAGCGCGGGCACGGGATCCTGATCGATCGCGGGATCATCACCGCGCTCAAGGCCGGGCAGGTCGAGGCTCTGCCGGCCGTGGAGGCCTTCGACGGGGACGACGTGATCGTGGCCGACGGCCGCCGCGTGAGCCCGGACGTCGTGGTTGCGGGCACGGGCGCGCGCAACCTGTTGAACCCGCTGGTCGGGCACCTCGGCGTCCTCGACGCCGACGGGCGCCCCCTCAAGCACGGCGGCGCGAAGTCGCCCGGCGCGCCGGGGCTCTACTTCATCGGCTACCGCCTTCCACCGGGCGTGCTGCCCGACGCTCGGCGCGACGGGCCGGCCATCGCCCGCAGCATCACGGGCCGGCGCATCCGGCCCCCTCTGATCTGGCGGACCTCGGGCTGGGGCTATCCAGAGCGCCGGCGCGCGAGCGCGCAAGAAGCGCGGCCGCCATCCCGAAAGTCCCCTGAGCCGGTGCCCGAGTCGACGCTGGGCATCACGATCCGCGGCTGAGCGCTAGGACAGCAGGCGCTTCAGGGCCAGCTCCAGCACGTCCGCGCGGTCGCGCTTGCCGTGGTCGGCGGCGATCAGGTGGTTGCCGATCCACACGGAGAACGCCAGCATGCAGCGGGCCTCGACCTCGTCCTCGTCGGGGCAGAAGGCGCCGACCAGCGTGCGCATGTAATCCATCCGCCGGTTGTCGACGTGCCGGAGGCGCTCCGCGACCGCCTCGTCGCGCCTGGCCCAGTCGCGGATGGCCAGCTCCATCCTCAGCACCTCGTCGCTCGAGGCGCCGATCGCGAAGAGCCGCCGCAGCTTCGCCCTCGCGTCCTCGCCCTCGCCGCCGCTCTCGACGCGCTCGATCACGTCGTCGACGCCGACGCGCTCCCACGTCTCGAGCATCTCCTCGAGCAGCGCCCGACGGCCGTCGAAGTGCCAGTAGAACCCACCTCTGGTGACGCCGAGCTCCCGGGCCAAGAGCTCGATCCGGACCGCGTCGGGCCCGCCCGCGGCGAGCGCGCGCAGGCCCTCGTCGATCCAGGTGCTGCGTGGTGTTCGTGTCGGGGCGGCCATGGTGATACGCTTCATCCATACACTACTGTATGGATCGATGTTCACTCCTGCTCTGATCGCCGCCGGCTCCCTCGCCCTCCTCGGCGCCGCCATCCACGGGGGAGCGGGCGAGGTGCTCGTGGTGAGGAAGCTGTCGCTCGCCGTGCTGCCTTCGAGTGCCTTCGGCGGCCCCCGGACGACCAAGACGATGATTCACGTCACGTGGCACATCACGACGGTCGCCTTTCTCACCGTCGGGGTCGCGCTGCTTCTCTCAGGCGCCGTACTTCACGGCGACACGGCCAGGGGCATCGCCCTGGTCGCGGCCGGCGCGTGCACGGGCTTCCTGGCGGTCGCGCTGGTGCTCGGAGCCGCCTACGGGCAGTTCCCCCGAGTGCTGGTCCGGCACCCCGCTCCCATCGTGCTCACCGCCACCACGGTCCTGGCGTGGTGGGGAGCCCTCTAAGAACGACGAGGGCTCACTTCACCCTCCTGTAGATCAGGTCGAAGTCGGTCTCGTAGTTCGTGCCGTCCTCCGCGATCTCCCAGCGGCCCACGATCGTGTCGCCGCCGTCCTCGAACCTGCCCGTGAAGCGCTGCGCGAAGGGCTCGCCCTCGCGCCACAGCCTCCACTCGCCGTCGCCGATGCTCATCTCGTAGACGCGGCAGACGCCTCGCTCGTCCGAGTAGAGCTGGTAGTAGGTCCCGTTCGCGGCGTCGCATCCCATGATCGAGATGCCGTCGGGGGCCTCGGGCATCTCGACCGTCGAGCGCTCGACCAGGTGGGCGCCCGAGTCGTGCCACTCGAAGGTCGCCTGGGCCTCGCCCGGCCACGGCTCGCCTCCGGGTGGGATCGCCTCGAGAGTCCACTGCCCGACCAAGGGCTCGAGCTCCTTCAACGCCTTCTCCGCGGTTGGCTGGTCCATATTCCACCTATCTCGGTGGCACCTCCACGAACGTGAGGTGCTGGTCGATGTGCGTCAGCTCGAACGGCCGGTGTGCCGCCGGCGGACCCTTGACGAAGCAGCAGCGGATCCCGGCCTGGCGCGCTCGGCGATCCGCCTTGACCAGTATCCCGAGAACGGTCGAGTCGAGGAACTCGACGCGACGCAGGTCGACGACGACCTGTTTCAGCTCCGGTACGCGCATGACGTCCTCGACCGCGCTGGTAAGGACCGCACGCGACGAGCAGTCCAGCTCGCCGGAAAGCACGATCCTGACGACCGCCCCGCTTCGTTGAGTCTCGATGCCCGTCGGCCAGATTCTCCGCCTGCGCGCGGCAGAGTCAATGCGTGCCGATGCCAACTTTCCTGAAAGAGTGCTGCCTCAGTGAGGCCCCGGGAGGCGACAAGGGTCGTTGGTCGCGCGCGCACCGTCGCGATCCTGCGCGCGCTCGAGATGCGGCTGCGGGTGCACGGGGGCCGGCTGCACGGCTCGGTCGACCCGAGTGCGCGAATCGACGGGCCGATCGAGCTGAGGCTGCTGAACGAGGGCGAGGGTCCATGGGAGCTCAGCCTCGAGCTCGGGCCGCACGCGTGGCTCGGCAAGGGCATCGGGATCGAGGTGTCGCGCGGCCGCAACAGGATCCGCGTCGGCGGCGGCTCCCAGGTGGGCACCGGCGTGCGGATCTGGACCAGGAGAGGCGAGATCGACTTCGGCCCGAGGGTTCAGGTGCGCGAGTACAGCGCGTTCGAGGTATCCGGCCGCCTCGACGTGGGAGCCGATGCGCTGATCGGCCTCGGCTGCCAGGTGCACTGCGCCGAGCGGATCGAGCTCCAGGAGCGCTCCGCGATCGCCCAGGGGGTCACCGTGCTCGACCACGATCACGCCGTGGACGGGAGCGACGAGTGGTGGGCACGGCAGCCGTCCGCCGTCGAGCCGGTCGTGATCGGCTACAACACCGTCGTCACGGCGGGCGCGCGAGTGCTGCGA
>C688J35102_120989700_pt1 | contig 12808 bp, 14 predicted proteins | sample HopSoiMetagenom2_FD_35102 | JGI IMG/M metagenome (IMG submission 35102)
GCCGCGGTTGGCGGACGCGGCGGGGCCGTTCGCCGCCGGCCGCGGCGCAGCGGGGGGGGGAGTGTTCTTCGTGCAGCCGGCCGCCAGGAGCAGCAGGGCCGCGGTCACGGACAGGGGTCTCATCACGGGGCGCGAGGGTCGCAGGGTTGACGGTGGCGGTAGGGTCGTGAATTACACCGGGGAAACGCGGGTGTCAACGGGTCGGCGACGGGGACGGAGGCATGCGTCTGCCGACGCGCCCGGCGCCATCCTCCGACCGTCTCCAGGAGACGCCTTCGCCCCGCACACCGTTAACGGGACCGGCGCGGAACCCTGTCGCGCCGGGTCCGCCCCAGGCGGCCGAAGCCGCATCGCCGCGCGCCGACTCCCCCTTGCAGCCCCACGTCCCGCCGCCGCCTTCCCCCGGGCGGGCGTGGCGCATAGGTTGGCCCGGGCCTGCGGATTGCATCCGGCCGCAGGCCCAGCCTGCGTTCGGCTCGCGAGCGCGCCCCCTCTGGAAGACGACGGTCCGGTGAATCGAGAGCACCATCGCTGGTTCAGCCCCTCGCTCGGCCGCGACATGGAGCTGCTGGTGTTCGGGCACCATGGCGCGCGGATGCTGGTCTTCCCCACCTCCATGGGGCGCTACTTCGAGTGGGAGGACCGGGGGATGATCGAGGCGCTGGGCGAGCACATCGACCAGGGCTGGCTGCAGCTCTTCTGCGTCGACAGCGTGGACGACGAGAGCTGGTACGCGAAGTGGAAGCATCCCCACGACCGCGCCGTGCGGCAGGGGCAGTACGAGGACTACGTGGTGCGCGAGGTGCTCCCCTTCAGCCAGTCGAGGAACGGGAACCCCTTTCTGGTGGCCGCGGGCGCGAGCTTCGGCGCCTACCACGCCGTGAACATGGGGCTGCGCAACCCGCACCTGTTCAACCGGGTGCTGGGGATGAGCGGCCTGTACGACATCCGCGAGCAGACCGACGGCTACTACGACGACGCCATCGCCGCCCAGAACCCCTCGCACTACGTGAGCCTGGTCGACGACCCCGGCCGCCTGGAGGCGATGCGGCGGATGGACATCATCCTCGCGACCGGCCGCGACGACTCGTTCGTCGGCAACAACGAGTACCTGTCGAAGGCGCTCTGGGAGAAGGGCGTCGGCAACGCGCTGCGCCTGTGGGACGGCTGGGCGCACGACTGGCCGTGGTGGAGGGACATGGTTCGGCTTTACGTCGGCGGGAGCGATTGAACGGAAGTGCCTGGTCCCTAGTGCCCAGTGCCAAGGAACGGCAACGGCACCCAGCACTCGGCACTCCCTACGAAGCTTTGAGGGCCGAAGGAGTGCGAACACCCCGGTCGGCCGCGATACACTCCGGGTGTCATCCCGAGGCCCGGCCGCCGGATGCCGCCTTCGCGGTGACGACCGCAGGGCCGAGGGATCTGGCCGCGGATGCCGCGAGGCCCGGGCGCGGCAGCGTCGCGAATGGCGGCCCCACAATGGTCGGCGTGCGACAGGCCGCGGCTGAGGTGCGGCTTCCGCGGCGGGCCACGCGAGTCGTCGGCTAGATCCTTCGGCCCTGCAAAGCGGGGCATGGACGTGCAGTACCGTTCGGCCGGGCCTCAGGATGACACCGTTTGAGGCCGAGGTCGGTCAGCAGTCTTCCCGGCACTGGGCAGCCAGGCACTTTTTCCGGAGAGTTCCGATGACGCTGAAGGTCGGCCTGATCGTGGGGCGCGAGTGGAGCTTCCCCCCCGCGTTCATCGAGGAGGTGAACCGGCGCGACGAGGGCGTGGTGGCGGAGTACGTGAAGCTGGGCGCGCCGCACATGGACGACCCCGCCGAGTACGCCGTGATCATCGACCGCATCTCGCACGAGGTGCCGTTCTACCGCACCTACCTCAAGCAGGCGGCGCTGATGGGGTGCGCCGTGGTCAACAACCCCTTCATGTGGACCGCCGACGACAAGTTCTTCGGCGCCGCGCTCGCCACCCGCCTGGGGATCGCGCACCCGAAGACCGTCGTGCTCCCCAACAAGGAGTACATCCCCGGCGTGGTGCACGAGGAGTCGCTGCGCAACCTCCAGTACCCGCTCGACTGGGAGGGGCTGGTCGACTACATCGGCATGCCGTGCATCCTCAAGGACGCGCACGGCGGCGGGTGGAAGGACGTCTACGTCTGCCGCTCGCTGGAGGAGCTGATCCACCACTACGACACCTCCGGGCTGCTCACCATGATCGTGCAGGAGTTCATCGAGTGGGACCAGTTCATCCGCTGCATCTGCATCGGGCAGGAGAAGGTGATGCCCATCAAGTACGACCCCAAGGAGCGGCGCTATCACGTGGAGCACGAGCACATGAGCCCCGAGCTGGGGGCGCGCGTGATCGCCGACTCGCTGAAGCTGGTGCGGGCGCTGGGGTACGACATGAACTCCATGGAGTGGGCCGTGCGCGACGGCATCCCCTACGCCATCGACTTCATGAACCCCGCGCCGGACATGGACATCTACTCGCTCACCCCGCACTACTTCGAGTGGGCGGTGCAGTCCATGGCCGACATGGCCATCTCGCTGGCCAAGGACCCCCGCCGCCAGGTGAAGGACCTCCGCTGGGACGCGCTCTTCACCGGCTCGCGCGAGGCCGGCGAGATGCTGGGCTCCGACGGACGGACGGCTGCCGACACGCAATCCACGGCCGCGGGGGGTCAGCAGGGCAGCGGCAGCGGCGGGCGCTCGGCCGAGGACGAGGGCGGACTCGGGAGCGGGAACGGCGGACGGTCGGAAGCGGCGGCGCCCGCTTCGACGGCGTCGTCGGCGGATGAAGGCCCGCACGGCAGCGGCAGCGGTGGGCGTGCCGCACCGGCGGCGGACGAGGGGGGGCTTGGGAGCGGGAACGGCGGACGGTCCGATGCGGCAGCCTTTGCATCCGAAACGGGCCAGGTCGGCAGCTCCGGCGGGCGCACCGAGGGTGGCGCCGCGGCGGCGGGAGCGACGTCGGATGAAGGACAGCTCGGCAGCGGGTCCGGCGGCCGCTCCGCCGCCAAGCAGCTCGACGCCGCGACGACATCCGGCGGGCCGACGGCGGCGCTGAACCAGCAGATCCAGGAGATGACGTCCGGCGCGCGGTCCGCGCCCATCCAGCCCACCGGGCCGGGGACGTACGTCGATGAATCGCCGGCGGCGGACCTGGAGCCGCCCGTCGACGTGCAGGCGCAGCCCGGGCAGCACGCCGCCCCGCCGGCCTCCGCCGAGGACGGGCAGGAGCGCGGCGGTTGAGCGACGACGTTCGCCGCCGGGCGGTCGACACCTGGCACCGGCTGCTCGACGATTCGGCGCTGGCGGCCGACTGCGCGGAGCGGATGGACGAGGAGCACCGCCGCCGGGGGATGTTCTTCGGCGAGCGGCCGCTCTGCAGCGTGCTGCGCCCGCGCTTCCTCACGCCGGACCAGTACCGCTGGATCTGCCACGAGGTCGCGCTGCTGATGTCCGCCTTCCGCCGCGCGCACGAGGCGGCGATGGCCGACCCCGACGTCCTCGCGCAGTTCCGGCTGCTCGACTGGGAGGCGGAGCTGATCGAGGCCGACCCGGGCTTCGCCTCGCCCGCGCCCACCTCGCGGCTCGACGCCTTCTTCGATCCCGCGGCGCGGACGCTGCGCTTCACCGAGTACAACGCCGAGACCCCCGCGGGCCCGGCGTACATGGACGAGCTCTCCGACGTCTTCCTGGCGCTCCCCGTGACCGGCGAGTTCCTGCGCACGCACACGATGCAGCCGCTCCCCGCGCGGCACGGCGTGCTGCACGCGCTGCTGCGCGCCTACGAGGAGTGGGGCGGGCGCCGCGAGCTGCCGGGGATCGGCATCCTGGACTGGAGCGAGGTCCCCACCTACAGCGAGTTCGTCTTCTTCCGTGACTACTTCCGCTCGCACGGCATCCCCTGCGAGATCGCCGACCCGCGGGCGCTGGAGTACCGCGGCGGCAGGCTGATGGCGGGCGACTTCCCCATCACCCTGATCTACAAGCGGGTGCTGATCGACGAGCTGGTGCAGCGGATGGGGATCGACAACCCCGTGGTGCGGGCCGTGCGCGACGGGGCCGTGTGCATGGTGAACCCCTTCCGCTGCAAGGTGCTGTACAAGAAGGCCTCGCTCGCCGTGCTGAGCGACGAGCGCAACGCCGGCCTCTTCACCGACGAGCAGCGGGCGGCGGTGGAGGCGTGCATCCCCTTCACCCGCATCGTGGAAGACCGCAGGACGCGCTTCCACGGCGAGGAGATCGACCTGCTCCCCTGGGCCGAGGCCAACCGCGAGCGGCTGGTGCTGAAGCCGAACGACGACTACGGCGGACGGGGGATCGTGCTCGGCTGGCTGGTCTCGCCCGACGCGTGGCGCGCCGCGCTGGCGTCGGCGCTCGACTATCCCTACGTGGTGCAGGAGCGCATCGTCCTCCCCAGCGAGCCCTTCCCGAGCTGGGTGGACGGGCGGCTGGAGGTGTACGACCGCATGGTCGACATCGCCCCCTTCATCAGCCACGCCGCGTACGCGGAGGGCGCGCTCACGCGCATCGCCACCGACCCGCTGCTGAACGTGACCGCCGGCGGCGGATCGTCGGTCGCGACGATGCTGGTGGAGGAGCGATGAAGGAGCACTCGTTTCATCGCGCCGATGGAGCTATCATCAGGTGAATCAGCCCTGTGATCGCCACTCTCGGGTTGGTTGGTAGCGGATACCGCAAACGTCACAGATTCTGCAACGGGGACGGATGGCTCGGATTGAGCAGATGCTGCCGTTCGAATCAGCGGACCAGACGCCGCTGGGTCGAGATATGGAGCCGCTTGGCCTGAACGCGGGGGCTATGCCGATCCGGCATCCTTGCTTTATCAGACGCGTGGTGATCCGAAATTACAAGAGCATTGCAGCGTGTGACGTTTCGCTCTCCAACCTCACTTTTCTCGTGGGCCCGAACGGATCTGGGAAAAGCAATTTTCTCGATGCGCTCCGGTTCGTTACTGATGCGCTGCGGAATTCTTTGGGCCACGCGTTGCGGGACCGAGGTGGCGTGAAGGAGGTAAGACGCCGATCCAGTGGCCATCCGACACACTTCGGTATCCGTTTAGACTTTCAATTGAGTGATGGTGCTCGCGGGCATTATTCGTTTGAAGTCGCCTCGAAAATACAAGGCGCCTATAGTGTCCAACATGAGGAGTGCGTAATCAGGCACGGGATCTCTGGCGCCGTTCTTGGCCGCTATTCTGTTGAGGAAGGAAAGGTTACGACCAGCAACCTCCAAGCTCCTCCGGCAGCGATACGGGATCGTCTTTACCTGGTGAACGTTTCGGGTGTACATGAATTCCGCCCGTTGTACGACGCACTTTCGACCATGGGGTTTTACAATCTGAACCCCGATGTCATTCGTGAACTTCAATCCCCTGATCCTGGCTTAATCCTTACCAGGGATGGGAGTAACATCGCCAGTGTGTTGAAGACATTGGCTGCGCGGAGTCGTCCCCAAACGGAGCGGATCGAAGAGTATCTATCAAAGATCGTCGCTGGCATTGCCGGCGTCGACGCGATACCGGTAGGGCCTAAGGAGACACTGCAATTCCGCCAGGACGTCAGCGGTGCAAAGCATCCGTGGCGCTTCATTGCGGCGAATATGTCTGACGGTACCTTGCGTGCATTGGGTAACCTCGTGGCGCTCTTCCAAGGTGGTGGCAATTCGCACGCGGTACCCTTCGTGGGTATCGAGGAGCCGGAGACGGCGCTTCACCCCGCAGCCGCAGGGATACTCACGGATGCGCTCGCCGATGCGAGTGAGCAAACGCAGGTTGCCGTTACAAGCCATAGCCCAGATCTCCTGGACAATGAGATCATTCCGGACGGATCGCTTCTGGCCGTGATTTCTGAAGTAGGGGAAACAAAAATCGGTCCGCTCGATCCTGCTGGGCGTTCCGCGCTGAGAGATCACCTGTTCACGGCCGGTGATCTGCTCCGCATGGACCAGCTTAGACCGGATCCGAAGTCGATCGATCTGAAGCCGGAACAACTTCCTTTGTTCGGTGAGGCATAGCCTTGCGCATCGCGTGCATCGTGGAAGGTCACGGTGAGGTGCCGGCACTGCCAATCTTGCTGCGGCGGCTTCGTGACAGGATTGCACCAGAAATCAGTCTGGAGATACCGAAGCCGATACGTGTGCCACGTTCGTCGCTCGTCATCCAGGAAGAACTCGAACGTTACGTGGAACTCGCTGCCAGACAAGTCGAATCGACAGATGGCATTCTATTGCTGATCGATGCCGATGATGACATCGGTTGTGTGCTTGGCCCCCGGCTTCTCGGCATTTCTACTGCGAAGCGTTCCGATCGTCAGCACAGTGTGGTGATCGCCGCGCGTGAGTACGAAGCGTGGTTTCTTGCCGCCGCTGTTTCCCTTCGTGGGAAGCGGGGGCTCGCGCTCGATCTGGAGCCGCCGGAGGATCCTGAAGGCATTCGAGACGCAAAGGGATGGCTCAGTCGCCATAACGTAGAGGGCCGCTCATACAAAGAAACGCTCGACCAGCCCGCGCTCACGGCAGCGTTCGATATCGACGCCGCGCTTCGCACGTCGTCGTTTCACAAACTATATCGTGACGTTGCCAGATTGTTGACGGGGAGCGTATGAAACCAACGCCCTGTTCCGTGTCAGCGTCAACTACTGGGCGTGGTACGTGCAGAGGCGCACTTGTCGCATTCACCAATCAACGCCTAGCCCCCGGCCCGGCATGAACGCCCCGTCGCTCACCCTCGGGATCGAGGAAGAGTACCAGATCATCGACCCGGTGACGCGCGAGCTGCGCTCGTACATCACCGAGATCCTGGACCACGACCACCTGATCCTGGGCGAGATCAAGCCCGAGCTGCACCAGAGCATCGTGGAGGTGGGGAGCCCCGTCTGCCAGTCGCCCGGCGAGGTGAAGGTGGAGCTGACGCGGCTCCGGCGGATGGTGATGGACCTCGCCGCGAAGAAGGGGCTGAAGGTGGGGGCCGCGGGCACGCACCCGTTCAGCAGCTGGATGACGCAGGAGATCACGCCCCTGGAGCGCTACCTGGGCGTGAAGCAGGACATGCAGGACCTGGCGCAGCAGCTGCTGATCTTCGGCACGCACGTGCACGTGGGGATCGAGGACCGCGAGTTCATGATCGACGCCATGAACGTGGCCCGCTACTTCCTCCCCCACATCCTCTGCCTGTGCAGCAGCTCGCCCTTCTGGATGGGGCGCAACACCGGGCTGAAGAGCTACCGCAGCGTGATCTTCCGCAACTTCCCGCGCACCGGCGTGCCGCGGGTGCTGCGCGACTGGCGCGAGTTCGAGTCGCTGAGCAGCACGCTGGTGGAGACCGGCTGCATCCCCGACGGGAGCAAGATCTACTGGGACGTGCGGCCGCATCACAAGTTCCCCACGCTGGAGTTCCGCTTCCTGGACGTCTGCACCCGGGTGGACGAGGCGGTGTGCGTGGCGGCGCTGCTGCAGGCCATCGTGCTCAAGCTGTGGAAGCTCCGGCGCGACAACATGACCTTCCGCGTGTACGCCAGCGACCTGATCGAGGAGAACAAGTGGCGCGCCGTGCGCTACGGCTTCGACGGCAAGCTGATCGACTTCGGCAAGAAGAAGGAGTGCCCGGCGCGCGACCTGATCCGCGAGATGCTGGAGTGGTTCCTGGACGACGTGGTCGACGAGCTCGGCAGCCGCGAGGCGGTGGAGTACGCCTTCCGCATCATGGACGAGGGCTCCAGCGCCGACCGCCAGCTCGCCGTCTACGAGCGCACCGGCGACCTGAACGCCGTGGTCGACCACCTGATCGCCGAGACCGAGGAGGGCGTGTACGCCGACGCTCCTGTGGAATCGACAGGCTCCTGAAGATCGGGTCTCACGCAGAGCCGCGAAGGAACAACCGAGAGGCTGCCGACGCGTCGTCGTTTCTCACCGTACGGATCATGCACGCGGAGCTGGAAGCAGCCATCGAGGAGATGTACGCCGCCTTCGCCCGGCCCGCGCCGCGCGAGATCGGCGGGTGTCCGTGCTGCATCACGGCAGAGGAGCTGCACGCGCTGGTGGAGACGCCGCTGCGCTCGTTGAGCGAAAAGCAGCTCGGGAGCTTTGCCTTTTCCGCGCTGCTCACCGTGGGGGAGGTGGAGGACCTGCGCTACCTCTGGCCGCGGATCGTGGAGCTCGCCGCGCGGCGCGAGCTGTGGGTGGACCTGGAGGTCGTCTTCGGCAAGCCGCGCCGCGGCGAATGGCGGAGCTGGCCCCCGCGGGAGCAGGCGGCGATCGAGGGATTCGTCCGCGCGCAGATGGCCGAGATGGGGCGCCGCGAGCTCGACTCCGGCGAGGCCGACGAGTGGGTCTGCGCCTTCGGGGGGCTGCTGGAGGGTGAGGACGTGGTGCCCTCCCTCGCGCCGCTGCTGGAGCCCACGCCCGCCGCCGCCGCCAACCTGTTCGACCTCTACTCGTACAACGCGCGGCGCGTGGCGAGGGGAGATCTCAGCAACGCGTTCTGGGACGACGCGCCGGGGAACGAGGCGCGCGTGGCCGCCTGGCTCCGCGGCGACGCCGTGGGAGAGGCACTGGCCCGCTACTACGCCGCGCAGGGAGCGGAGGGCTAGGAAGCGCGCCCTCTACCTGCGGAATCCACTCGCGGCGGACGCGCGCCTGGCCGGGAACCCCGCGCCCGCTCGGTCGTATACAGGATCGTTGCAGCGCCCTGACAATCCGGCTATCTTGTTTGCCGGTCCCGTTCTTGCTCCGCAGGCGGGGCCGTTTTTCGTATCCATGCGCGAGGTCGAGAGGGATGCACCAGCGCCCCGTCATCGGGATCCCCACCCAGAACCTGAAGTCCATCGACCGCATCCCGGAAGACCTCCCGGACTCGTGGCTGATGAACCAGCGGTACTTCTACGCCTGCACCTCGGTGGGTGCGATCCCGTGGATGGTGCCGCTGCTCGACGACGACCCCGAGACGCTGCGGGCCATCTACGAGCGGCTGGACGGGATCTTCCTCCCCGGCGGCGTGGACATGGACCCGTCGAGCTACCGCTGCGACCGCCACGACCTCTGCGGCCGCACCGACCCGCCGCGCGACACCGTGGAGCTGGCCTTCGCGCGCTGGGCGATGGAGGACCTGAAGCCGGTGCTGGGGGTCTGCCGCGGGATGCAGGTGGTGAACGTGGCCGCCGGCGGAACGCTGGTGCAGGACTGCGGCGAGCTCTTCGCAGGTTCCATCAAGCACGACTACTACCCCGGCGCCGGCTGGGCGCGCGACTACCTGGCGCACCCGGTGCGCATCGCCGAGGGGTCACGGCTGCACCAGGCCTTCGGCGTGCTGGAGGCGCCGGTGAACTCCATGCACCACCAGGGGCTCCGCGAGCTGGGCGACGGGCTGGTGGCCACCGCCTGGGCCCCCGACGGGCTGGTCGAGGCGGTGGAGTCGGCGCGCGACGACCACTTCCTGGTGGGCCTGCAGTGGCACCCGGAGATGCTGATCGACGCCGACGCGGGCACCCGCCGACTCTTCGAGGGCTTCATCGAGGCCGCCAACCAGTTCCACAACGCCGCGGCGCTCGCGTAAAAAACAACAGACGGTCTTTTTCAGGGATTTTCCACGATGATCTGGATGCGCCGGTTCTTCGCGCGGTCGGCCGGGGTGTCATTGGAGTAGGCGGGGCGCGTCTCGCCGAAGCCCTGCGCCGTCAGCCGCGACGCGGCGACGCCGTGCTGCGTGAGCCAGCGTACCACCGCCTGCGCGCGCGCCTCGGAGAGCCGCTGGTTGTCGGCGTCGGCGCCCACGTTGTCGGTGTGCCCCTCCACCGTGATCCGGGCCGCCGGGTTGGGGTCGATCATCGCGCTCTTCAGCTCCTCGAGCGCCGCCACTGCCTGCGGCTTCAGCTCCGCGCTGTTGGTGTCGAAGAGCACCGAGCCGCCCAGCTCCGCCTCCAGCCGCTTCCCCTCCTGCCGGAAGCGCGCCGCGCCGTAGCGCGCGAAGTCCAGCGGCTCGTAGTCTCCCCCCGGCAGCGCCATCTCCAGCACCAGCGCCACTTCGACGCGCGGCCCCTGGAAGTACTGCACCTCGATCGCGTGCACCCCCTCCGCCAGCTCCACCGAGTCCTCGACCGGGTTTTCGGCGTGGATGCCGTCGTTGTCGATCACCTGCCGCCCGTCGATGATCAGCCTGGACCCGTCGTCGGAGGAGAGGCGGAAGCGGTACATGCCGGGCCCCGGCACCGCGAAGGCGCCGTGGTAGTCCAAGGCGAACCACTCGAAGCGGTCCGTCACCCCGGGAAATCCCTGCTCGAAGCTCTGCGCCGGCACGTTCAGCACGGTGGTGGAGATGGTGCCGACGGGGCGGAGCCGCGAGAAGTCGGGGAGGTGGTCCGTGCCTTCGTCCAGGTAGTAGATCTGGCCGCGGAGCTGGAAGGGCGTGCTCCCGGCCGTGCCGAAGTTCGCCTGCGCCGCCAGCGGAGCCGCCGCCAGCGGAGCCGCCGCCAGCGCGGCCAGTGCGGCGAGTGTGAAGGATCGCATCGGTGCCTCTCGACGGTGGGATTGTCAGGTGGGAAAGATGCAGGACGCTACGATGGGTTTTTCCCGGCTGAAACACAACGTCCACGCAAACACGCGGAGGAACGGAGAGCTGTTCTCTCTGTTCCTCCGCGTCTCTGCGTGAAACGGCCGTTGCTGAAGTCAGAGCTGCGAGAAGATCCGCGCCGGCGTGGGGCGCGGCGGGGCGCCCAAGAGGAAGCGCAGGCTGTGGTGCAGCCGCCGCGCCCAGGCGCGCTCGTTGTGGCGCCCGCCCATCTCCACGAAGAAGAGCAGGTCGTGCCCGGTGCGGTAGCCCTTCTCCTCCAGCAGCGCCTTCATCCGCCGCGCGTCGTTCAGCGCCTCGGTCCCCTCGTTGGTGCCGATGTCGAGGTAGATGCGCCCCGGCGTGTGCGGCCGTCCGCGCACGAAGTCGAAGATCCCGCGCCCGCCGAACCAGAGCGCGGGGCTCATCACCCCCGCGAAGCCGAAGGTCTCCGGGCGGCGGAAGAAGGCGTAGAGGCTGATCAGCCCGCCCATCGACGAGCCGGCGATCCCCGTGGCCTCGCGCTCCGGGCGGGTGCGGAAGTCGCGGTCGATGATCGGCTTCACCGTCTGCACGACGAACTCCAGGTAGTCGTCGCCGCGGCCGCCCTGGGCGTGCCCGCGGTCGCGGAAGGGGCTGTACTCGTCCAGCCGCGCCTCGGTGTTGGGGATGCCGACCACGATCGGCTCCAGCCCCTCGCCGCTTACCTCCTCCAGCGTCTGGTCGACCTCCCACTCCTCGCCGAAGCTGGTGGAGCGGTCGAACAGGTTCTGCCCGTCGTGCATGTAGATCACGGGGTAGCGCCGGTCGCCGCGGCCGTACGAGGGCGGCAGGTACACCACCAGGTCGCGGCGGTTGCCGAGCTGCGGGCTCTCCACCCCCTCCAGCACCTTCATGGTGCCGACGGCGGTGTGCCCCGCCTCGGCGATCATCTCGTAGTCCTTCCACTCCGCCGGGGCGGGTGCGGCGGCCTGCGCGTCTCCATCCATCGTCACTCTCAGCACCATCTCGCGAACGCGCGCGTAACCTCGGCCGGCCGGGCGAACACCCAGCCGGGTTCCAGGTCCTCCACCTTCTTCACGAAGCGTTCCGCCTCGCCGTCACCCGTCTTGGGCCAGAGCACGGCGGCGGTGCGCATCCCCGCCGCGCGCCCGGCCCGCAGGTCGCTCTCCGAGTCGCCCACGTAGACGACCGCTGCCGGCGGCAGGCCGAGCGCGCGGGCCGCCGCGAGCAGCCCCTCGGGGTCGGGCTTGGGCACGGAGACGTCGTCGTCCGTCACCACCACGGCGAAGTCGCCGAGCCCCATCTCCCGCTCGGTGACGGTCCAGGCGTGGCGCCCCTTGCCGGTGACGACGCCCAGCGGATAGCCGGCGGCGCGGAGCGCGGCGAGCATCTCGCGCACGCCGTCGTACATCCCCTCGTGCAGCGCGCCGTGGAGCTCCTCGTAGTGCCGCCCGAAGTCGGCGTGGCAGCGCTCGCCCGCCTCGGCGCCGAGCCAGCCGAGCAGGAAGCTGCGCTCCGAGCCCGGCCCACGCGCCATCATCTCCTCGTCCGTCGGCGTGTGGCCCAGGTAGGGCGCCAGCGCGCGGCGGAAGCTCTCCGCGTAGAGCCAGAAGGTGTCGATCAGCGTCCCGTCCAGGTCGAACAGGATCGCGCGCGGCGGTGCGTCGGTCATGCCTCGGTCGCCGGTGAGTGGAAGGGCGACAAGCTACGCGGCCCCCTCCGCGGATGAAACCCGCCGCGGCTCCTCCGCGCCTCCGCGTCTCCGCGTGAGATTCTCGTTGCCGCGGCCGGCGAATTGCGCGGGGCGGGAGCGCACACTTCACGGGGAGGGTGGGGATGGGATTCGACCAGTACCACGAGCCGCCGGACGAGCTGCCGGACGAGGTGCGCACCTTCGCGCGGATGATCCTCTCGCTGATCGAGGAGGCCGAGGCGATCGACTGGTACGAGCAGCGGATGGCGGTGGAGAAGGACAAGCAGGCGCGCGCCATCATGCGCAACGCCCAGAAGGAGGAGTTCAAGCACTTCGGGATGGACCTGGAGTTCCTCCTGCGCAAGAAGCCGGTGTGGCGCGAGACGCTGCGCGGCATCCTCTTCACCGACGGCGACATCGTGGAGCACGGCGAAGAGGCCGAGGAGTCGACGGATTGACGATCGGCGAACCTCGGCCGACCGGCGAGATGGCGGGCCGCGTCTGCGTGGTGACGGGCGCGAGCGGCGGGATCGGGAAGGCGAC
>C688J35102_120989699_pt1 | contig 12806 bp, 23 predicted proteins | sample HopSoiMetagenom2_FD_35102 | JGI IMG/M metagenome (IMG submission 35102)
CCGGACGGGCCGGTGGCACCCTGGCTGCCGGACGGGCCGACAGGACCGACCGGCCCCGCCAGCCCTGTCGTCCCCTGGGCTCCGGTGTCACCCTTAGCCCCCGGCGACCCTTTCGAGCCAGCACTTCCTTGCGAGCCCGGTAGGCCGGGAGTGCCGTCCGTGCCGTCCGCTCCGGGCACGCCCGGAATACCCTGCTCCCCGCGCAAGTACGCGACGATCATCTCGGTGTCGTTTTGAGCGCTGCTGGCCGTCGAGTGGGCGGCCAGCGCCAGGTTCTCGGCGTAATCGTCAGACCGGCCGACGGCGCGGTAGGCCACGAACAGATTGATCGCCGTCAGCAACGCCAGCAGCGCGAGCGCCAGCCACGTCGCCAGGAACCGCACGCGCACGTAGCGCAACACCCTCCTGACGACCTCCAGGTCAGTCGCCGTTATCGAGCTTGCGTTCGAGGGTGCTGCTGAGTCGCTCATGGGCCTCCCTTAGTTCCCGGCGCAACTCGTCCACCTGGCCCGCGAGGTGGACTACCTGCACCTTCAACTCCTCGCGCTCGGACCGCAGCCGTTCCTCGGACTGGCGAAGCTCATCGTTGAGCGTGTGAAGGTTCTGGAGGATCGTCGACTGCTGACCGACGATGGCCGTCGTGTCGTCGCGATTGAACTTCAGGGCCGTGAAGATCAGGCCCGCGACGCCGAGTAGCGCGATGGCTATGGTGATCCACTGCGCAGCCTCGATGGCCGAGATGAGGACCGGACCGGCAACGCCGTCAGCCTAAGGCCGCGCCGGGGGCGACCCACATCGGAATCGCCCCCAGTGGCCTGTCTCCCTACGTGAATCCACACACCGGCCAAGGCGAGTAGCCCTCCCGGCGGATCAGCAGCACGGCCCGGTACTTCTGCTCCAGCACCGAGTTCCGATGCGGCATGCCCCAGCCGCCGACCGAGCGCCACGTGCCCAGCGTGAACTGGAGCCCACCGTAGAACCCATTGCCGGTGGCGATGAACCAGCGACCGTTCGATTCACACTGCGCCATGCGGTTGAGCTTGGCGTTGTAGGGCCGGACGACCGACCAGCGGTCACGCGCGGCGGCCGTCGACGTGACGGCTAGCGCCAGGACGGCCACGAGGGCCGCCACGAGCTTGACGCGCACGGCTCAGCAGTTGGGCCAGGCGTCGTACTGGACGCGCGCGGCCACCTGATCCTGGTAGCCCTCACCCGCGTTTCCGTACGCGCTGGGTGCCCCTCCATGTGCGACCCAGGTCTGATAGTCGAACTGGTACTTGCCCCAGTAGGTGCCGCTGGCGTCAACGATTTGACTGTCGCCTCCCGACTCGCAGGCGGGGTTGACCATCGAGTTGCTGCTGCCTCCCGTGCTGGACGCCGCGCCTCTCGTCGACGACGACGAGTACGACGAGCCGGAGCCCGAACCGGCGTAGAGCCCGTCGGCGCATCCCTGTCCGGCATCGTTGGAGAGGATGCCGTCGTGGCAGATGCCCGACCCGGACGAACCGGACCCGTAGACCTGGGCGTAGAGCCCATCGGCGCACCCCTGTCCGGCGTCGTCGCTGAGGACGCCGTTGTGGCAGATGGCCGGATCGGCCTGCGCCACGCCCGGTGTTACTGCGAACGCCATGACCGCGAAGGCGGCGATGGCGGCGAGCTTGAAAGAACGCATGGTGGGAAGTCCTCGACCAACTCTCCGAGCCCGCGCTTCCTCAGCCGCTCGGCCTTGGCCGGTGGACCCCTCCTTCCTGTAATCGCGCCGGAACGAAAGAGACCCCGCTATCAAGCGAGGTCTCACGATCCAACTGGTGTGGCGCGCAGCTTACAACGTGAGGCGGGCGGGCTTACGACGTGAGGCCCGCCGTGGGCAGAAATGTTACGCGGCGGCCTCGCGCTCGGTGCGCGCAGTCACACGCCCGGCGCGATCCGCGTGCACCTGCTCGGCCAGCGGCGCGATGTCCTTGCGAAACCAGACCGGCGTGGCGTGCAGTCGCGCCAGCGGCACGGGCATGCGCCCGGCCTTCAGCCAACGCCCGATGCGCGTGCGCTCGACACCGAGCATGTCGGCCACCTCTTTGGTGCCCACCAGATCAATCGGCTTCGATGGCACGACGCGCATCTCCGGCCTGCCCTGCTGGCGCGCCGTGATCGCGTCACGCAACGCCTCCACGTCCTGCCGCAGCCACACCTTCGTGGCCCCGAGTTCGCATACCGGCTCGGGCATCCGCCCGCGCTTGATATAGCGCCCGATTCTCGGCTTCTCGACACCGAGAATCTCCGACGCCTCCCGCGTGCCTACAAGGTCAGGTTGTCTACCGTTTCGTGCCATTAGATTCCTCCCATTGTAGCTCACGTCGTGTTGTTCTGGGAGGGATCATCCGGCAGCCCGCCGGTGATCTTGCGGGTCTTCTCGACGGGCTCGCGCTCGACGCCGGTGTCGGGGTCGTACAGGCCCTTGACGTAGGGCATGCGCCAGACCATGCGGAAAACGCCGATCTTCTCCGGCGTCGGATCAACGACGAGGCCTTCCGGGTCGGTCTCGGCCATCGCGTCCGCGATCCGCGTCCCCAGCGGGTAGTAGGCCGGATGGCCCTGCACCCAGAAGGCGTGCGAGTAGCCGTTCCCCTCGCTCTCCATGCGCTCCGCGCCCGGCGGGCGGTAGTAGAGCTTCTTCTTCCAGCGCACCGCGACCATCAGGCCGATGTCGACCGGCCAGCCGCGCTTCTCGGAGCGCTGGAGCAGCCGCTTACCCTCGCGGTGCAGCTTGGCTTCGACCAGTTCGACGTTGCCGCCCTGGAGCATGTAGAGCACCCGCAGCGCGCGCATCGCCGCCGCGTGCACGAAGCGCGCGAACTGCTTGGCCATCTCGGGATCGTCGACGAGCCGCTCGGGCTCGGGGTAGGGAAGCTCGATGCGTCCCGGCGCGGCGTCCTCGTCGACCGCGCCCGGCCGGACGACCGCCATGCGGATGCCCGAGTCGTCGCCGTCGATGAAGATGGACGCCAGGCCCACGTCGGCCGCCGCGTCGTCGGCGTGCATCACCACCCGCCCGCACGGCTCGTAGTTGCCGTCGCGGTCGCGCGGCGTGGCGATGGGAATGATGTGCAGCGGCCCGTCGGCGGCCTCGCGGTACATGACCGCCCCGGCGAGCTTCGCGACGCCCATCAGCCCGTCGAGCCCCTCGACCGGCACGCTGACCCGGTTGCCGCCCGGCCCCTCGAAGTCGAGATAGATCGTGTCGAACGGCAGCCGACAGGTCTCGGTGAACCTCGTCAGCGTCGCCTGATCGGGCCGCTTGTCGTCGATGGCCTGCGCCCACTCAGTCTCGGCCACGATCAGCTTCGCGACGCCCAGCGAGTTCAGCGCCGTGGCCCCGAACACCGCGCGCGGCGAGCGCGCCACGCGCACCCACTCCGCCGCCTGCTGCTCGCTGTAGCCCTGGCGCAGGAACTCGGTGTGCAGCAGATCGCCGCTTAGCTGGCGCTCGGCGCTGAGCTTGAACATCTCCGCGCAGTCGTCCCACACCTTGGGGAACGAGCGCGCCGCCGCCCAGTTGGGCTTCTCGTATATCTCCGCCCACCCCTCCGGCAGCAGCACCCCTTCGACGTGACGCGCCGAGCGCGTCTGGTGCAGTCCGAGGAAGACGCCGAACTGGCGCGACGGCAGGTCGACCATCGCGTTGTAGGGCTCCGCCTGGCCGCGCAGCTTGAGCATCATGTGGGCGCGCACGTTCTCGCGCTTCCAGTCCTCGGTCGTGTGCTTCCACGCCAGGAGGATGAGGTGATGGCCGGTCGGGTCCAGGCGGCGCAGCGTCGCGTCGTCCAGCGCCTTGGAGCACCACGACTGCTCGCGCGCGATGCTCGAAAGGTTGACCAGCATCGGCGTACCCATCGCCGTCTTGCGCGGCAGCGGCAGCACCTCCATGTGGAGGTCGCCGTTGTCGTCGGGGATGAACTGGTAGGCGAGCTTGCCGTTGACGGTCGACGGCTCAAAGCCGCTGTCCGGCGGCGGCCCGATGTGGACCGGCCCGCCGACCGCCGACCGCTGCTGCGGCTGGCGGTCGCGCTCCCGGCGCTCCCGGCGCTCACGCTTGCGGCGCGCCTCCTTGCCCATCAGAGCACCTGCTCTGCGTCGAACATCGGGTCATCTCCCTTGGTCGTTACAGGCATGGTAGCACACGATGTGCGCTTCAGGCGCACGGTCGGAAGAGGCCATAAACGCACCTGCTCCCTCCCCGCGACCCGTCGTGCGTGTCGTGTAGCACGCCGTCGACGACCGCCGCCAGGTGGCGCGAGAGCCGGACGATGATCGGCCCGCCGGGAAGCTCGTCGGCGCGCAGGTGCACGCGGCAGCCCTGGCCGACCTGCATCGTCGGCACCCACTCCCAGCCCAGGCTCTCCAGGTAGGGCTGGTACACGCTGCGGAACACGCCGTCGCGCGCCGACCGGCGGCCGTTGGTGCGGTGCCTGCCCCGGCGGCGTTTCATGCCGTCCGCCAGGGCGTCATACACCTCGCCGTAGGGCACGCCGGTGGCGATGGCGATGGCGCGGGTCGCGCAGTCGCCCGCGTCGCCCTTGCGCCCCGTCGCCGCCCGGCCCCCGTCGTCCTCGACGAACAGCATCACGAGTCTTCCCGCATGTAGAGCCCTTTCGGGTTGCGATTGGTGGCCATCCCCACGATGTCGATGGGCGCGTAACCCGCCAGGCCCGACTCGCAGATGGCGTCGATGATTTCCCCAGCGGGCCAGCCCTCCACCGGCGCGTGCGCCAGCATGATCCAGCCCTCCTTGTCCAGCGGCCCGAGTAGCTCCAGGAACACGAGCGCCGCTCGACTCCACGGCTTGCGCGGCGTCAGTTCCATCACTGGGCCGGTCGCCGCGTTCGGTCGACCCCACGCCCAGATGGAGCCGCCGCCGTGCGGCCGGTGCAGGCCGTCGCGCGCCGAGCCCACCCAGATGTGCGGGTCCTCGCCGGTGTAGCTCCAGCGGGTCGGGTCGATGATCTGCGCGTCCGCCGCGTAGCAGTCGTCACCGACCACCACCCAGGAGTGCTGGCCGCCGACGCCATCGCAGGCACCGCGCGCGACGCGCGTGCCGATCCCGGCGCGCACGAGCGCGAGGCTGGCGGCGTGGCACTGGTAGGCCCACGCCGCCAAGGGACCGAGGACGGCCTCCGCCTCGGCGATCACGCGCTGCTCACCCTGGCCTTGCGCCAGTGCGTCACCACGTCGCGCGCCTTGACCTCACGCGCCGTCGACTTGAACGTGACCGGCCGGACGCGGACGCGCTGGCGCACCGGCGCGTCCACGACCTCCGCGATGTACGGCATGCCGTCGTTGACCCGGATCAGGTCGCCGGGCTTGACGCCGGTCAACCTCACCCGTACCACCCCTCGCCCCGGCGGTCGTGCCAGTGGACCCCGTAGAGCCCGGCGTACCGGCCGGTGTCGTGCGGGAGGTTGGGCGAGTGGATGTGCTCGCCCTCGGCGGCCTTGGCCTCGTACCAGGCGACCGCCTCTTCCGGCGTGGCGAAGTAGTCCACGCGCACGGAGAAGCGGAAGTCGGTCTGGGCCGGTGTCGGGAGCCCGGCCATCACTCGTCGTGGATGGTCAGGGCGACGGTCGCGATGCGCGCGCCGTCGGGGTCGACGGCCGTCACCTTGCCCGCGCCGGTGTAGTTGCACCAGGCCCACGCGGCCTCGATGGCCCCGTGCACCCAGTTGTCGTCGGCCACGTCGGCCCGCTGGTCCTCACGGCCCTCCGTGCGGAGCTTGATCTGCACTGCGTCCTCCTTGGTCGGGAGAAGCGGCAAGGATTGCCGCCGAGACACATTATACCACACGTCGTGCGCTACCCTCTCAGCGTGCTCCTCCCGCAAAGTCAATCGTAGCGCCAGAATCCCGGCCAGTAGTGCGCATGATGTGTGCTACAATGAAAGTGCGGCCGGGAGAGAAGGCCGCGAGTTCCCGACCAAGGAGGCAGCACTGTGAAAGCGATCCGCCAGCGGAGTCTTTACGACTCCAAGCGCTGGCACCTGGCGACCGATGACGGCGGTGCCCTCTGCGGCACGAAGCTGACCGGCCGCCTCCAAGAGTCCACGCGCGAGGCCGCTGGGCGCGGCTACGGCGCAGGGCTCTGCCAGCGCTGCATCACCAAGGCGGATGGGACCGGCGGCTCGATCAAGCTGACCGCGCGCGAGATGGATGCGCTCATCACGCGGGCAACCGAGGCGGCCACCAAGGCCTACGCCGAGACCATTCCGACGCCGATGATCGTCGGCACGCCCAAGAACATGATGGCCAGCCTGATGGGCGGCGACGACGGCGGATTCGACGAGAGTCAGCCGGTCTACCAGGTCGACGGCGGCATCTGCGGCTCGGCCTATGTCCTGATCCAGCCCGCGAACTCGCGGATGGCGAACCACCTGCGCAAGCGCGGGATGGGCTCAAACGACTCCTACCATCGCTGCTTGCGGATCGGCGCTGACCGCTTCATCGCGGACGGCGAGGCGCGCTGGAGTCAGTCGGTCACGCGGACGAGCGCGGCGGCCAAAGCGGCGGCGGCGATCCTCCGGGAGGCCGGGATCAAGGCTTACGCCGACGAGTGGATCAACTAGGTGTCGCCCATCCACGTCTACAGCGAGCGCGCGCGAGACCGCGCGCTCGCCAACGGAGGCCCCACCGCGTGAACCACCTGACCATCGAGGTCCTGCACCTCCAGCGCGGCCAGCCGCGCGCGTACGCACCGCACATCTACGAGAGCCAGATCACGGTGACCGGCCGCAACTCCTGGGACCGCATCGACGAGGACCGCATGCGCGCCCTCGTCAAGCTGCTCGTGCACTCGTTCTTCGACGAGGCCGAGCTTGCCGCCAAGGACAGCATGGACGCGCACTTCTCGCCCAAGCTGGTGCGGCTGGAGTGCATCGCCACCGAGGCGCTGTCCGACGACGCGCTCGGCCCACACCGGGCGACCTGGATCGCACGGATCGAGAGGCCGTTCACGGACTGACGCTAGCGCACGATGTGCGCTATACTGTGGGTGCGGGGTTCCGGCCCCGCTCCCCGACCAAGGAGGCAGTGAGTGACGCTTCGCGAGATGATGGAGCAGGAGGTCGAAGCGATGAACCGCATCGGCTTCCCGCGCGAGCAGAACCTCAAGGCGGCCGTCCTGGAGCACGGCCAGGCGTACGAGCTTGACCGCGACGCGACCGCCGAGGCCGACCAGGGCAAGCTGAAGGAGTGCTTCACCAACGCCGGGCACGCCGCGCTCTTCAACGACGACGTGACCTACGTCGAGGGCTTCGCCACCTCCGGCTGGGGCCTGGCCGTCCACCACGCCTGGGTCGTCGACAACGAGACCGGCAAGGCCATCGAGTTGACCTGGCGCGACGGCGGCGACGACTGCGGCTTCTGCGACGACGGCGAGCAAGAGCTTGACGACACCTACGAGGCCTATGACGAGGACGACGAGGAGACCTGGGTCCAGACCTGCTTCTACTGCGAGGGCACCGGCAAGTGCCCGCACGGCGAGCACAGCACGCTCGACGACGCCCAGTATTACGGCATCGCGGTCGACGCCGAGACCCTGCGGAAGATCATCCTCAAGCGGCAGACCTGGGGTGTCCTGAACAGCCAGGAGGACCTCGACGACATCCTGGCCGCAAGGCAGGCCGCGTGATCGAGTACCCCAGCGAGTTCGAGCGCCTGGTGACGATCCACCGCATGCTGGACCCGGGCGGGCGCTCGCTGGCCTCCATCGAAGAGTTGATCGTCGCGCTCAAGGCCGAAAACGCCCGGCTGCGAGCCGAGAACACCCGACTGCGAGAGGGCCGCGAAGCATGAGCCGCGAGTACATCGAGATGGCGAACGGCACGCTGCTGGTCATCGGCTATGACGCGCCGTTTGAGACCTGGTTCGCGATGCATTACGACGACCACGACGACAACAAGCCGCCGCGCGTCGCCATCGGCTATCACCCAGCCGAGCAGACGATCCTGCGGGCCGAGCGCCCCGACGCGATCATCGGCCCCTACCCGATCACCGACGTGGCCGAGATGCTGCACACGCTGATCCCCGAACTCATGGGGCTCGCGCCCCAGCCCGAGCAGTCGATGTGCTGGGCGTGCGGCCAGCCGCCGTGGGAATCCAACCCGTCCTGCGCGCTGCACCCGTACGACCGGCTGCGCTACGGATGAACGAGCGCAAGCCGCCCGAGGAGGGTGCCCGCGTGGCCTCCACGTGCCACTGGTGCGGCTCACCGATATGGCGCGTCTACCACGGCCCGAACGCGAACCAGACCCACGAGCCGCGCCGCGTCTATCACGGCCCGAACGCCCACGAGCCCGGCGAGACCGTGCGACACGGCGAGCCGCCCTGCGTCTGCACGGACGCTGGCGAAGACCCGCATTGCCCGATCCACGGCTACGAGGCCGTGATCCGGCGGCTACGCGACGAGAACGAGCGCCTGCAAGACCTACTGGTCCACAGCTACGAGGCCGTCATCCGGCGGCTACGCGACGAGAGCGAGCGCCTGCAAGAACGCCGGGCCTGACGTAACGCAGCACGGATCGCCCGACGGGCGGGCGATCCGTGTCCCTTGGCGTGAGCTTCAGGCGACCGCTAGCTCGGGCTGGCGCTCGACCGCATCGGCGGCGCGCTTGTCCCCGATGGTGCGAAGCAGCGGCACGTAGGCGTCGATGATGACACCCGGTCGCTCGGTGCGCTCGACCCAGACCTTGCGCACGTGGCCGCAGAAGAAGAACTTGTCGTCGGAGTAGAGCACGCCCTTCAACCCGTCCATCACGCCGCGCACGAGCTTGTCGAGGTCGGGCGACTTCTCCACATGCAGCGGCGCGGAGTCCTTGAGCTTCGCCGCGTTGCGCCCCGAGCCGTAGTGGCTGGCCACGCGCACGAAGGTGAACGTCAGGTCGCAGCGGACGGGGCCGTCGACGACCGGCCCGTCGTACTGCTCGACGCAGCGCTGAGCGATGCTCGTGCGCCAGTCCTCCAGGCCCTCCGCCATCTCACGGGTGCGCGTGACGAACCGACCGTCAGGGGTAGTCACCGGCTCCGGCTTGCCGGTGAGCTTGTTCTTGCGAAAGACGACATCCGCTCGCTTGGAACCCTGCGCGCGCGGGTTGCCGTACACGACGATGTGGGCGATGTGGTCCATAGCTCACGACGAATGCTACCCCCTCAGGCGGCGGCAACAAGCGCAGCGCCCTGGCGCTTCGCCCAAGCCTGCCGCACGCCGCCGCTGCGCCCACGCAACGGCACGCCGTTGCGCCTCACGACGTTGGCCACGGTGGTGCGCCCCACGTCGACCATCCGGCAGATGTCCCCCACGGGCACGCCCTCCGCGTAGAGGCGGCAGACGCGCGCCTCGCGCTCCGGCGGCAACCTGCGCACCCGCGCGTTGACCTCGCTTCGAGGCACCAGCGGCTCCCCGGCGTGGATCAGGTGGTAGCGCACCCTGGAGTACGAGAAGCCCAGGATGCGCGCCGTCTGGCGCTGACTGCGCGTCCGGCGGTAGGTCTCAAGGATGCGCTCGACCTGATCGTGCGGCGTGCGCTGCGCGGTGCCGTGCAAGTTGCGTCCCGGCGGATGGACCCGCACGCCGCGCGCGTGCAGCGTCCGGTTCACGCTGGCCAGCGCCCGGCCGGTGAGCCCCGACACCTCGGTCATCGAGAGCCCCTCGGCGTACAGCGCCACCATCCGGTCCGCCTCGGCCTCGCTGACCGACTGCGAGCGCCGGGGCACGCCCAGGGACTTCAGGGAATGCGTCACCGCACCGCAGGAGCGTCCCATCGCCTTCGCGACCCGCACGACGCTCAGCCCCTCCTCGACGTACAGGCGGCGCATCTCGCGCGCCTCGGCCAGCGTGACGAGCGTGGCGCTCACGACTCTTCCTCGGCACCGTCGGGCATCGTCAGGCGGCGCAGATCGCCGTTGCTCACCTTCGCCAGCCTCCGCTGCGTGCGCGCCAGCGCCAGCCCCGGCGTCGGGTCCACGCGCCAGTCCGGCACGGTGCGGTGCTCGTAGTGGCGGGACTTGTCGCGCCGGTCGGCCTGCTGGTTCATGTCGAGCGGAAAGAGCGACCCGTCGGGGACCGTGCGCAACGCCCACACGCCCTGCTCGGCCACGAAGCGCAGGATCGCCTCGTGCGCACCCTTCCTGGCCAGGCACTCGATGGCCAGCGCGGTGTCCTCCGGCGTGTTGTAGCCGTCGCGGTACGGCAGGCACCGGCCGTGACGGCCGATGAACTGCATCATGTCCTCAAAGCTCGGCGGCGGGTCCTGAAGCTCCTGGTTGATCCGGTGGACGATCACGCCCAGCGGCGGCGCGAACTCCCGGCCCTCGTCCGACAGCTTGGTGATCGCAGAGACCACCACCTCCGCCTCAAACGGCACCAGCCGCGAGAACCAGAGCTTCGCGACCGCCTCGTCGCTCGGCCCGAGGTCCGAGTGCGGCCAGAGCATCTTCACCAGCGCCACCGCGTCGTACGCATCCGCTTGGTTCATCGTCCCTCCGCCCGTAGCTGCTCGGCCCGTTCGTGTAGCTCCTGCGGCGTCAAGCGCCCGCCACCGTACCGCCGACCGCCGTGCTGCGCGAGCCCGTTCACCTTGCCGTTCCCATTGCCGTTGACCGGGTGGCCGGTGTCGTCAATGCACTCGAAATCTTGCAGGTCGGGCGCGTTGTTCAGGAAGTTCCGATACCTCGCCACCACGTCCTTCGTCGGGTGGTCGACCACCCACGACGCCAAGTCGTACGCCGTCTTGACGAACGGCTTGCGCGGCTGGGCCATCATCGCCGTGAGCAGGGCCTTGACCGTGACCTCGCGAGCGCCGTGCTCAGCCGCCACTTGCCGAAGCACCTTGAGCACGACCTTCGCATGTGGCTGTAGTTCGACGGGGAATCCGTCGGGGACCTTGTTGCGATCCGCGCTCGCGCGCGCGTTTCGCTTAGCGGACGGTTCTTTGGACGGTTCTTGGACGGTTCGGGTGGCACTGGTGCCACCCCCTGCGGGCGCTGGTGCCACCCCATCGAGGCGCTCCTGCGACCCGTTGCGATTTGCCACGGGTGGCAATTTGCCACCCATCGACAGTCGGTACTTGTTCTGGCCTTTCGGCCCGAGGCCGTCTTCGATCAACCAGCCGTCTTCGACGAGCTTGCGCACGTTGCGCCTCGCCGTCGAGCGGTCGCAGTGGGCGTAGGTGGCAAGCGTGTCGAGCGCGGGGTATGCCTCCGTCCCGTCGGGGTGAGCGTGGTTCGCGAGCCCCAGCAGAACCACCTTGGCGTTCCCGCCGATGGGTACGCCGAGCGCCCAGGCGATCACCTCGATGCTCATGGCCGACCGACCCCGTAGATGCACGGATCGCTCGTCAACGCCGCCCCGTAATCCATCAGATACGCCTCGCTCTCGTCCCTTTCCGCGCCCCTCGCGCGGTCCTCAAACACGGAGCGCCAGGCTAAACCCGCCTGGCGCTCCATCAGGCCCACTGGGCCTCTTATCCCGGTGTGTGCGGGAAGAATGTCTGGGTCGATGTCCGACCGGCTACCTCTCGGCCCGGCGGATCGACAGGGGCTTGGCGATGTGGCGGCGGTCGGTACCGACCACGTAGCCGTCGTTGTCCACCTTGTCCACGAAGTCGACCTCCGCGACGCGGACCTTGACGATCAGGTCGATCACGTCGCCCTTGTCGAACTGGCCCTCGACGTTGACCTTGCCGCCCTGCATCTTGAAGCTCGACGAGTCGGGCTCTTCACCTCCGGCCAGCAGCGACAACTGCGTCCGGCGGCCCTCGATGCGTTCTTCATCCTCGTCGAACGCGCCCTGCTCGCCGCTGTCCACCTTGTCCTCGACGGACTCCGGGGCGTCGTCTTCGATGTCCCATTCGGGGTCGGTGTCCTCGCGCGGCGGGGTCTTCTCGTCGACTGCTTCCATCATGACCTCCCTTGGTGTGGGTCTATTTCGACTCCGGCGGGATCACGTTGGTCACGCGATCCAGGGGAACGTGGTAGCCGCCGACGATGGCATACGCGCCGGACGGGGCTACATGCGAACACTCGCCCTTGACCTGGCGCATGTCGGCGTGCTGGAGCAGCACGACGACGTGGCGACGGCCGATCATCGCGTCGCGCAGCGCGTCGAGGTGGGTGGTGGGATGCGCGCCCGTCATCGGTAGTAGCGCGGGCCGAGGTAGCGCTCGCAGCCGAGGTCGGATGCGGATGTGAGGTTCGGCGTCGACAGGCACGAGAATCGGAGCCGAGGGCTCGCGTTCTCATGAGCGGCATGGCATGGCAGACAGACGATCACGCGCACTCGCTCATCCCAGAGCAGAAACCAGGCGGGGATACCGCGCGCCTCGGCCACATGCTTGAGCACCTGCTTGGGCACCACGTGGTGCGGGGGGGCACCGCGCACCGGCTTGCCACACGCCACGCAGGGCGCGTCGTCCGGCACGTTGTGCCAGGCCTCACGCGCGTTCCTCGCCTCATCGCTCTCACGCTTTCTCGGGGTCGCTCGTGGCTGGAGGGGCTTGACCCCCTGGCCGAGTTGTGTCCGGCGCTTCAGGGCGGCCTGCTGTCCCTTCAGCGGCGTCTTACGCTGGAGGGCGCTCCGCTTCACGGAAGTTCTCAGTGTCCTCAGGGGTCTTGCCCGCAGGCAACTTGGCGGCGAGCAGGATCGACGCCCCGCGCGCCAGGTTGGCGAGTTCCTCCATCGCGTCTGCGATGGCATGGTCGCGGCGGGTCTGTGCCGCCGCCGACTGGATCGCGGCGTCTGTCTCAGTATCACTGTCACGACGGC
>C688J35102_120989698_pt1 | contig 12794 bp, 6 predicted proteins | sample HopSoiMetagenom2_FD_35102 | JGI IMG/M metagenome (IMG submission 35102)
GGATACCTTCCTTCGCGCGCAGGCGTTGATGCGCGCCGACACGCCGTACCAGGATCCGGTCATCGCGGGCAATGCGGCGGCAGTGTTTCCGCTGTTTTCCGACGGCACGGCGGGGAAGGGCGCCGGCGCCGCGGCAGTCGCCGTCGACGAGGTGCGGAGCGACGGCACGCTGATCCTTCGCGGTGGTTGGGCCCAGGGGCTGAACGTCGGCACCGAGCTACGGGAGCGAACGCCCGGCGGTGGCGATACCGGTGTCCGCGTGCGCATCACCTCGATGCACAGTCTGGCCCGCAGCGAGGCGAAGATCGTATCCGCCGGCAAACCACCTCCTTCGGTGAAGGTCGGAACGCTGCTCGAGATCACCGCCTGGTCCGCCGGGTTGGAACGTCCTCTGCGCGTCTGGATGCCGCATGTCAACGACGTCGCCTCGGCCGCGGCGTTCGCGCGCCGGCTGCGCGAGGCGGCGACTGCTTCCGGTGTCCACTGGATCGCCGATCCGACCGGGATGACTTCGGGCTGCAAGCTCCGTTGGCGCGACGGTTCGTGGGAGCTTATGATCCCCGGCCGCGCGGGGAGCCGGTTGGGACACGACGTCTCGACGGCGTCGGTGATCGCGCAGCTTCCGCGCGCCGCGTCGCTGTTCGTGCAACTTCCGGCGCCGGCGTCGCTGGTCCGATCGATCGGCGTCGGGCCGGGTACGGATTGCAACAACGTCGAGCCGATCACTGATCCGGCGGCCGCCGACTACGTCCTCACCGGTCGCCTGGGCGAGAAGGGCGTGGAGTACGCCTGGGTTCGTCCCGAGATCCTCCAGGAGGATCAGAAGAACACGCCGTTGCCGCCGCGGACCGATTGGGCTTCCCCTGAGCCCGCGACGAACGCGGCCATCGCCCTTCGCCAGTTGATTCTGCGGCTGCACACCATCATGGCCTGGCAGCACCTGCAGTCGCCTCAGCAATCGCGATCGCCGTATCTCCTGGTGGTGGACGACGACGAGAGCGGCGCGCCGGCGCTCGCCGCGACCGTCATCGGCCGGCGCTACCGCCTCGTCCTCCGTCTGGTCGACCCGACGGTGTCACACGTTCCGGCTCGTTTCTACTACATCGTCGGTATCGACAGTTTCGGCCGTAGCGTGCTTCTCTTCCCCAGGGGCGGCTCTGTCGAGAACAACTTCCCAATCCGCCGGGACGACAAGCCGCCGGAGGAGATCGTGGTGGCGCTGATGATGTCGGCGCCGCCGCCGGGAAAGGACACCTTCATCCTCATATCGAGCGATGAGTCGCTGCCCAATCCGTGGGTGCTCGAGTCGCCCGGTGTGCGCACACGCGGTCCGATGGGACAGACCCCACTCGAAGAGCTGTTGTCGCGCACCGGCGGATCGATGCGCGGTTTCGACTTGCCGTTGGTGCCGCCGATCTGGTCGGTCGATCGGCTCCTGATCGACTCCGTTCCGCAACCGTGATCGCTGTCCATCAGCGCTCGCGATAGACCTCGATCGGGTCGCTGACGACGCAGTCCTTGTCCTTGGGAAGCACCATGAGGATGTCCCCCTCGGCGAAGCGATACTGCGATCGGCAGGCGAAGACGTAAATCTTGTAGTTCTGGCCGGCGCCGTTGTCCGTTTCGCCGAGGTAGATCAGGCCGCTGAACGTGCCGTCGCGTTTGGCCCGCCCGACCAGCGGCTGGATCGAGATCTGCGATGAAGTCATGTACGGCGCGACAGCAAAGAAAGGCCAGCGCCCGGGCGGAACCCAGCCGGTCGCACGGATCTGACGGCACGGTTTGTCAGGAATGCATTGAGGATCGTTTGAAGCGCCGATGTGCTGCTCGTCATGCGGCGAGCGCACTTCCGGGAGCTTGGGAGTGGTGGGGCTTGGCGTGGCTGTTGCGGCGAGAGCCGCCATCAATACAGTGGCTGCGATCTTCATTTTTCGATTTCCTTTTCAAGCGTCACTTCGGCCGGGCCACACGACTGGACCGGCCGGTTTGCATCCGTGGAGCGGTCGAGGAACGACCCCTGATGCCGACCGCGCAGGAAGGCGGGGTCGGCGCTTGAGACGACGCGTACCTTGTAGGTGCCGGGGTTTCCGTAGTGCACGGCGAGGTCGACGACTTCGCCGGTATGGGTCGGGATGGGCTCGTCCCTGGGGTTTTGGTTGTAACAGACGTTGTTCACCGGCGAGCAGATCAAGACCGTGGCGAAGATTTCGGGACGAAGAATGCGGAACCGCACCACGTCGACTGGTTTCACCGCCGCGCCCGCGGCCGGCTTCAGAATTTCGCACGGCCGCGTAGGGGGCGCGCACCGTACGAGCCGTACGCCGCCAATGCCTCCCATGCGGCTCTCGGGCTGCTGCCCGTCGTGAGTCAATTGCGGAACGCGCTCGCTCACCCAGCCGGCGAGATTGCCGAGAGTGATCTCGCCGTTGGGCAGACACGAGGCATTCCCCTGCAGACCCTCGATGACGGCGCGGGTGAAGTAGCCATTGCCCTCGCCGGCCTGCGCGTACCCTCCCGGGCCCGTCGAGGAGAGCACGGCGTACGCCGTCCGGAGATTGACGTCTTCGAGGAATGTCTTCGGCAGCCGCGCGGGGAAGGACTCGGGCTTCGGCGAGGAGTAGCCTTGGCGAGGCTGGCTCCGGCAGGCGTCGATCAACAGGATCAGGCGTTTGGTCCCTTCCGCCGCGATGGAGTCGAGCACGTCCGCCAGCACCACGCCGCGAAATTCATTCAGCGCGGCGTCGGCCGTGAGGAGGTAGTGCTTTCCATGTTGCGATACGCCGTGTGAGGCGAAGGCGACGATGAGCACGCCGCGCGGTCCGACGCGCCGCGCCTGGGCGCGAACCGTCGTCATGATCGTCGGAGCGTCGAGGCATGAGCGTTGCGCGCCGCCGTGGCGATCCTCGATTACGGTCGCCTCGGAGCGTAGTGCGGCGAGATGCGTGCGCGAGGTGGGCTTTTCCGGACCTCCGGCCAGCAGCAACGTGACCTGATCCGGCGAGAGAAGCCGCAGCTGGTGGGTGAAGAGCCAGGCCAGGTCGACCGCGTCATCGGCCGCCCACGGCACTTCCAGGCCGCTTCGCTCGTGAAACGTCTGTACGCCGATGAAGACCGCGCCGGATCTTGGCCACTCGATCGGTGCGCCGGGAGGAAGAGACTCCGGACCGTTGCTTATGGCGCCGGTTCCACGCCCGGACCGATGGAGATCGGGTTGCGATGGGCCGCAACTCGCCGCGATCACGAGCGCCAGGAAGAGAGCCGATTCGCGACGGCGCATTTCGATGCTCCTGCTACGAGAGACACTGCAGGAAGCAGTAGGTAGGCGGCCCACGAACGCCGCGCTCGAATGTCCTAATGAGTGTGATCTGCCGTCTTGCGTCGCTCATCATCGTCGTCATCGCGCTGGTGGTCGGCGGCGCACGCGCCGAGGATCCTGCCGGGGCCGGGCTCGATCTGCTGGTCCTTGTAGATCGATCGGGAAGCATGTCGGAGCACATGCCGGCCACTGTGATCGACGCGCTTCCGATGACCTTGAACGTGGTGGCCTGGAGCGCGCGAAGCGCGCATCTGAAGCACCGCTTCGGCGTGGTCAGTTTCGGCTCCGCCGCGCGGGTCGACGTCCCCCTGACGATCGTGGACGCCGATGCGCTCCTCCAACTGCGCGACAGAGTTGGACGTCTGACAACCCGATCCCTCGGCAACACGAATTTCCCGGCGGCGTTCGAAGCTGCAGCGGAAGCATTTCGCATCCTTCCGGATGATTCGCGCCGCCGGCGTGCCATCCTCCTGCTTACCGACGGCCGCCCCGCCGTGCCGGGCGTGCGCACGAACGAGATACGCGCGGGCCTCGATCACTTGATGGACGCGCGGCGAATCAAGCCACCGGCCCTGCTGAGCGTCGTGCTGTTCGCGCCCGAGGGGGAAGGGGCACTCTGGCGCCGGCTGGCGCAGAATCGGGTGCACTCGGTGGGAGGCGATCGCGCCGATGTTCTCGAAGTGGTGCACAACGTCGTCACCTCGCTGGTCGGAACGCGCAGTACGCAGGCTCGAATCGTCGGCCTGTCGAACACGCTGGTGCTGCCGCCGTATCTCGACCTGGTGGTCTTTGACGTTTTGCGGGGTACGGGCGGGCGGCCGGTGACGGTCCTTCCGCCGAATTCGTCCGTCCCGCTCGACTCGCAGGCGCCGGGCGTCCAGGAAGTGCGCGTCGGCGACGTCCTTTCCACGATCGTGGTGCGGCGCCCCCGCGCCGGCGCGTGGACGTTCACCAAGTCCAATCCGGCGGCGCGAGTGCGGGTGCTCTCCCAGCAATTCTTTCCGCGCGGCACGCTCATCGAGCCGGCCGCGGCCCGGCCGGTGAGCCGGCACGCCATGGTCACGATGGGGTATCGCCTGGACGATGGCGCGGGCCGTCCGCTACGCGAGCTCGAGGGATATCCATTGTCGGTGGACCTCTCCCTGGCTGCACCCGGAGGCCACCGCGAGGTGTTTCCGATGGCGCCTCGACGGGCGGCGGGCGCGACGCTCTATCGCTCGACCCGGCCGGCCGCATGCGACGTCTCCGGCCGCTATTGGACCGAGGTGCTGGTGACGACGGCCGACAGCACGGGCCAACCCGTGCGCGTGTTCGAGGATCGCTGGTCGGGATTTGCCGTCGAGGAGGTGCGGACGCCGGCGATCGAAACGGTGACGGTGCCGCGCCCGCAGCATCACTGGTGGTCCGCGACGATCATCGCGGCGGCCTTGATCGCTGCCGTCGCCGCCGCGATTTGGAGGCGATGATGTCGGTTGCCGGCCGGTTGGGCCTACCTGAGGCAGTCCAGACGATGTTGCTCGTGGTGGTGGTGGTGCTCGCGCTGGCGGCGTGGTTCCCCGGAGTGACATTGGGCAGCATGCAGATTCCGAAGCTCGATTTCCGCCGGCGCCGCGCGCTGCGCAAGATCGGGCCGATCGCCGTCGTTCTCGGTATCGCGCTGGTGGTGCCTCTAGCGGCCCTTCGCCCGCCGCCAGTCGTCCTCTCCATCGCGGCGGCGGACGTCACGGAAAACGGCGACATCGACATCGCGATCGCCAACAGCGGAACATCCGCCGCGGTGCTGACCGGCCTCGAGCTGGAGGTTCTCCGGGAGTGTGCCGTGACGGCGCGGCCGGTGCTGACGACGGCGGCGACCTATCGGATTCCGATCGGCGATCTCGTTTCCGGCGGGCGGCGGAGGATCGTCATCCGCCATCTGGTGCCGGCCGGCGCGACGGAGCGGATTGTCATTGCTCCCGAGTCGTCTCACGCCGCGCGCGTGGCGCTCTCGGTTTACGCGTCGGGCCATCCGGCGCTACGGACGGTGCTCGATCTGGCGTTGTCCAACGACCGCGCGGATCACCGCTGATGACGAACGCCGCCCAGAAGCGCGGATGCGAATATCGCGTTCCGCGCAGCAGCGCGAGCTGTGCCTGGCGCAGCGCGTCGGCGGCCAACGCGCCGCGGCGCAGGCGGCGATAGAGCTCCTCCATCAGGACCGCCGATGCGTCGTCGTCGATGTTCCAGAGCGTGGAGATCACGCCCGGAGCTCCTGCGTAGAGGATGGCGCGGGTGAGGCTGACCATATCGTCCCCGCCGCCGCTCTTTCCGGCGGCGGTCTCGCATGCGGAGAGGACGGCGAGGTTGACGCCGCCGAGGTCGACCTTCGAGAGGATCTCGACGACGTCGAGCCTGCCGCCATGCGTGGCACTCGGCGCGAGGGCGAGAAAGCTGGCCGACGGGTCTCGCGCGTCGTATCGCGCGTGCGCGGCGATGTGCAACAGATCGAACCGACCGCCCAGCAGGTAGAGGCGGTCGGCCGTGGCACTCGATCCGAGGAGCGGCGTTGTGCCGAACGTTCGGGCGACGGCCGTTGCCTCGCGTGCGCTGCCGGGCAGCGACAGCCTCCCGCCGAGCGGATTGCCCAGAACGAGCGTGCCGCCATCGACCGGCGTCTCGTTGGCGCGGAGATATCGGAGCGTGCTGGCGCTCGGCGCGAGCGCCACGGTGTAGTCCTCCACGAGGTATCGGCCGCTCCTTGCGTCGCGTAGCGCCGCGAACGGCACGTAGTGCAGCTCGCCGTGCGGCACGATGATCAGCCGGCGGTGGCGGATGTGCCGGCGCAACGGTTCGATGAGCAGCCGGAAGGCTTCTTCCGCGGTGCCGAGAGCACGCGGCGGCCGTGCATCGACGGGCATGACTCCACGCGCATCCGGAGAGCGGAAGCTCGTCGCCCACGCCACAGTGCGCTCGAGCGATGGGCGATCGAAGGGAAGAGCTTCGGAGTGGATTGACGCTTCGTCGATCACCCACGCTCGTACTCCGTACGCGGAGACGAAATAGACGATTAGCGTGGTGGCAGCGGGCAGCGCCTTACGGACTTCGGCGAGGTGCAGCGGCTCGATCGTGGATAGCGGTCCGGAGGTGGGGCGGCGAGTGCCCATCATCTGCAGGAAGGCACGGGCGCGCGATCGCTCGCTATAGTCGAGCGCCTCCTCCGCGCGCCCATCGCGCAGCAGTGTCTCGATGGTGATGTCGTAGTACCAGCGCCGCTCGCTGCCGACATACGTGCTCATCAGCGCGGGGAGCCGGATGCCTCGCAGTGAATCGCCCTGCGCGTCCGCAGCCTGCTCGAGCCAGCGAATGGCCTCGGCGGTTTTTCCTTCCTTTAAATAGGTGGCTCCGATTCCGGCCATGTGGCCGCTACGAAGATCGCTGTTCGTCGACGTCGTCAGCGCCGCCATCCAAAGCTTGCGTGCGCCGGCGAGGTCGCCCGCCCCAAGGAGGTCGCGCGCGCTCATCTCCACCATCATGTCCGTGAGCATCGGCGCGGAGGTCAGGGTGTCGTTGGCGATGCTGCCGGTCAGGACCGACGAGTCGGCGGTCATCATGGTCAGGGTGTGCAGGAACGGCCAGAAGTGGTCGAACCACAGCCGTCCGCCGGGGAGGAGCTCGAGTTTATTGTCGAAGGATCTGAGGAACGCGGTCGATGGACCCCATTGGGCCGCTTTGTCCGAGGCATCCAACATGTCGATGATGGCCCGCGTCGGAGGCGAATTCGACGTGCCGGCGAGAGCGGCACCCTTCTCGAACGCCGAAGCGGCGTCGCGATAGGCGCCGATGGCAGCATAGGTCTGTCCGAGGCGTCCCCACGCTTTCGCCTCCTCCGTGGGCTCATTCAGTTTCTGGAATGCGGCGATCGCCTTCTCCAACGTGACCACGGCGCTCCCGTAGTCGCCGCGGACCAGTTGCGCGGAGGCCTCGGCCATTAGCGCGGAGGGGTTCGGTGGCGGCGTGGAGGTCAGCGCGAGCAAGAGCAGGGCGACGAGTCCGTTCATGAGACTGAAGACAACCAGCGGACGCGTTCGTGTCACCACAAAACGCGTTCTGAGTTGTCTTTCCTGATCAAGGGAGGCAATTGGTGCGGAGACTCACCGCGATGATCGTGCTGGTGCTGTCGTTCGCGAGCGCTGCGCTCGCAGAGGGCAACCACCTCATTCTGCTGATCGACGACAGCATGGACATGCGCGGGTGGAAGAGCGAGCTGGAGATGAAGCTTCCGGGCTGGCTGTTCCGCGGTCCGCTTCCGACCGACCCGTCCACTCCGCGATTCGACCCCGCGACCGACACGCTGTCGGTCCTCTACTTCTCGCTGCGGAAAGCCGGCGCGCCGGACGCTTGCAAGGCCGTGCGCGGCGACGTCATCACTTCCGAGACGCTGCTGCAGTCCGAGGCAATCGACGCGACGGACGAGGCGTCGTTCCGCCGCGGCTTGCACGAATCGCTCGAGCGCCCCTGCCGCTTCGACGGCCACCTCTCGCCGATCATCATCTCTCCTACGCTTGCCCTCCCGTACGTGCAGACGCACTTTCCCTCCGACCGGCTGTTCTCGCGCGTGCTGATCGCGGTGGTGACGAACGACGAGTTCAATTTCAAGGCATCGACGCCGGCGGCGGAGATGTCGTACCTGGTGCACGAGTTCCCGCAGTTCGGCGTCCAGGTCCCGCCGGAGACCACGGCAACCGCCGCGTCGATCACCAGAACGTTCAACTTCGACACGGACAGCGCGTGGTCCACCGACTGGCACGGCCTTCACTACCGCGTGATCGAAGCGATGTCGCGCGGACGGGCCGCCGATGCGGCCATGGTGTTCAACCGCCGCATCGAGCTCGAGCGGGTGGCTGCGGGAGGCAACCGCGTACTCGGCGTGCCGAAGATTCGCGGCACCGGGGACATCCGCATCCCGCCGAGCGAGCTCGTTCCCTTGAGCATCGAGTGGCGGCTATCGGGCGGCAACGCCCCGCACGACGTGCTCGATCTCACCCGCTGCGCTGCGCCGCTGTGCATCGCCGGCCTCGACGGCCTCCGCCTCGACCTCTTCCACCCGAGCGTGAATCCGCTCGTGCAATCGGCGTCCGATCCGCCGTTCGAGGCGCGCCAGCTCGATTTCCGGATCCGCTTCCGGCTGAACACCGGCGGCAAGCTCTACGACCACCTCGCGCTCGGGAGCGGCTGGCAGCGGATGGACCTGACGCCGGTCGCGCCGGAGTCGCTGTGGCTTCTCGCGGTTCCGCTACGCCTCGACAACTCGCTGATGAGCAGGCTTTGGTTTTTCGGTGATGGAGTGCCGCCCGATGGCGGCCTGACCGAGGAGGAGGCGACGGCGCGACTGCGCCGGCTGAATTTCGCCGCGTGGACGGTGACCATTCTGATTCTCCTCTTTCTGATCGGCCGCGCCGCACGCCGTTCGCGTGTCTACAGCTTCGTCCCGGAGGTGGAGTGGGTTCCGGCGGGCGAGGTCACGCTCGACTTCCACAGCCCAGGTCAGAGCCGCGTGCTCGTGGGCAGCCTGGTGGTACGAAACCGCGGGAGCGTCGGATGGCTTGGCCGACGCCTCGGCGGCGTCGATCAACCAACGCGGCCGGTGTCGGTCTCCATCGACGGCGTGCTGCGCGGCCTCATCGCCAAGGCAGGCTTCGATGTTCGGGAAGACGTCGCGATCGGCTTCTTCGACGACGAGCGGAGACTCGTCGCCGGCGTCCGCGAAACGGTCTCGGACGGACGCCAGATTCACCTCTTCCTTGCGGAGAGCGCCTTCGCCGATTTCGACGCCCCGGGCGTCATCGAGGAGCAGGTGGTGCCGCTGAGCATCAAAGTGAAGATGGAGTTCGCGCCGGGCGACGTCGCCTCGCCGCGCGACGCAACCATCGAAGTGGAGCTTCCGATCGAGGTCCGGGTCAAACCTGAGAAGCCGCCTTCTGCCTCGGTCGCGTACGAGCCGGCCGCCGGTGCCGATCTCCATTACCGGCACAACGCGCATCTGCCGATCGGACGGTTCCGCTTCCGCAGCCGCGCCGCGCACCGTTTCGCGGAGCCGTTTCGTGCCGCATACGCCCTCGGCGCGACGTGTGAAGGGCGTCCGCTGGCCGGGCATCCACTGAGGCTTACGCCCGCGGATGTTTCTCTGCCTACGCATGACGACGCCACGGCCACGGTCGAGCTGTGGTGCGGCGATGCGGAGGTGCGCAACCCTGATCCGGTCGCGCACTCCTATACCTTCGCCCTTCTCGGCGATCACCAGGCGGCGTACCCGGCGAACGCGCTCGGCTTCGACCTTCGCCGCGATCCCGCGCGCTCGGAGATCGAGCTCCATCTGACGTACCGCTCCAAACGTGTCGAGGTGTATTGGGACCGCGAGCGGGGATCGTGGGCGTGTCGCACCGGGACCGCCGACGCGCGGCTGGACGGGAACGCCCTCTCGTTTTCGAACCCCTCGCATTACCCGTTCGAGGCGCAGGAAGCCACCCGCATCGCCCTCGGCATCACGGTCGGCAATTCGGCCAGGAGCGGCAAAGGTGCGGTCACCGTCCGCTCGTCCGGCGCGCTGATGCTCGCCGAGGACGTCGCCGGCATGCTGCACGTGCGCGCGGGATGGGAGGCCGATGATGTGGTGGAGACGCCCCGCGATCCGCTCGTGGTGAACGAGGGTGACGACCCGGTGTCGGCCGATGTCTATCTCCGCTCCATGCCGATCGCGTCGATCGACGGGGGAGAGATCGCGCCGGAGAAGTGCAGCGTCCGCGTTGCGCTGGCGGTGGAGATCCGGACCGACAAGGGCCAGATCGAAAAACGCTCGCTCGACGTGCGCTTCCCGCTACACCTCGAGCAGCTACCGGGCGGCAACGTCATCGTCATCGACTTCGGCACGTCTTCGATCGCCGCGGCGGTGGGAACGGCGGGAGAGCGCAATGACAACCCGTTGCTCGATCTTCAACACGTCAAGGTCTATCAAAATGAAAGCGTCGCCACGGTGGATCCGACCGGCCCGGAGGTGAGCACGCCGTTCCTTCCAAGCTGGATCGTCTGCGACGCCGACGAACGGCAGACAGTTTCCGATTACGGGAAGAACTTGCCGCCGGGTTTCCCTCGATACACGGGGACCGACGGCGCCTCGCTGGTCCCCAGTTCTGCATCGTTCATCACCCTCCCGGCGCGCACGGAGGATCTGGCGGAGCGTCCCGGACGGGTTCTCCTCTCGCTCAAGACGTGGCTCGGAATGAATGCCGAGTTCGTCCCGCTACCGGCCGGAGAGATCGGCTTTCTCGACGGGACGAAGATGCGCCGCGAGCCGGCGCTGCCGCTCGACGATCTGATCGAGGCGAGCTACTCCGCGCTCGCGCAGGCCTATCTCAAGGCGCACGGTCCGCTCGGCGCCGGTCAGGTCGTGATCTGCCATCCGAATACCTTTTCCGATATCCACCGCGAACGCCTTCGCCGGCTGGCCTGGAATGCCTTGGCGGGTCCACTGGAGATCATTTCGCCCAAGCATCTGCATCTGATGAGCGAATCCGACGCGGTGGCGTACGCCTACTGCTGGGATCGGATGCGCGAGACGAAGCCGAAGGGGATCGAGCGCGTGCTCGTCTACGACCTCGGCGCGGGGACGCTCGACCTCTCGGTCATCACCATCGAGTGGAACGCGGATCCGATCTATCCGACCTTCCGGGCGCGCCACCACCTCGGCGTGCCGATCGCGGGCAACTACTTCGACGAGACCCTGGCCCGCATCATTCACGAGCTTCTGTTGGACGCGGCGGTGCTCGGCACCGGAAAGCTGGAGTACCGCTACCCGCTGGTCGCACACGAGAAGAAGTCCGACGAGCATGCGAAGGCCTCGCGCGCGTTCTGGCCGAAAATCCGGCGGGCAAAGCAGCAATGGGCGGAAGGGAAGGATTTCGAGGTCGTCGTCGGCGATCCGCTCGGGCAGGGCGAACGAACCACGCACCTTCTTGTGTATGACCCCAAAGCCCCGGGCGGCGAAGTTTCGTCCGAGCTGGACGGCCGTGCCGGCGTCGTGGTTCGCAACCTCGGGGAAAAGGAAGGCAACAAGCTCGTTCTGGTCATCCCGCGTGAGCAGGTGCTGGGTCACCCGCGCGTGGTTCGCCTCGTCGAGTTCGTAACACGCGAAGTGATCCGGGAGGCGCTCGGCGTGGCAGGGCTTCGCGCAGCGGAGATCGACACGCTGATCGTCTCCGGACGCGGTGCGCTGTGGCCGGGCCTTCGCGAACACCTGGAGGAGGAACTGCCGAAAGCGCGCGTGGCCGCCTTCGCCAACAGCGAGATGATGAAAGCGGCGGTGGCGCGCGGCGCGATCGCGCGGCACGATCTCGTGCGCCAGAGCCTCGTGGAGCCGGACGACCAGATTCGCGGACGGCTCGCCGTGGTCTACGGACGCGAGGCCGGCACGCACGCCGTCTTCGAGGATCAGTGGGACCGGCCGATCACGATCCCGGTGGCGAAGTTCCGGATCGTCGACGTCGGCCTCAGCGCGCCCGACCCTGCCCGCGACCTCGGCAACGGCTCGTTGCGTAAGCACTTCTACGTCGGCGTGGGGCGCCACGAGTACGCCACGCGGCAAGTGGGTGGAAACATTCTTCGCTTCCAGCGCGTCGGCGCCGGCGAAATTGTGATCACCAACCAGGAGGGAGATCAGTACCGGATCGGCAGGCGGGACACCGTCCATCACGCGTACGCCACGTGGCCCATCGGTCACCCCCTGCTGAGCCCTGACGAGGAGCGGGCCTGATGCGCATGCGAATGCTTCCCGCCGTTTTTCTTCTGCTCGCCACGACAGCCACGGCAGCGCCGCCGAGCGTCCTTTTGCAGCGTTACGACGCCACGCTCGCCAACGGAGCGCATAGCGCGCTCTGCGTCATTCCTCCGGGCGGTGACAACCCCGCGGGACGTGCGCGATTTATCTGCTTCTATCTCCTTCCAGGGCAACAGCGGATGCGCGACGACAACGGGAAAGGTCAGGATCTCGTTCCCGCGCCGCCTGTCGATCCCAACTTCAACGTGTGGTTCACCCAGAGCCGTCAGGGCGCGCTGAAATGCGATCTCACGGCGGCGCTGAATGGCTCGGCCATTCCCACCCAGGCAACGCTGGTGGAGGCATGCCCGAGCGCTAAGTACGCCGATCAAACCATCGCGGCAACGACCGCGGAGACCTTCGTTGAACACGTACACAAAGCCGCGGCGGCGCTCGTACCGGCCCCGCCGCCTCCGAAGCAGGAACCCACTCCTTCGGTGAAGAAGGACCCCGTCGCCAACTCCGCGGGTACTTCGACGACGGGAACGGTAAATCAGCGGCTGTCAGGTCCGGCTGCCGGGACGACGACGGTATCGAAGACCGAGACGTCGACAACGACGACCGGCACCTCGACGATGACTGATACCTCCACAACGGCGACCGACACGTCCACAACAACCCAAACGTCGA
>C688J35102_120989697_pt1 | contig 12784 bp, 14 predicted proteins | sample HopSoiMetagenom2_FD_35102 | JGI IMG/M metagenome (IMG submission 35102)
GCGCCGGCGTGCTGCGCGTGCCATCCTCCATGTAGTTGACCGCCATGCAGTCGATCGTGCGCGGACCCGGCACCGGCGGACGGATGCGCACGCTCGACACCGGCACTTCGATGCCGTGCGCCGCCGCCTCGAGCCGCGGCTTGTGGCTGTCCCAACGCTCGATCAGGCCATTCATTAAACTGCCCGGGCCGGCATGTGGGATGTCCTTAACTGCGGCGCTGACGTCAACCACGACGTCGTTCTTCAGCACGCCGAGCTTGAAATCATCGAAAAAGAGTAACTTCATCGTGTGTCCCTCACAAGGAGTGCGATCGAATACGTTATTCGATCCTGGCGATCCCGGCCTTGGTGATGATGTCCCGGTATTTCACAACCTCGTCCGACAGGAATGTCGCGGCTTGGTCGAGCTCGAGCCCGATCGGCGCGGCACCGATTTCTTCGAATCTCACGCGCACGGCAGGATCTTTCAGGGCTTCGTTCAACGCGGCGTTCAGCCGTTCCAGGATTTCCCTCGGCACGCCGGCGGGTGCGCCGAGCCCGAACCAGCCGTCGAACTTGTATTGCGGCAAGCCCGCTTGCGCGGTGGTCGGCGTATCGGGCAGCACCGCGAGCCGAGCATCTCCCGCGACGGCGAGCGGGATAGCCCCATTAGCTGTCAGCGGCCCGGCGACGTTCGGATACCAGGCGAAGCCGAGTTGCACCGTGCCGGCGATCAAATCCGGTCCGAATTGCGCGATGTTGCGATAGGGGACGTGCGTGAGTTTCACGTTGGCGACTTGGGCAAAATATGCGCCGGCCAGATGCTGGGACGAGCCGATACCGACCGATCCGTAATTCAAAGCCCCCGGCTCTTTCCTGGCGCGCTCGATCAGGTCCTTGACGGTGGTGACGCGCAGCTTGTTGCTCGCCGTCACCACGACGGTAAAGCTGGCGAACGGCGAGATCAGGACCAGGTCCTTTTGGGGATCGTAGCCCAGTTCCTTGTAGAGCGTGAGATTGGCGGCCATCGGGCCGGAGGCCGCGCCGACCAGGGTGTAGCCATCGGGAGCAGCCCTGGCCGCCAGCGCGGTGCCGAGATTGCCGCCGGCGCCCGGTTTGTTTTCCACCACGATCGGCTGCCCAAGGATGGTCGCCATCTTGTTGAAAAGCACCCGACTGACCACGTCGCTGGCGCTGCCGCCGGCAAACGGCATGATCATGGTAATCGGCCGGGTCGGAAAGCCTTGCGCGCTCGCGGTATCGCAGACGAATGCAGCCGAAGCCCACACCGCCAGGACCAGCGATCTAGTGAATTTCATGTTCCTACCTAAATATGAATCGACGTCGTTGCGCGTTGCCGCGGATATCCGTTTGCAGCTCGGTCAGCCGCTTTTGCGCAATTCGACCTCGGCGTCATAGCCGTAAAGCCGCTCCTGTTCCGGCGGAAACGTCGCCGTCTCAGGGACGCGGTTGGACCGCATCCGATCGTTGCGCGCCCTGATCGCCGCAGCGTCGTTCATCTGATAAAGCTCTTCCTCCCGCCTCGCGAGACCTTGCATCCATGCCGTGCGCGGCAGCCGCATCCTGACGAAGCGCGCGAGCGCCTCGATCGGCCGGCTCTCACATTCGGCGATGCAGCCAGCCAGCACGTAGGCGTCTTCGATGCTTTGGGCGCCGCCCTGGGCGTAGAACGGCATCATTGGATGGGCGGCGTCACCCATCAGGACGGCACGACCGACCTGCCAGTCCGGCAACGGCTCGCGGTCGTACAGCGCCTGGCGCAGCACTTTCGGGGTCGCGGCGATGATCTCGCGAATGGTCGAATGCCAACCCTCATATTCAGCCAATGCATCCTCATTCCTGCCTTCGGCCAGCCAGGATTCCTGCGCAGGTTGCGATGAGCGGCTGATGCCGATCCAGTTGAAGGTCTTGCCGGCCGAGACGTAATACTGGACGATGCTGCGGTTCGGCCCCATCCAGACGCCGACGACGCTACCAAGATCGAGATGCGCCACGCGTTCGGCGGGCACCAGGCCGCGCCAGGCAACGTTGCCGGTGTAGCGAGGCAGCTCCTTGCCGAACAACTGCGCACGCACGGTCGAGTGAATTCCATCGGCGCCGACCAGAATGTCGCCTTGCGCAGTCGACCCGTCGGCGAGCTTGAGCGAGACCCCGCTTCGATCCTGGTCGATGCGCTCGACACGCGAGCCAAGCCGGACGCCTTGTTCGCCGAGACCGCCTAACAGGACCTCGAGCAATTCTGCCCGGTGGGCGGCGTAGTAGGGTGAGCCAAAATGCGCCTCCGCTTTCTGCCCGAGCGGCGTGTAATACAGCCTTTCGCCAGTGTCCCAGCCGCGATAATCGCGACCTTCCGGATAGGTCGCGACACGCTTGAGCGCCTCGCCAAGCCCAAGCTTGAGCAGGATACGCGCGGCATTTGAAGAGATCTGAAGGCCGGCGCCTACCTGTCCGAACGCCGCCGTCTGTTCAAACAGTTGCACGTCGATGCCGCGTTGCCGCAGCGCCAGCATGGCGGTGATGCCGCCGATACCGCCGCCGACGACAAGAACTTTCAGGCGAGCCATTGACGTTTCTTCCCTGTCGTTTCTGGAGTTTTCCGTGAACGGCATTGTGCCGTTTTTTCCATGGCCGGCAATGGAGTCTTTTGCCAGCCGCATCGACACGTGAACAGGGTTCGCGTTGTCGCAATCAATGGCAAGGAGCGGCATAACGGCGTCGAGCGGGCTTTTTTGGTGCCGCATCCGCTTTCGTTTCGGAACTATGGAACGATGACATCGATCGCTTTGGGGAGCACCCGGAATGACGCTGGTGTCCGTGTGACGAGTTCACCATCTGCGTTGATGGGCCGCGGTCGGCGCGTCCGAACTTCAAATTGACTGCTGCTGAGCTCGACAACCTCCTTGAAGGCTCCATGCTCTCCCGCGCGGAAGGATCGAAACATCAGAACGATGCGCCAGGCATTCACAAACTCCAGGCTGTAAAGACGCAACGCTTCGTCAGTGATCGATGCATCCTTGTGAATGACATTTCCGCCGCCGTAGTAACGGCCGTTTCCAACCGCGATTTGCAGGGTGAGGGAACTGAATTGTCTACCGCCACACCTGATTTGCGCCCGGAAGGGTCGCGCCCCCGCCAACACGCGTAACGCGGCGAAAGCATAACCAAGCCTTCCAAACCGGCTTTTCAAGTCGCGCGTCAATTTTTGGGACAGGTCGGTGCTAAGACCAAGGCTTGCGACGTTGAAGAACATCACGTCGTTGACCAGTCCGATATCTATCGACTGGGTCTTCCCCGCGGCGATCACTTCGATCGCTTCACCGAGATCGGTCGGTATACCGAGTGTTCGGGCAAGATCATTGGCGGTGCCTAATGGAAGAATTCCCAAGGGCCGACGCACCTTGGCCACGGCCTGCGCGGCGGCGTTTAATGTGCCGTCGCCTCCTCCGACCACGATCAGATCTACCGCGCCTCCCTGGCGGGCGATCAAGTCGGAAAGCTCTTCGCGACTCCCGCAATTTTTGTGGACCGAGGTGATGCCGGCTTTGCGTAAGCCTTCGCTAACGTCTCGCAGACCCTCTTTGCCGCGTCGGCTTTTTTCATTCACAATCAACAGCGCGCGCTGAGACATGCGATCGAGGCCTGGGTTTCAACGGCGCTATGACGAGGCGGCTGCAGTCGGCTGCCGACGCGCTTCAGACACGCCGACGCCCCGCTATCATCCCATAAATGAGCAAGACGATGATGGCGCCAATGACGGCGCCGATCAGGCCTGCGCCTTCGCCTGGGCGATACCAGCCGAGCGCCTGGCCGAGATAGGTGGCAACAAACGCACCGACGATTCCCAGAATAGTGGTCAGAATGAAACCGGAGGGCTCATTGTCTCCGGGCATGATGAACTTCGCAATGACGCCGGCGACGAAGCCAATGATGATTGTCCATAAAACGCCCATATGACCACTCTCCTCTATGTTCGTATCTCAGTGGGGAAGACGACCATCAGGCGTATACCGATCGACCGCCTCGGGAAGCTGCCGCGACAGTCTGGCCAAAAGCTCCTCCTGCGACAACCCGGTTTGCTGCTCAAGGGCGGCCAGGACGTCCGGTCCGATGGCTTGCTTTAATTCGCCTGGAGGGAGCTCCTTGTTAGGCCCCTTGTTAATCCACGACTGAGCGGCTTCCCCTTGGCCGTTCTGCTTGAACCGTTCCAGCAGCTCACCTAGACCGCCGTTCAAGAGCCCACCTACTCCACCGCCTGCAAGCGCATCCCCCAGGTTGTTGAGCAGGCCGCCTAATGGGCCGGACTGGGTGTTGCCGCTTTGCTGGCCGCCACCTGTGGCACCTTGCAACATCTCGGCAAGTTTGTCCCGGTTTTGATAGCCTGCCAGAGCGACCAACCCCAACAGCGCGGTCAATGACGGCATTCCTCGGGACATGGTTCGCTCCTTTGCTCGATTATCCAGCGGCAACGCGCGCTGGTCACCTCGGTTCCAGTCGGGCCGCCGAAACCGGACCTTTCTGCCTCCTGCGGCGTTCAATCACGTCCAACAGTATTTTTGCCTCTTAAAGCGACGGGCTTCGTGGCCGTCCGAAACCGCACAAGGAACGAAATGAGCATTTTCGGAAAAATCATGAGCGCTATTTTTGGCGGTAACGTCGAGGCCTCAAGCTCTGCAACGGCGACCGCCGGCACTTCAACGTCGGCCGCAAGCGCTTCATCGAGTTCGCCATCGGCAAAAGCCGTCGATATCGCTCCGATTCTCGACAAAGCGGTTGCCGAACAGAAGGAAAAGCTGCAGTGGCGTACTTCGATCGTCGATTTGATGAAGGCGCTAAAAATAGATTCAAGTCTTACCGCTCGTAAGGAATTAGCCAAGGAGCTGGGCTATACCGGCGACATGAACGATTCCGGCAGCATGAACATCTGGTTGCACAAGCAAGTGATGTCCAAACTTGCGGCGAATGGTGGAAAGGTGCCGGACGATCTTAAACATTGACTTAGTTCGCTCAGTTGGGGCGGCGCAATTTGAGCTAACGCGTGAGCTCGGGCAGGTTCATACGTTCATGAACCCTCGTTGGCGGGATGCCCCCCTTCGCCATTTCGATGCGCCAGTGCATATGGTTGAGTTCGCGCATGGAATGCGCATCAGGATTGATGCTGGCGCGACGCTCGCCAGTTGCGGTCCAGTGACGAAAGCGGTTGATCACGATCGACCAACTGGTCGAGCTTGTGACGGATCTCCCCGTCACCCGGCGGCGTCGCTGAGCGAAGCTGCTCACTTCGCGCCTCGACGCCATTGAATGCGTGCGGTGGTAAATTGCCCTGCACCGACATTTCCGGTGCTGCTCTTCCATGTCGCTGCTCCGTAGCTGATTCTGGGACGGGCGAAGATAATACGAAAGTGTGCAGAAAAAGGACGACCGTCAATCGTCCGCCGGTATCAATCCGACGCGCTTGTGATCTCGCCAGATCTCAATAGCGTAGCGGTCGATGTATTTGCGGGCTTCCAACAGCACCGCATCGTCGTCATCGCACTGGATGATCTGAGGCGAGCCGAATACGCGACCTTCCCGATCCACCTTATAGATTCGATACGTGACCACACATCCTCCGAAATGAGATCACGCCTGCCACGGCGAAGGACATATGGTCGGATCATTTGATGTGATTCATCAAACTTTGGTTCCTCGGCTTTTCGGTCGGTCGGTACCTCCTCCTTGGTGCCCTCATATGGCGGAGCGTGGAAAGAAGTTCCGCGTTTCGATCTTGGTAACCACAGGCGAACAGCGTCCGAAACTGGAATGGGGCTGGGCGAGTTGAGGCGCCAACGAATGTCCCCGCAAGCTCGCCAGCAAAAATGTTCAACCATCCTTCGCTCCACGCCGTCGTAAGACCGCACTGTCCGAATTGCCACCGCCCTATGGAGTGGGCCTGTGCCGCTCTCGGGCCCTCCGTCGAACTGCGCAATTTTGAATGCCGAAAATGCGACCACCTGCTGATTCTTCCTATCAGGCCGGTGGGTCGTAATGCGCATCAAGCTGCACCGGCAGCGAGTCTTTGAGGAAGTCGCGCCGATCTGCTCTATAAACTCGCTGGACTTGGCAGTGCGTTTTCGTCTCAATGCCCGCGCCTCGAAGAAAGAGTCGTGGGAGCGATGCGACCTGGCGTTTGCATTAACGGAGAAAAGCGATGGATTTGAAGGGCGCGGTTGCACTGGTGACGGGCGGCAATGGTGGCTTGGGGCAGCGCATCTGCCATGCGCTGGCGGAGCAGGGCGCACATCTGGCCGTCATGTACGCGCGCAGCCGCGACCAGGCGGAAAGCGTCGCCGGCGAACTGATGTCGCGTTATCAAGTCAAAGCGCAAGCTTTTGCGTGTGACATAGCAGACGGCCCGGCTGTGGAGGGGCTGGTAGGCGAGGTAACCAGAGCCTTCGGCCGCCTCGATGTTCTGATCAACGACGCCGCTTACAACGTCTCGATCCCGTTCGGCGATCTCGACAGTCTCACGCTGGAGGTGTGGGACAAGATCATGGCCGTCAACCTGACCGGGCCGATGCGTCTGACCAAGGCGGTGGCTCCTGTCATGAAGGCGCAGGGGCGAGGCCGCATCGTCAACATCGCTTCGGTCGCAGGTCTGAGCCCAACCGGCTCATCCATCGCCTATGCCGTGTCGAAAGCGGGGCTCATTCATCTGACGCGTTGCATGGCGGTAGCGCTGGCGCCAGAGACGCTGGTCAACTGCGTGGCGCCGGGCCTGCTGGACGGCACGCGCGCGACAGCCAATCTGCGTCCCGAGCAGGTCGAACGCTCCGCATCCACCTCGCTCCTGAAAAGGCCGGCCGACAAGGACGACTGCGCCGACATGGTTGTCGCGATGTGCCGCACCGAGACCATGACCGGGCAGACCGTCGTCATCGACTCCGGACGCATCTTCCATTAGGTGCGTAGGGCGCAATAAGCGAAGCGCATTGCGCCATCCGGGCGGCTTCCGATAAACCGGCTACCGCGGCAAGGCTCGAAGCGGCGCAATAAGCAATTGCGCCCTACGGAGCTACTCTGAGGTTTGATCGATGACTGTCTGGTCCCCTTTCAGGTTCAACAGCGGACAACAGACGGCAAACCGGTTTGCGATCGCGCCGCTGACCACCGATGCTTCCCATGAAGACGGCACGGTTACCGAACACGAACTCGAATTTGTGCGGCGGCGTGCGGCCAGCGGATTCGGGGTGGCCGTTTCTTCCGCGGCTTACGTCGAAGACGACGGGCGCTCCTGGCAGGGCATAGGTGCGGCACACGAGGGACACCTATCCAGTCTCCGTCGGCTCGCTGAAGCAATGCGCGCCGCAGGAGGTCTTGCGATCCTCCAGATCTACGATGGTGGCCGCATCGCAAAGCCGGCGTTGACAGGGGAGCATCGTCTGCGCGCGCCTTCTGCGGTGGCATCGTTGCGTCCCGGCGCGACGACGCCAAGGGCGATGACGGCCGACGAAATTGAACGCCTGATTGCAAGCTTCCGAAACGCTGCTTCGCTGGCTCGAAAGGCCGGCTTCGACGGCGTTGAGATCCACGGCGCCAACCACTACGCGGTTCACCAGTTTTTCTCACCACGCGCCAACCATCGCGTCGATCATTGGGGCGGCACGCTTTCAAAGCGCATGAATTTTCCGCTCGCGGTCGCGGAGGCGGTTCGCGGCGCTCTCGGCCCGAAGCTGATCGCAGGGTTTCGCGTGACGCCATTCGAGTCCGAACCGGGCGGTTACAGGCTTGAGGACGCCAAGCTGCTCTGTAATGAGCTTGCCGGGCTGCAGCTCGACTACATCTCGGTTTCGCTCGATGACTATCGCAACAGCCGGCCTGCGGGAGAGACCCGTGTCTATAATGGTCCGGTCGAGACGAGTTATGTGCCGGCAGAAAACCCGGTCACGGAATTTGCGCGCGTCATCGCCGGCCGCAGCGCTGTCATGGCAAGCGGGGGGATCAGAACGTGCAAGGATGCCGAGGGGGCGATCGAAATGGGAGCCGATCTGGTTGCGGTAGGACGCGCGGTAGTGGTCGATCCGGAGTGGCTCGCCAAAGTCCGAAGCAAGCGTGAAGCATCGATCCTTGCCGGACTGCCGAAGGAGGAACCGGAGATAGCCAGCGCGTTGACCATTCCTCCGCGAATGGTCGAATACCTGTTGAGCCGTCCGGGTTGGATCCCCCGCCTTTAGCGCGTAGGGCGCAATAAGCGAAGCGCATTGCGCCGTCCGGGCTACCTGATTGTGCTACAATCCAGTAGCGCAATATGGAAAAGAGAGTAGCCCATGATCGATTCAAGCCGACGCACCGTTCTTGCGACCGGTGTTGCTGCCGCGGCGGCAAGCGCAATGCCGCAAGTGTTCGCCCAAGCACAGCCTGCGGGGGCGGTGTTAGGATTGCCGGCGGGCGCCAAGGTCGGCTTCTACGAGAATGGCAATATCCGCATCCGCTACGCCGTGATCGGCTCAGGCTTCCCGCTGCTGGCGACGCCCGGCGGTGGCTTGAACTCGTGTATCGCCGTGTGGGCGCGTGCGGTGATTAACATTCCGGAGGAGTTCAAGAACGACTTCCGCGTGATTACGATGGACCAGCGCAACGCTACGGGCGGCGAGTCCACCGGCCCGGTGCCGGTCGACGATCCCTGGGGCGCGTTCGCCGACGACCAGTTGGGCGTGATGGACCATCTCGGCATCGACAAGTTCAGCTTCTTCGGCAATTGCATCGGCGGCCCGTTCGCGATGAAGTTGATGGAGCGGGCGCCGCAGCGGGTCACTGCCGCGATATTGAGCCAGCCGGTCGGGCATAACCCGGCGAACCCGGATTACATGTACGACGCCGGCAAGACCGTCTGGGCCAAGGATCTGCGCGAGCGCCGACCCGACGTCTCGATGGAAACAATCGAGAAATATCTGCACAACCTTTACCGTGCGCCGCCCGATTTCGTGTACAGCGTCTCGCGCGACTTCGCGAAATCATGCCAGACACCGATGCTGGTACTCCCGGACGACGTCGCCGCGCATCCGCTGGTGACTTCGATCGACGTGGCCTCGCTCTGCCCGAACGCCGAGATCACGGTATTCCCCTGGAAGGAGCCGCCGGAGCTGAAGGCGCGCACCATCAATCGCGCGCGCACCTTCCTGAAGCGACATCAGACGGCGTAGCGAAGTCGAAATCACCGGGATCGTTGCGGTATCTCACTCCGGCTGGATGTTCGCATCCTTTACCACCTTGGCCCATTTCGCGATCTCGGCTTTGATGTGGTCGGAAAATTGCGCTGGCGAGCCGCCTGCCGGCTCCACGCCCTGGTCCAGGAAGCGGCGCCTGACGTCCTCCATTTTCAGGATCGCGTTCATTTCGCTATTCAGCTTGCGGGCGACCGCAGGCGCCATCCCAGCGGGGCCAACCACGCCGAACCACACGGTGACCTCGTAACCGGGCGCCCCCGCTTCCGAGATCGTGGGAACGCCGGCGGCGAGCGCCGAGCGCGTCTTGCTGGAGACCCCTAGCGCGCGCAATTTGCCGGCGTTGACCTGGGGCAACACGTTCGGTGTGTTGTCGAACGCCGTATCGATGTGATCGCCGAGCAGGTCGTTCACCATCGGCGCGCTGCCCTTATAGGGCACGTGCACGACGTCGATTCCGGTCATGCTCTTGAACAATTCCATCGACAGATGGTTCGATGAACCGACCCCGGTCGAGCCATAGCTGACCTTGCCGGGATTTTTCCGCGCGTAGTCGAGAAATTCCTGCACCGTATTGATCGGCAGCGAGGGCCTGATCACCAGCAGGTTCTGCGTCTGGCCGCCGAGGATCAGGGGAGTGAAGTCCTTCAGCGTATCGTAAGGCAGGCTCTTGTAGATCGAAGGATTGGCGCCGAATGGAAACGCCACGCCGAGCAACGTGTAGCCGTCGGGTGCGGCCTTGGCGACGGAGTCGGTGCCGATCAGCGTGCCGCCGCCCGGCCGGTTCTCGACCACGACTGGAACGCCCCAGGCTTCGCTGAGCTTTTGCGCGAAGATGCGTCCCATCGTGTCGTTGAAGGCGCCGGGCGGATAGGGAACGACGTATCGGATCGTCCGGTTGGGGTACGTGTCCCCGTCGGCTGGAGCCGGTGTCCCCTGCGCATGGGCACAGGATGCGCCGACCGAGAGCAGCAGCAGTCCACGGCAGGCGAGGCGAACAACGCGGGATATGAGTTCAGACATAACACGGCCCTTCGATCAGTGGGTGCGCATTGACAAACGCCTCGTCGATCTCGACCCCGAGACCGGGGATTTCCGACGGCATCACGCAACCATCCTTGTCGAGCGTGTAGGGAACGCCGCCGACTTCGTCGCGGAACGGATTGTGCCTGGCGACGTCGCCTTCGAAATAGCCGGGGACGTCGACGGACGCCAGCACGTTGATGGTCGCGGCCATGTTGATGCCCGTCGCTGAGGTGTGCGGATTGAAAGACAGCTTCCAGGCCGAAGCCATCGCCGCGATCCGCATGGTTTCGGTGACGCCGCCGGTCTTCGAAAGGTCCGGCTGCACGAAACTGACGGCGCCATCCTCGATCAGGCGGGTGAACTCGAAGCGGGTGTAGTGGTTCTCGCCGGCCGCGAGCGGCGTCGTGCCGAGCGAGGCGCCGGTCTGGTAGGACCGGTAGTCCTGCGCCGGGAACGGCTCTTCGAGCCAGCCGATCCCGAGCTCGTCATAGGCCGGCATTACCCGGCGCACGTCGTCGACGGTGTAGCCGGTATTGGCATCGACGAGGATCTCGATGGTCTCGCCGACGGCTTCGCGCACGGCCCTGGCGCGGGCGACATCGTCGCGCGGGTTGTCGCCGACGCGCAGTTTGACCGCCTTGTAGCCTTTGGCCACGTAACCGAGCGCCTCCTGCGCCAGCGACGCCGGCGGCTGATAGCCGAGCGAGATGCCGCCGGCATAGGCCTTGATCGGTTTCGAAGCCCCGCCGAGCAATTTATAAAGCGGCCAGCCCGCCGCCTTGGCGCGGATGTCCCATAGCGCCAGATCGAGGCCGCTGAGCGCCATCGCGGCCGCGTAGCCCATGCCGTGGCTTGCGAGTTGCATCTGGTAGACCCGCTGCCAGACGCCGACCACGTTCATGGCATCCATGCCGACCACGAGTTCGGAGATCGTGGTGTCGATCAGCTTCGCGATCGCGCCGGGGCAGCGGCCGTGATGCGCTTCGCCCCAGCCGATCGGGCCTTCGTCCGTCATGACCTTCACCAGCACCGCGTCGCGCTTCACCGCGCGACCGATGCCGAGCCGCACGTTCTGGCCCTCGGGCACCTTGTAGGAGATCGGAACGGCCTTGATGGATCGGATGCGCATGGAAACCCTCATTGTGCCTTGTAGGCGGGATTGACGAGATTGAGCGGCGCTTCGCCGCGCAGGATACGCAGCATCTCCTCGGCCGAACCGACCGCCATCGCCCGGCTGCTGGTCGCGGTGATCCCAGCGGTGTGCGGCGTCAACAGCAGCTTGGGGCAATCGAACAGCGCATCATCGGGCGGCAATGGCTGCACGTCGAACACGTCGAGCGCGGCGCCGCCGATTCTCCCCGATCGCAAGGCGTCGATGAGGGCCGCCGTCTCGATCACGGCGCCGCGCGAAACGTTGACCAGCACCGCGTGCGGCCGCATCCGGCCGAGCAGGTCGCGGTTCACCATGCCGCGCGTCTGCTCGGTCAAGGCGCAGCAGATGACGATCGCGTCGCTTCGGGCGAACAGCTCGCTGAGGCCAACTTCCTCGATGCCAGAAGGCATCGAACCCTTGCGGCTCGAGCTGCCGAGTAGCTGCATTCCAAATCCGTCCCGTGCGATGGCGGCGATGCGGCGGCCGATCGTGCCGACGCCAAGAATGCCGAGGGTGGAAGCCTGCAATTCGCTCACGGCCTCGGCCGAGCCCCGCGCCGCGCCCCAGCCCTCACCGCGCAACCGGTCATCGAGCTTCTGCAGCGGCCGGCGCAAATGCATCAGCGCCGACATGACATATTCGGCGACCGCGTTGGTGTTGCTGCCGGGTAGGTTGGCGACCGCGATGCCGCGCGCGGTGGCGGCGGCGACCGGAATGAAGTCGAGGCCGACGCCGTGGCGCACCATCGCTTTCAGCCGCGGCGCGTGGTCGACAATATCGTCGGGCAGTTTGGCGCGCACGATAATGCCGTCCGCCTCGCCGGCCCATTGGCGCAAGGTGTCCGGCTGCGCGTCGGGGGCGGTGATCAGCCGGACATGGGGAGCCAGGATCGCTTCGCCATCGGGATGCATCGGGTTGGTCAGGAGGACGACAGGGTTATTAGGCATCGCCGTCACGCCACCCGGTAACGGTCGATCACGGCGCGGTCCACCTCGATGCCGAGGCCGGCTCCCGTTGGAACCGGGATGACGCCCTTGACCTGTTGGATCGGTTTGACCGCGAGATGATCCCGGAACGGGTTTTCTTCCTGCTCGAATTCCAGCATCGGCGGCATCGGAAACAGGCTCGGCGGCTGGTTTGGGAGCGAGGCAAGAAACTGGATGGTGGCGGCGAGGCCCACGGCAGAGCCCCAGGCATGCGGCACGCATTCCACGCCGTGGGTCGAGGCCAGCATCGCGATGTTCTTGCATTCGGAGATACCGCCGGCCGCGCAAACATCCGGCTGCACGATGTCCATCGCCTTGCGCACGATGGCCTCGCGAAAGCCCCAGCGGGTGAATTCGTTCTCGCCGCCGGCCACCGCCATATCGAGCGCGCGGGACACTTCGACGTAACCGTCGATATC
>C688J35102_120989696_pt1 | contig 12781 bp, 12 predicted proteins | sample HopSoiMetagenom2_FD_35102 | JGI IMG/M metagenome (IMG submission 35102)
GTGATCGCGCCGAACACCACGTGCTCCGCCACCCGGCCGCCGAGCAGCACCACGAGGTGGTCCATCAGCTCGTCCTTCGACTTCAGGTAGCGGTCCTCCTCGGGCAGGTTCATCGTGTAGCCGAGCGCCTTGCCGCGGGGGATGATCGAGATCTTGTGGACCTTCTCCACCGAGGGCAGCAGCTCTGAGCACAGCGCGTGCCCGGCCTCGTGGTAGGCCACGACGCGCTTCTCGTGGTCGTTGATCACCTTGCGGGATTGCATTCCCGCCACCACGCGCTCGAGCGCGGCCTCGAAGTCCTCCATCCGCACCACGTCCTGGCGCGCGCGCCCGGCGAAGATCGCCGCCTCGTTGCAGATGTTGGCCAGGTCGGCGCCGGTCAGGCCGCTGGTCTGGCGGGCGATCAGCTCGAAGTCCACGTTCTGCAGCGGCTTGTTGGCCGAGTGCACACGCAGGATCTCCTGGCGGCCGTTCAGGTCGGGCGGCGGCACGAAGATCTGGCGGTCGAAGCGGCCGGGACGCAGCAGCGCCGGGTCGAGCTTGTCGAGCAGGTTGGAGGCGGCGATCACGACCAGGTTGTCGGATCCGCCGAAGCCGTCCATCTCCACGAGCAGCTGGTTGAGCGTCTGGTCCTTCTCGCCAGAGATGTCGTTGCCGCGCGTGGCGCCCACCGCGTCGAGCTCGTCGATGAAGACGATCGCCGGCGCGGCCTTGCGCGCCTCGCGGAACAGGCGCCGGATCCGCGCCGCGCCCAGGCCGGCGAACATCTCGACGAACGAGGAGGCCGACTGCGAGAAGAACTTGGCCTTGGCCTCGCCCGCCACCGCCTTGGCCAGCAGCGTCTTACCCGTGCCCGGGGGTCCGTGCAGCAGCACGCCGCGCGGCACCTTGGCGCCGAGGCGGCGGAAGCGCTTCGGGTCGCGCAGGAACTCCACGACCTCACGCAGCTCCTCCTTCGCCTCCTCCACGCCCTGGACGTCGTCCCAGCGGATCGAGTCGCCCGAGGACGGCTTGATCTGCACCGGCTTGGTCCGGGGCATGTGCTTGAGCGTCCACCCGATCAGGAAGACGATCAGCCCCATGAAGATGATGGGAAGCCACGTGATCGCCCAGGTCGAGAAGTCGAATGAAGCGATCACCTGCGACATCGACTCCAGTAATCGGCCGCCTGGCGCCAAAGCCTTACTCAACAATCTCTAACCGGGGGTTCGGGCGGTACCGGCGACCCACTTTTGCGGTATCGCGGCCATCCACCAGCACCACGTCGGCGGTGTAGTCGTTTTGACCCCTCAGCAGGGAAGAACCAACTCCGTAGGCGTCCACCGGAACTTCGTTTCGCTCGAACTCGCTAATTCGTCCAGCGTCGAAGCCTCCGGACACCACGATCCTCACCCTCTCGTGGCCCGCCTCGTCCAGCGCCTCCCTCACACGGCGTACGAGAACGGGGTTGACGCCGCTTGGCTTGAAGTCACCCATCTCGTGCCAGAGTGCCCTATCGACGAGGTTTTCGGAAGTGTCGAGGCGAACTCCCCACAGGTCTTCGCCCAGCGCATCGGCCACCTCGAGAGCGGTTCTCACCGAGTCGTTCTCGAAGTCCACGAGCACGGTCACGTTCATCTCGTGGGCGTAGCGGCCGGCGAACGCCTTGGCCGCTGCCACCGTGTCGCCGCCGTACGCCGCGATCAGCGCATGCGGCACCGTGCCCACGCCGCGGCCGCCCCACCACGACGCCTGCGCGTCGGTGGACACGCCGATCGCACCGGCCACGTGGGCGGCCCAGCCGTCGCCCGTCTGCACCAGCCAGTGGTCATGCCTGGCGGGGAAGAAGAGGATCGGCTTGTCGCCCGCGGCCTCCACCACGTCGCGGACGTTCCGCATCACCAGCGTGCGCCGGGCGAGCGACCCCAGGTAGACGGTCTCGAGGTGCGCAAACAGCGCGTAGTCGCCCTCGATGGTCATCACGGTCTCGTGCGGCGAGATCTCGTCGCCCTCGTGCAGCGCGTGCACGCTCAGCTTGTCCCAGCCCGGCTCCCACTCGCCGTCCGCGTCGTAGCAGCCGGCGCACTCCTTCAGGATCGCGATCGCCTCGTCGATGCCGCCCAGCACCGAGCGCTGCTTCTGGAACACCTGCATCGTCACGTGCGGCCGGTGCCCCTCCGCGAGCAGCAGCTCGCGGGAGAAGTTGAAGTAGGCGTCCGAGTAGTAGCCGTCCCGGATTCGCTTGACCGGGAGGCGGAAGACGGAGGGGTCGAGACGCTCGGTGCGGGCGGGCGTCGCCATGAAGCAATGGTACGGCTGAGTCCCTAGTCCCTAGTCCCTAGATTCCACCCGCAAGATTTCATCCAGTGCGGCTCTACCCACCTCGAGCTGCTCGTCGGTGGGCTCGCGGGTACCCACGAGCCGCTGGATTTCGTAGCCGGGACGGCGGAGGGCCGCGGCCAGCTTCGTGTTCGAGTGGCGCTCTGACCAGGCGAACAGCTCCATCGCCAGCGCCATGCCGCCGATGGCGGACAGCGCGTCCGCTACCGAGCCCTTCACGCCCGCGCGGCGCAGGGCCACGTTGCCCACGGTCGTGGTCGCCAGCAGTGGCGCCACCAGGTTCGAGCCGCAGCGGTCGTGCTCCTTGCTGGCGTCGGCGGCGTCGCCGTCCTGCTCGTACGCGGCGATCGCCTTGTGCTCGACGCCGTGGTAGGCGGCGATGTCGCCGCCGCGCAGCACGAGCATCGCCGGCGCCAGCCCGAGGACCGACACGGCGGCCTCGCGGCCCAGTGTGCGCTCGCCGCGGCGCAGCGACTGCGACACCACCGCGGCCAGCAGCATCCCGCCGAGGGCCTTCGCGTCCTCCATCGGCAGCCCGGCCTCGGGCAGCCGGCGCTTCACGATCGGCACGACCGCGAACGCCTCGGCCAGCTTCGACACACCGCGCGCGCCAGGCACGCCGCGCAGCAGCTTGCCGCCGAAGTCTGGCTTGCGGCCGGACGCCACCTGGATCTTCCCGTCGCGGCCGCGGATGGCCGCCGCCCAGTGCGTGGGACCGTGCACGAGCAGCCCGTTGCGTAGCGCCATGCCGCCGAGCCGGAGCTTCTCCTCCTTCTTGCTCACCCAAGCACCTTCGTGGCCAGCCCCGCGTAGAAGCGGGCGGCCAGTCCGAGGTCCACCACCGGGATGCGCTCGTCGGCGCCGTGGATGAGCGGCGCCGCCTCGAACATGTCCATCTTCGATTGCGGGAAGAAGCCGTAGGCCACGCAGTCGGGGAACGTGTCGCGGAACCAGCGCGAGTCGGTGAAGCCCGGCAGCACCGAGGGGACGATGGCGGAGCCGGGGTCCTCGGCGGCCAGGAAGTCGCGAATGTGGGCCATCAGCGGCGTGTCGATCGGCGAGCGGTTGCCCACCACGCGCTCGTCGAAGGTGAGCTCGTACTCCTCGCCGTCAAGCGCCTCCTCCACGCGGGCGCGTGCGTAGTCCTCGCCCAGCTCGGGCGGCACGCGGCAGTCCACCTTCAGCTCGGCGCGCGAGGGGATCACGTTGATCTTGTCGGACGCCCGCGCCATCGTGGGCGTGAAGGTCACGCCCAGCATCGGCTCCACGAGCACGGCCAGCCGCGGATCCTTCTGCTCCACCGCTGCGAGCGCGGCGTGCAGGTCGCCGTTCACGTTCACGCCCAGGCCCTCGAGGTAGGCGAGCGGCTCGGCGGTGGGCTCGGGCGCCACACCGGCCGCGGCCAGGCGGGTGAGGATGGGGGCGAGCTTGACCAGAGCGTTGTCGCCGATGCGCGGGATCGACGCGTGACCCGCGCGCCCGCGGGTGGCGATCGTGAAGCGAAACACGCCCTTCTCGGCCACACACACCGTGTACACGCGGCGGCCGTCGTACTCGAAGACCTCACCGCCTCCCTCGTTCACGAGCATGTCGCAGCGCACCTTGTCGGGGTGGTTCTGGCAGAGGAACTGGACGCCCTGCTCACCGCCGGTCTCCTCGTCCACGGTCACGATCACGAGCAGCTCGCCGGAGGCCGGCCGCCACCCCTCTTCCGCCAGCGCCACCGCGGCGGCCACCTCGGCCGCCACCTGGCTCTTCATGTCGAGCGCGCCGCGTCCCCACACACAGCCGTCCTTCAGCTCGCCGGACCACGGGTCCACCGTCCACTCGGACGGCGTGGCCAGCACGGTGTCCACGTGCCCGAGCAAGCCCAGCACCGGGCCGTCCGACCCGGACTCGAGGCGCGCCACCAGATTGGGCCGGCCGGGCACGGCCGCCAGCAGCTCGCAGTCGAAGCCGGCACCCTCGAGCAGCTCCTTCAGGAACTCCTGCGCGGCCTCCTCGTTGCCCGGCGGATTGACCGTGTTGAAGCGGAGCAGGCGCTGCAGCAGTTCGGTCGCGCGCCGCTCTAGATCAGCTGACTCAGGCACGAGGCGCTGAGTATATGGAGGGGCTGTTAGGCAGCCGCCGGGGCTGCCAGACTTTGCTTGTGGAGCAACTTTTCCAGACAGACGAGGCACCGCGCGGTCGCACGTCCGTGCCGCGCGAGGAGCAGCCGCTGGCCGTCCGGATGCGGCCCACGACTCTCAGCGAGTTCATCGGTCAGGAGCACCTGCTCGGTGAGGGCTCGGCCCTGCGCACGGCGCTCGAGGAGGGCAAGCCGCACTCGATGATCCTGTACGGGCCTCCGGGCACCGGCAAGACCACGCTGGCGCGGCTGCTCGCGCTGAACGCCCGCGCGGCGTTCGAGGAGGCATCGGCTGTCAATGCCGGCCGCCAGGAGGTGCGCGATGTGCTCGAGCGCGCCGAGCACCGCCGCCGCACCTCGCACGAGGGCACGATCTTCTTCCTCGACGAGATCCACCGCTTCAACAAGGCGCAGCAGGACGCGCTCCTGCCGGCGGTGGAGGAGGGGCTCATCGCGCTGGTCGGCGCGACAACCGAGAACCCGTACTTCGAGGTCAACTCGGCGCTGCTCTCGCGCTGCACGGTCTACGAGTTCCGTGCGCTGGAGGACGCCCACGTCCTGGCCCTGCTGCGGCGCGCGCTGACCGACGAGCGCGGCCTGGCGGACGCGCCGCCCGTGGAGGACGACGCGCTGGAGTTCCTCGCTGCTCGCGCCGGAGGCGACGCGCGCATCGCGCTGGCGGCGCTCGAAGTGGCTTGCGAGACCGCCGGTGGCGACGCCATCACGCTCCGCCACGCCGAGGACGCTCTGCAGCGCAAGGCGCTGCTCTACGACAAGGGCGGCGACCGCCACTACGACACGATCTCGGCCTGGATCAAGGCCACCCGCGGCTCCGACCCGGACGCCTCGATGCTCTACCTGGTGGAGATGCTCGAGGGCGGCGAGGACCCGCGCTTCATCGCCCGGCGGATGGTCGTGCTGGCCAGCGAGGACATCGGCGTGGCGGATCCGCAGGCGCTGCAGGTCGCGGTGGCCGCGGCGCACGCGGTGGAGCACGTGGGGATGCCGGAGTGCGCGTTCAACCTCGCGCAGGCGGCGATCTACCTGTCGCTGGCGCCGAAGTCCGACACCGTGAAGCGAGCCCTGGGCAGTACAGCCGCGTGGATCGCGGAGAACGGGGCGCCGGAGCCGCCCGGCTATCTGCGCAGCACCGCCTACCCGGGCGCGCGGGCGCTGGGCCGCGGCGAGGGCTACGACTACCCGCACGCCCGCGACGAAGGCGTCTCGCCGCAGGAGCTGATGCCGGCCGAGGCGGTGGGCGAGCGCTTCGTGGAGCTGCTGGAGCGGGGAGCGGAGGGTTCGTTGCGAGAGCGCTTGGACGAGATCAGGCGTCTCCGCGGGCGCTAGGAGCTTCGCGCTCTTCGAGAGAAGGCGATGGCGCCCAGCCGCCTACGGGCCGGCCCAGCCCGCGAGCCGCAAGCCGTCTCGCACGGCGTGCTCCGCACCAGCCATCGCGACCACCGCGAGCGCGAACAGCGCGATCGTCAGCCGCAGTGGCGTCTTGCGCCGTGCCGCCCACAGGAGGGCCACCGCCACGCAGACCTCGGCGGCCAGCGCCAAGTTCGCCGCGCGGCCCGACCACTCGCGGGCGAGCAGCAGCGCCTCGCCGGCGAACGCACCGGTCAGCACCGCGACCGCGAAGGCGCGCTCGACCACGTTGCCGTCTCGCCATGCCGCGCCGGCGTAGCCGAACAGCGCACCGGCCGGGAGTGCCACCACTCCCCATGCGAACGCCAGGGGCACCGCGTACGGCGCCGCCGTGGCGCCACCTGTGAGCACCGTCAGCAGGTACCAGCTCATCGTGCCGAGAGACAGAGCGATCCCGCCGGACCACGCCCCACGAGCGCGCGCGCCCGAGAAGAAGCCGAGCGTCCAGGCCACCGCCAGCCACGGCGCGCCGAGCGCGATGAAGCTTCGGCCCAGGGCCGAGAGCGCGGCTCCGTGGGGGAGGTCGGCGCCCACATGCACGGCCAGCCGGCCCGCGATCCCGAGCGCCACCGCTCCGCCGAGGGCAAGACCGACAACGCGTTTGTCCTGATGTTCCGTGGGCCGCGGAACCCGCATGTGCCCCAGGATACGAGCCTCTACAAGAGGTGGACTAAAGAGTTGATCTGTGCCACCCTCGCTGGAATGCGTAGGCGCCCGAATCACGATCTTGCCGATCCGGGGGCCATGCTGGGGACGCTGCACGATCTGGGCGACGGTCTCCGCATCGGCCTCCGCCTAACCCGCCCCAGCGACGCTCCGCGCGTCCGCGCATTCCTCGAGCGCCTGACCCCCGAGACCAAGCTGCGCCGCTTCTTCGTCGCGATGCCGGAGATCGACGAGCGTCAGGTCCAGCACTTCACCTTCTACAACCCGCGCGAGCGGGTGGTCCTCGCGGCCACGGCGCCGCTCCAGGGCGTGGAGGAGATCATCGGCCTGGCGGACGTCGCGCTGATCGAGACCGGCGTAGCGGAGCTGGGCCTCGTGGTCGACGACGCGCATCAGGGCCGCGGCGTGGGCCAGGCGCTGCTCGAGTCACTCGCGCGGCTGGCGGTGAGCTACGGCGCCTCCCACCTGAAGGCCGAGATGCTCGACCACAACGAGCCCATGCTGAAGCTGATGCAGGAGCTCGGCCGCACGGTGGAGACCGTCGAGGACGGCCACCGCATGGTCTACACGCGCCTGCCCCTGCGGGCGCGCCGCGCCGCTTAACGCGCCACAATCCCTCGCCGATGGCGACGGAGGCGCGCACCGAGACACGGCTCGACTCGTTCAACCCGGCCACGGGCGAGCTCGTGGGCAGCGTCCCCACGATCGCGCCCGAGCAGGTCCAGGCGGTGGTCGACGACGTCGCGGGCGTGCAGCCCTTCTGGGCGCTGCTCCCGCTTGCGGACCGCGCGCGGTACATGCGCCGCACTGCCCAGGCGATCATCGACGACCTCGACGGCATCGCCACCCTGCTCAGCCGGGAGCAGGGCAAGCCGATCAACGAGTCCTACGTGATGGAGCTGCTCCCAACGGTCGACGCGCTCCACTGGATCGCGGACCACGGCGAGGAGATCCTCGGCGACGAGCGCGTGAAGAACCCGCAGATCTTCTTCAAGCAGAAGAAGGCCTGGTTCTCGTACGAGCCGCTCGGCGCGGTGGGCGTGATCGCGCCCTGGAACTACCCCTGGTCGATCCCGTTCGGCGAGGTGGCCATCGCGCTGATGTGCGGCAACGGGGTGGTGCTGAAGCCGGCGTCTCTCACGCCGCTGATCGGCGAGCGGATCCAGACGATCTTCGAGCGCGCCGGCGTGCCGGAGGGGCTGGTGCGCACCGTGCACGGCGGCGGCGCGGTCGGCCAGGCGCTGGTCGAGTCGAGCGTGGCCAAGATCTTCTTCACCGGCTCGGTGGAGGTGGGCCGCGGCGTGGGCGCGGCCTGCGCCGAGCGGCTGAAGGGCAGCGTGCTGGAGCTCGGCGGAAAGGACGCCCAGATCGTGCTCGCCGACGCGAACCTGCAGAACGCCATCTCCGGCTGCCTCTGGGGCGGGTTCGCCAACGCCGGCCAGACGTGCTCGGGAATCGAGCGCGTGTACGTGATGCGCGAGGTGGCCGGCCGCTTCATCGAGGGCGTCGTGACGGGCGCGCGTGAGCTGCGCGTGGGCGATCCCGTTGGCTGGGACACCGAGATCGGCCCGATGGTCTCCGACGATCAGTTCGAGCTGGTGCGCGAGCTGGTGGACGACGCGCTCGCGAACGGGGCGACCATGCACTGCGGCGGACCCACCGAGGTGCCCGGCCTGAACGGCCGCTTCTACGCGCCCACCGTGCTCACCGGCGTGACGCACGACATGCGCATCATGCGCGAGGAGATCTTCGGCCCGGTGATCCCGATCGTGACCGTGCGCGACGAGGAGGAGGCGATAGCGCTGGCCAACGACTCGGAGTTCGGCCTCGGCGCCTCCGTCTGGTCGCTCGATCGCGGTAAGGCCGACCGCATCGGCCGCCGACTCGAGGCCGGCATGGTCTGGCTCAACGACCACATGTACTCGCACGGCGCCTGCCAGTGCGCGTGGGGCGGGGTCAAGCACTCGGGCATCGGTCGCGCGCACTCCAAGTTCGGCTTCTACGAATGCGTGAACATCAAGCAGATGGTGTGGGAGCCGTCGCGCACGCGGAACTTCTGGTGGCACCCCTACGACGAGTCGCTCGGCAAGGCGATGGACGCCTCGGCCAAGCTGCTGTACGGCCGCGACGCCGACAAGTGGGGCGCTCTGCGAAAGGGTGCCGTGCCGCTCGCAAAGCTGGGCGCCAAGGTGCTCGGCCGCGGCCGCTGATACCGCATTTGCGCTACTGCCGGACCTGACGCATACTGGGATTTAGGCAGGGAGCCGCTCCGTCCATGAAGAGACTCGCGAAGCACGCCTACAGGGCCATGGTCGGCCCGCCCGTTGACGATCTCGTCCGTGCCTGGCCCGGCACGGCGCGCGACGGGCTGTCCACGCTGCGCCACCTGCACATCGGCGACTGCAACTTCCGCCGGATGGACTTCGCGCACGACACGCAGGCGCCGCCCGGCTATCCGCTGACCGCCGCCGAAGAGCTCCTGCGCGTGGGCATCGGCGTGGAGTTCGGCCACTACTTCGCCGTCAACTTCTCGGAGCTGCCCGACCGCGAGACTTTGCTCCGCCGGGTGAAGCTCAGCGGGCCGCCGGACGTGGTCACGCTCCAGATGGGCGGCAACTACACGCGCTGGATCGTGATACCGGACAGCATCCGCACCATGCAGCTGCGGGTGGAGCTGGGCCGGCGCGTCGGCAGGCTGGCCTTCCCGGGTTACCGCGCCATGAACCCCGGCCTCGCGCTGTTCGGCCGCCCGGCCGCGCGCTATCCGGGCATCGAGCCATACGAGAACTTCCTGCTCATGCTGCGCGACATCTGGCCGAGTGCCGACCTCGTGCTCGTGCCGCCGTTCCTCCGCTGCTTCGAGAACCGCCAGCAGCGCCCGATCAACGAGCGGGTGACAGCCGACATCAGCGCGCTGGCCGAGCGCGTGGGTGCGGCGTATGTGGACGCGCCGGCGCTGGTCGGCCGCGACCGCTCGCTGCGTGGCGCCACGGGCTACAACCTGAACGGCGAGGGCGCCGAGATCGTGGGCCAGGAGCTGGCCCGCGTCATCCTCGCCCGGCGCAGCGCGAGGGCCTTCCGCGAGCGGCTGAGCCTGCTCCGCGGCGTGCCCGTCGCCTGAGCCTGCCTACACTCCAAGGCCATGCCCGCGAACGCCTACGCCGGCAAAGAGTGCGTCTGCCAGCTCCGCAAGGGGATCTGCGATCAGTCCTGCGTACAGGGCATGCTCGACACGCCGTTCTACATCGCCTGCCTGCGGCTCAGTGGCCGTCGCTGCGTGGTGGTGGGCGGCGGTGACGTGGGCCTCGAGAAGGTCGAGGGCCTGCTCGTGTGCGACGGCGACGTGACGCTCATCGCGCCCGACGCGATCGGACCGCTGCAGGATCTGGCCGCCGAGGGCTCGATCAAGTGGGAGCGGCGCGAGTACGCGGGCCTGAGCGACCTCGAGGGCACCTTCATGGTCATCGCCGCTACGAGCGACACGGACGTGAACATCCGCATCTACGAGGACGCCGAGCACCGCGCGATGCTGGTCAACGTCGTCGACGTTCCGCCGCTCTGCAACTTCATCCTGCCGGCGATCTTCCGCTCCGGTCCGCTGGCCATCGCCATCTCCACGGCGGGCGCCAGCCCGGCGCTGGCCAAGCGCATCCGCTCCGAGCTCGCGGACGAGTACGGCGAGCCATACGCGCGCCTGGCCGAGCTGCTCAACGAGGTCCGCGGCTGGGCCAAGGGCACGCTGCCCACCTACCAGGACCGCAAGGCCTTCTTCGAGTCGATCGTGAACGGCGAACCCGATCCGGTCGAGCTCCTGCGGCGTGGCGACGAGCAGGCCGTGCGCGACCTGATCGCGGCCGCCCAGCGCTCGACCGTGCACGCCTGACCACGGACGAGCTCTCCCACCTCGACGACGAGGGCCGCGCCCGGATGGTCGACGTGGGCGCCAAGCCGGTCACCGAGCGCCGCGCCGTGGCCGAGGCGCTTGTACGGCTGGAGCCGGCCACCGCGGCCGCCGTGGTGGCGGGCGACGCGCCCAAGGGCGACGTGATCGGAACGGCGCGGATCGCCGGCATCCAGGCCGCCAAGCGCACCGCCGAGCTGATCCCGCTCTGCCACCCGCTGCCGCTCAGCTACGTGGACGTGGCGATCGAGGTGGACGCGCCGGCCGGCCTCGCCACCATCCGCGCCGAAGCGCGCACGACCGCCCAGACCGGCGTGGAGATGGAGGCGATGACCGCCTGCTCGGTGGCCGCGCTGACCTTCTACGACATGGTCAAGGGCCTGGAGCGCGGCGTGGAGATCGCCGAGGTGATGCTGGTCGAGAAGAGCGGCGGCAAGAGCGGCACTTGGAGGCGCGGCGATGGTGCGTGAGATCGTCTCCCGCGCGTGGGACAGCCCGGCGGCCGAGTTGTACGAGCGCGTGCGGCCGACCTATCCGCAGTCCGCGATCGCTTTCCTCGTGGACGAGCTCGGCATCGACGAGTCCAGTGAGCTGCTCGACCTGGCCGCGGGCACCGGCAAGCTCACGCGGGCGCTTCTTCACACGGGCGCGCGCGTGACGGCCGTGGAGCCGCTCGACGGGATGCGGTCAGTCCTGGCGCGCGAGCTGCCCGAGGTCACCGCGATGGCGGGCAGCGCGGAGGAGATCCCACTGGAGGACCAGTCGGTTGACGTGGTTTTCGTGGGCCAGGCGTTCCACTGGTTCGACCCGGACAGCGCGCCGCGCGAGATCGCACGGGTGCTGCGGCCGGGCGGCGCGCTCGTGCCGATCTGGAACACACGCGAGGAGCGCGCGAACTGGGTGGCGGAGGTCCGCGAGGTGGTCGAGCGCTACAAGCGCGAGGCGCCCTTCCACGAGAGCGACGAGTGGCGCGCCGGCATCGACAAGTCCGGGCTGTTCGGGCCGATCGAGGAGCGGATGTTCGAGCAGATGCAGGAGCTCTCGCGTGACGAGGCCATCGAGGTGTTCGCCTCGCGCAGCTACGTGGCGTCGCTGCCGCAGCCGGAGCGTGAGCGCGTGATGGAGCAGATCGCGGCGCTGGTGCCGCAGGAGGAGCGCATCACGATCCCCTACACCACAGAGGTGTACTGGACCAGACGATCCGCGTAGGCTCACCGCCGTGAGAGCAGCGGTTTTGACGATCTCGAGCTCGCGCGCGCGGCGCGAGGACGACGAGTCGGGGGCGACCCTGGCCGAGCTCTGCGAGGCGGCCGGGCTCGAGGCGGTCCGAGACGCGGTGACCGACGATCGCGGCGAGATCGCCGCCGCACTGCGGCGCTTCGCCGACGAGGAGCAGGTGCGCTTCATCTTCACCACCGGCGGCACCGGCATGACCCACGACGACGTGACGCCCGAGGCCACGCTCGACGTGCTCGACCGCGAGGCGCCCGGCTTCGCCGAGACGATCCGCGCCGAGTCGCGCAGCCACACGCCGCTCGGCATCCTCACGCGCGGGGTGTCCGGGATCCGCGGGCGCACGCTGATCGTGAACTTCCCCGGGTCGCCGAAGGCGGTGCGCCAGTCGTGGCCCGTGGTGGAGCCCACGCTGCGCCACGCGGCGGAAACGCTCGAGCGTGAGTGAGAACGCACTCGAGGCCGACGGCCTCGTGCGGAAGTACGGCGAGCGGGCGGCACTCGACGGGCTGAGCTTCTCGCTGCCCGAGGGGCAGACGCTCGGCATCTTCGGCGCCAACGGCGCCGGCAAGACCACGCTGCTGCGCGTGCTCGCGACGCTGCTGCGTCCCCACGAGGGCGGCGTCAGGGTGCTCGGCGCGGCGCTTCCCAAGGAGGCCTGGAAGGTGCGTGGGCGCGTGGGCTACCTCGGTCACGAGCCGCTGCTCTACCGCGAGCTGAGCGGTCGCGAGAACCTCCAGTTCCACGCGCGGTTGCACGGCGTGGACGAGTCTCGCATCGAGGAGCTACTGGTCGCCGTGGGGATGCAGCGCAGGGCCGACGACCCCGTCCGCGAGCTCTCGCGCGGGATGGTGCAACGGGTGGCGACCGCCCGCGCGGTCCTGCACGACCCGCCGCTGCTGCTGCTCGACGAGCCCTGGTCCGGCATCGACCCGGGCGCGCGCGAGTTGCTCGAGCCGCTGATCGGGAAGCGCGCCGGCAAGACGCGGGTGCTCGTCTCGCACGATGTCGAAGCGGGCGCAGCCGAGAGCGACGTCGCGCTCGGCCTGAAGGCCGGGCGCCAGGCGTACCTCGGCAAGCCGGAGTCAGCGTCGCTCAAGGGCCTG
>C688J35102_120989695_pt1 | contig 12776 bp, 11 predicted proteins | sample HopSoiMetagenom2_FD_35102 | JGI IMG/M metagenome (IMG submission 35102)
AATACCAGATGCTGGAGCTGCTCTCGCTCCGCAAGGGCACCACGCTGACGAAAGAGATGTTCCTCAACCACCTCTATGGCGGCATGGACGAACCCGAACTGAAGATCATCGACGTCTTCATCTGCAAGCTCCGCAAGAAGCTCGCCAACGCCTCCGAGGGCCGCAACTTCATCGAAACGGTGTGGGGCCGCGGCTACGTGCTGCGCGAGCCGCACGAGGAAGAAACGCGGATACCCGCCTGATCACAGTTTCCAGGGGAGCTCGTACAGCTCCCGCCTCCCGACTGAACCCCGCCGCGAATGGCGGGGTTTTTTCGTGGAGCCGCCCTACGCTACCCTCGGCGCGACCAGCGCCGCGATCAGCTCGGCGCCTTTGGGCACGCCGAGGCCGGTGCAGGCGCTCCAGCCTAGGCCCGCGTCGTAGCCCATGCCGTTGACGCGGTTGTTGCCTTGCGTGATGGCGCGGCACAGCGCGGGGTCGGCGTAGAGCTGCGGATTGACCAGGCCGACCGGACTGCCGCGCTCGGCATTGGCCATGGCGATCAGGCTGGCCCATAAAGGCGTTGCGGCGCTGGTGCCGTCCTTGGACGTGCGCGCGCCGTTCAGCACGATGCTGTAGCCCGGGATTTTGGCGGCCGCCGCCGCGACGTCCGGAACGCCGCGTCCGGGCTGGCCGGTTGCGAGCGATACCGGCAAGCCCGCATTCGCCTGATAATCGGGCATCGGAAACACTTCGCTGATGCCGCCTCCGGTGCCGGTCCCGGTAAATCCATCGTTCCAGACCGTCTCGCCGACGATGGCGCCGTTCTGCACGACCGGTGCGGTCCCGCCGCAGGCGAGCACGTAGGGACTCGACGCCGGAAAGTTCACATTGGCCTGGCCGTCGAGCGCGCCGCAGGTGGCAAGCTCGTCGCCGGACGCCGCGACCACGGTGACATGAAACCGCACCGCGTCGGCGAGGATCGCCTGCAAGGCATCCCGGGCCGGCGGCGTCCATGCCACCGTTTCCATGCTGCCCCAGCTGATCGACACCACCGACGGCCGGTTCACGTCGTCATGAACCGCTTCCTTCAGCGCCTGCACGAAGCTCACCGTGGTGTTCTCCGCAAAATACACGGTGATGCGCGCGGTCGGCAGCAAGGCCGCCACGATCTGCAGGTCGAGCGCAATCTCCTGATCGGCCTCGCTGCCGTTGCCGAAATTGTTGCGAGCGTTTCCGACCGGATGCTGGACCACGTTCGGCACCGGCCGTCCCATTCCTTGCAGGGCCAGCGCCAGATCGCTCTCTTGATAGCCGCCGCCCAGCGCGATGATGCCGATCGACGCGGCGGAGACGTCGCGGTCGAGCGGGATGCCATAGAGTCTCGCGATCTCGGTCGGCCACAGCCCCTCGCCGACGCCGCTTCCGGCCATCGCCTCCAGCCTTTGCACCTGCGGACGATGGTCGAAGCCGAGGATGGCGCGGGTCCATGGCGCGATCTCCGCCGGAATCCTCAGCGCTCCGGATCGCGCCCGAAACTGGCGCCGACCGTCGTCATATTGATGAAGCTCCGCGCCGAACAGCGCGCGCAGCCGGCCGGCCGAGCCGCGCAAGGTGACGGTGCGGCCCGCGGCATCGCTCTCGAGAACCTCAAGTCCGTTGCCCTGCGCGAAGGCGACGAAGCGGTCGATGATCGGCCCATGGGTGCGCGCGCGCTCCGCCGCCAGCGCCTCGCGCGTCGTCGGGGCGAGCAGGCGCGCCAGATCGGCGCGGCTACCCGGCGCAGCACGCCTGCGCCCGCGGCGCTTGACGTGGATGGTGATGACGACCGGTTCGTCGGCATCGACCTCGCCGACCGCCACCGCGCCCGCCGGTGCGGGGCGGCGGCTTCCGGGAAGCTCACGCGCGCGCGGCAAGGCTGGTTGCGCCCGGCGTCACTTTCCGACGCAAGGCGACGCGGCCGGCGGCTGCCTCGTATCGTCGAACGCGCAGAACGGAATCGACCACACGAAGTCCGCCGACGTGCCGGTTCGGGTCAGGCCGGCCATTCCTTCGAACAATGGCGGGTTGCCGGTCGCCGTCCAGTACCAGGCCGGCTGGGTTGGCCCGAGCGGAGCGGTGCCGTCGTCGTTGAAGCCGAACTGGGAGGTCATCGTGCCGCCCTGATTCCAGGCCGAGCGGCTGTGGCAGGTGATGCAGGACGAGGTGTCGACAAAGCCTGCTTCGGTGACCGAGTTGCCGAGACGCGTCGCGAGACCCGTATTGTCGATGAAATCGACCTGGGATCCCTTGAGGCAATAATTGGAATAGACCGGCTCGATGTTGGCCGCCGAGAGCATCGCCTTGAGCGCCGTCGTCTTGGTGCAGTCGGGATAGCCGTTGGCGGCCGGATTCGGCGGCACGAACGGCGTGGTCGAACCGAAGGTGTCGGCGCAGCCGATGATGTCGCAGCGCTGCGGATTGTCCTTGTGCTCGAACGTTGCCCAGGTCCAGTTCGGAACCAGCTTGCTGATGACGTGCATCGACACCAGCGCGAACTGGGTGCCGTCCGACGTCGAATTGATATGATAGAGCTGCGGCGCCTGCGCGACGCTCACCTTGCCGTTGGTGAAGTCGGAAATTTGCGCAAGCGGCACCCAGTTCGCCTTCACCTCGACGGAGTCGACCGGGAACGTCAGCGTCTTGCCGAACGCGGCCCGCAGGCCCGAGCGCTTGAACAGGTTGTTGCTGACGATGAAGTCGAACGCCGCCTTGTTGCGGCGGGATTCCTCGAGCGCGCCTTGCGCCGCGCCGGGCGGCAGCGCCGGAAGCAACTGGCCGGAGCGCTGCAGCACTTGCCGGCGTGCGTTCGGCAGGATGGGGCGTTGCGCGGCGTGAACCTCGGGACCCGCCGGGAAGGTTGGACTGGCCTTGAACGTGTCGGTGTCGCTCGCCCAGGTCTCGAACATCGAGTTGGTGCCGCCCGCTCGCTGGTTGGCCTGGATGAAAAGCTGCCATGCCAGCTGGTCCGGCGCGTTCATCGCGGGGTTCTGCGTCGACTGCGCCGCCGCGGGAACGACAGGCAGCAACGTCAATCCGGCGGCGATAGCGGCTCCCATCAATCGCTTCATTGTCGGTTTCCTCTTTTTGATGATCGGGGTGAGACCCGTCGTTGATTGCAGCCTGGGCAAATGCCCGCCGCGCCAATATCCTTGCAGCGAAAATATCCGCGGACGCGATGTGCGATAAGTGTGTGCGTATCGGCCGCGCGCGAACCTTACTATAAGTTGCAACACTTGGAAGGTCTAATTTTTGGAAATTGAAAACGTGACAGCCGGATGAAAAAGAATCCGCGTCACGCGCACCGCCGCGAGTCGCCGCAGCGGTGCTAGGCCCGCAGCGGCGACATCCTCACAGCGTCTTCAAATACTCGATCAGATCCCAGCGCTCCTCATCCTTAAGCAGCCGCCCGATCACGCCCGGCTTGTCCGGTCCCGGCACGCCTTCGAGCGAATGGCCCATCACGCTGTTGCCGTGGATCGGTTTACCGTGCGCATCGAAGGCCGAGAACAGGCTCTCGCCCTTGGCGCAGGACGGCTTCTCGCCGGGCTCGACGCGGTAGCCGACCTGCTCCGGATCGTAATCGCGCGCGCCGATGCAGAACTTGGTCGGGCGCTCGGCGGCGGGTTTCAGCAGCCAGTACAGCGATGGCACCGAGCCGTTGTGCAGATACGGCGCGGTGGCCCAGACGCCGTTCAGCGGGCGGGCGCGATAGCTCGGCACGGGATCCGGGTTGGGACAGTTGCTGCGCAGGCCCCATAATTCATCGCTCGCCTTCTGCGACAGGTTGCGGTCCTCGATCCATTTGCGGCTGACCCGGTCGACCACCATCATCAGCGCGATCGAGTACGGCATTTCGGTCGTGGTGCTCGCGGCAACACCAGCGCAAGGCGCTTGCGTGCCCAGGTCCTTTGCCGGATTGAGATTGAAGAACGACGGCACATAGATCTTGCGGCTCGCCAGAACGTCGGCCTGGGCGGGGTCCGTGCCCATGCCCCTTGCGTGCTTCTGCACCGGCGCGAGCACCGGGCCCCTCCACCAGTGGCTGGAGGACCAGAACGCCTGTTTCGGGAATTGGCGGTCGAACTCCTTGTCGTTGACCGGACCGAGATGGCACTCGGCGCAGATCTCGGCATAAACAGCGCGGCCGCGCGCGACGCGCTCCTCGCTGACCTTCCAGGCCGGGTCCTCGAAAATATGCGACGGCCATTTCGGCGAGGTCAACCCGCCAAAGCTTGCCGGCGTATGGCTGAACGGATCGGGACCGCGCAGCATCTTTTCGATGCGGTCGAGATTTTCCACCGCCACGGAGGATCGGAACAGCGCCTCCTGCGGATGCTCGGGCGACATGTTGACCAGCGCGGAGACGCCGAGCGCCTCGCCGGCGTTGCGGATCAAGGGCTGCTCGATCGAGCCGTCATACTGCGCCCACAACAGCCAGGGAATCGTCCAGATCGCCGGAAAGCTGACCGGCGCGTCGTTGGCATGCAGGTTCTTTTCAAAACCCGACAGGCCGCTGGCGGCAAGATCGGTGTAAAACACCTGGTTGCCGATCCGGTTCAGCGCGTCGAGCCGGCCGAATCCCTCGTCGGTATCCTGCTGGCTTTTTGCCTTCAGCACCGCCTTGGTGGTCATGACCGTGTTGCGCAGGAAATCGCCGACGTCGCCGAGCTCGCGCTTGAGCTTGATGCGATCCGCTTTCGTTGCATTGGGGCCGAGCACCCGCGCGGCAAAACGGTCGAACCGCCCGGGCACCAGCACGGTGTACAGGATCGACAGGCCGCTGGCGCGTTCGAGCTGTTTCAGTTCCAGCATGCCGGGGCCGCCGTCGAAGCGCAGGCTGGTGCCCTTCCAGGAAATGTTTCCGGTGTGACAGGCCGCGCAGGTCAGCCCGATCTTGTCGGATTCGGGCTGACCTGTGCCGGGATTGACCGCGCCGGTCAGCCGCGCGAAGCCGACCGGAAGACCGTCGAAATTCTCCACCGCGGTGGGCTGCAATCCGGCGAGAGGGGCCGGTATCGGTCCGGCGGGCGGCGACGTCGTATAGCCGAAGCGATCGAGGCTCGCTTCATCCGCGCGAACCGATTTCGGGCTCGGCAGGAAGCCGAAGCGTTCGAGATAAGCGGTGTCCGACAACAGCCCCGGACGGGTGAACAGGTGCAGGCCCGGCTGCTCCAGCGCGAGGAACCAGGCGTAGGGCACCGGGAAGGTGGCGGTGCCTTGGCTCGCGTGATGGAACCAGTGCCGGTCCGCGGTCGACCAATTCTGCTCCAGCCAGTGCGCCGACTTCACCGGCGCTCGCACGGGCAGGGTCGGCGGCAGCACTTGCGCCAAATCGTCGCCGACGACTTTCCTGATCTGGTCGGGGAATTCGGCAATTATGAAAATGAGCGCGCCGACCAGCGCGAGCAGCACGAGCGCCGCCGTGGCAAGCTTTCGCACCGGGCCGCGCGCCGGCGGCTCGGTTTTAGGATGCAGCAGCAGGCGGCCGACGATCCTGTCCGGCAGCTTCCGCTCGACGAACAGCGTCCTGACGTCGGCCACGCTGAGGTAGCGTTGCTCACTCTCGCCCTTGCCCATGACGTGCAGCAGCACCGGCCATTCGCCGTTCATCAGGCGTCGGTCGATGGCGCGCCGGTGGCCTTTGGCGCGCTCGAAATTGGCATCCATGTAGGCGGTGATATTCGCAGCGCTCAGTCCGCGCTCGGTTCCGCCGGCGGGATTTGGATAATCCGCGCCGAATTCGGCGAGCCGCGCCAGTTCGGCCTCGTTGACATGCGCGGTCGCATCGAGAATGCGCGAACCGCTGCCATGCTTGTCCAGCGGGCCGTCGCGCAAGGCGTCAAGCTCGGCTCCCGACCGCCAGCTGCGCAAGAGCCGCAGCGGGCTCAGTCCGTTGGCAATCAGCGCGACCAGCCAGATCTTGATCCCCGCAAGCTTAGCCTGCAGCCCGGTCTCGCCGGTGGCCGCCTCGATCGTTCGGGTGAGTTCCGGAAGCGGCACGATGTGGCCGTCGACAAAGCGCGAGGCGACCAGGGAGCGCAGGAACGGACAGGGATTGTCGGGCGAAACTTCCGGAGCGGACGCGCCAACTGGAAGCGCTGCAATGCCGTCGTTTTGCATGATGCGAAATCCTCAAAGTATCAGTTGAAAGCGCGTCGCCGCGCCGGCGGCAATAAAAGTTCCAAAAAATTCCCCGCAGCCGCCGCCACCTCCGGCTGTAGCGGAGTTTTGGCGGAATCCGAATATGAGTCAACAGAGGGCTCGGGGAACTGCTCGGCCAAGGTATCAGCCCAACTACGCCGTTCTTCGATCCGGCGACCATCAAGCGCGGGCACAGGAATATGTGAGGGTTTCGATCACGTGCCGCAGATGTGCCGGTTCACGAAGGTGGTCGGCGGCGATGGTAACGTGGGGTGCGACCAGGGGGGTGGAGGCAACTCTGACCAGCTGCTTACCAAGATGGGCCGGAGACGCTATATAGGCTTCCATGGCCCTAGCAGCGCTGCACGAGTACTACGAAGTTGCTGAAGCAACTCCAACTCCCGGAAGAGCTAATCGACCGGCTGGTAAAGTCGTGGTGTTCCCGAGCGGCCTTCCAATTCCAGCACCTGCGGAAGACAGCCTGACGTTTCGAAATAAAGTGGCTGAAATGGAAAAGCAGCTAGCTGTCGATGTGGACCGCTGGTGTGCGCAGGCAGATGACCTTGCTCTTTCCTTTCCAAAATCGGTCAGAAGGCTAATCCCTCTAAGTCCAGACATGTCCAATGAGCTCGGCGATATCGATAGATTGATCGCGCAATACGATGCTGGTGATCTGGCGCGCATACAAATTATCGGCAAATTGCTGGCTTCACTTCCTGATCCAACTCCGGACGCAAAGGGCCGCAGCCAAGAAGATGTTCTTTTATACAACCAAGTAATTGGTCGATCTGTCCTGGCGCTCGAAAGGGAACGTCTGGCTCGCGTCCGATTTAGAAATGCGCTTTTGGCGTTGAGATACGAAATTCTCGCGGCGCGCCCCTTGGTTGCACCTGACATTTCGATCCGAAGCAAGACATATCATGCGCAATTCTGATGGAGGAAGCCTTTCGGCTGATCAAACGTGTGATCGAAATGCAGCAGTTACAAGCAGGTTGGGGTGAGGGATCAGGGGAGAAGATATCCCAGGGAGCAGTACGCGCTGCTCTCCAATTTATCAATGAGCGACCCGACCTTTTGAGCTTTCTGCACGTGTACCCAACCGACGACGGTGGAGTCCTTTTTGAATTTGAGTCCGGCAAGTGGGATTTGTCGGTCGAAATGACGCCTGCGGGAAAGATCGAACTTTATGGAGTGCGTCTCGATAGCGATGAAGCACTCGAGCCAATGCACTTCGATAACATCAACCCGCATCTCATGAACAAGATCAATTCTATGGTTGCCCCAAATGCGTGATCCCTTACAGGACCCGGGCGAGCTGCTATACCGCCAAATACGAAAGGACGCTCAAGCGCCAAGGCTATCGCGTCCTGATCTGCGCCATGAACGACGGCGGCTACAGCTCGGAGTTTCACGAGCTGCGCGCTGACGGCATCGACGATCATCTGGCGGCGTTCGCCCGGCCGCCGCTGGAAAACGTCGCGTGGGGCTTGGGTCTGCGCGCCCAGGAGGTCCGCGACCTCTGGGTGATCCAAAAGCTGTTCACCGACTTCGCAGCCCAAGGCGAAACCGAACTCTGGAAGAACCAGACCTGGGATCAGGTCACCGCGCCTGCTATCCACCACCGCATTCAGCTCGCGCTGTCCGGCGGTACGCCGGCTTTCAAGAGTCCCTCGCGGTAGTGGGCGATGTCGGCCGGAACCTTCCAGCGGAAATTCTTTAGATGCCGTTCGACGTTCAGACCGGGAAAGCCTGCCTGCAACGCCTCGACCGCTTTTGCGGCTTCCTCGCCGCGTCCGAGTTGCGCGAGCGCCGCGGCGCGCAAGCCGAGCACCTGAAGATGATTGGGATTGGCATAGAGCGCCTCGCGCGCCCAGGACAGCGCGGCGTCATACTGCCCGAGCAAATAATGACTGAAGGCGTTCATCACCGCCCACTGATAGCGCGGGTCGCTGTTGCCGCGCTGCGCGGCCTCGGAAAAAAGCTCGATGGCGCGGCGATGTTCGCCGATCACCAGATGACAGATGCCGAGCACGCCGCGGGCTCCCATGTCGTAGGGGTTGAGCTCAATCGCCTTCCTTGCGGCATCGAGTCCGGCCTCGTGATTGCCCTGCATCGCATTTATATAGGCGAGGATCGAAAACGCGAACGAAGATCGAGGATCGATCAGCACGCTGGTTTCGGCAAGGCTCAGCGCCTCGTTCCACAACGCGCTGGTGCTCCTGATCCAGCCGAACTGCGATCCCTGCACCAGGATGGTGGCAAGATAGGCGCGTGCGATCGCAAGCGCGGGATCCAGCGAAATAGCCTCCCTGAACAGACCGATCGAGGTCTCGTAGTCGGTTCTGGTCGGCCGGTAATAATGCGACAGCCCGCGCAAGAACCGGTCCCACGCGGTCAGGTCGGTCGAGGTCGCCCGTGCCGGCGCGGACGCCTCGGCGCGAAAAATCTCAGGCGCCAGCGCGGCGGAGAGACTGGTGGTGATTTCATCCTGCATCGCGAACAGGTCGCCCATGTCGCGGTCATAGCGGCCGGTCCATAATTGCTCGCCGTTCTCCGGCGCGATCAGCTCCGCGGTGACGCGGATCTTGCTTCCGGCGCGCCGGACCGAACCCTGGATCAGGTAGGTGGCGTCGATTTCGCGCGCGATCAGCCGGGCGCCTACGTTCTGGCCCTTGAACGCGAAGGTCGAGTTGCGGCTCAGCACCCGGTAGAACGATTGCAGGGAAAGCGCGTGGATCAGGTCCTCGGTCAGCCCGTCGGAAAAATATTCGTCGGCGCTGCCGGAAAGATTGGAGAACGGCAGCACGCCGACGATCGGGGTCCGGTATTGCGCCGGCAGGCTGGAATCATCCCCGATGTGTCCGGTGGGGAGGACGCCGGCGGGGGTCCAGGTCCAGACGTTGACGGGCTCGGAGATGTTCTTGAAGCGGTGAGACCCGGCGTCGACGAAACTGGCGCTGACGTGCCGGCTGGCCTCTTGATATGCCTTCGCCGAAGCCGCCACGCCGCCAGGCGCCGCGACACTTTCGAGCCGCGCGGCGATGTTCACGTCATCGCCGAACAGATCGTTCTCGTCGGCCATCACATCGCCCATGTGAACGCCCATGCGGAATTGCATCATGCGGTCCGCAGGCAGCTGGCTGTTCCGTTCCGCCATCAGCTCCTGGGCCTTGATGGTCGATTCGACCGCGCCGACGATGCTGGGGAATTCCAGCAGAAAGCCATCGCCGGTGTTCTTCACGATGTGGCCGCCGTGATTGAGGATGATCGGATACATCGCGCTGCGATGCGCCTTGAAGGTGGCGTGGGTTCCGGCTTCATCAGCGCCCATCATCCGGGAGTAGCCCGCGACGTCAGCGCAGACCATCGCGGCCAGGCGTCGTTGCATCTTTTTTCCGTGCTCCTGTGCTGGCAAACCACCGCGTTGCGGTCAGCGCCCCAACTTCAACGGTTTGAAAACCCCGGTCTGACGCGGCCGGTTCCTAGTGGTAGTCCAATCCGGGGAGGATTGAAACGCCGCCGGTAAACCCGAGCTGGCGTCTTTAGTTTCGGGTGCCGGGCTTTTTCGCCGCCGCCGTGCCAGGTCGACCTGGATTCGACGGCTCGGCGCTCGATCAGGACTATGATCCCTTACTTGACGGATAGGTTTAGCCCATGGTCGGCTCTGCCCTGTTGGGAGGGAGAGCCTTGACGGCCGCGAGAAGCAGTCGAAACAAGTTGTCCGGTTGAACGCGAAGCAGTTCGATCAACTGTTTCCGAATGAGAAAGCTTGCGACAACTTTCTGGTAATGCGCGCGCTGGCCCAACGGCGTTCACTGCCCGCGTTGCAGGCGGGAAACGTCTATCCGCTCAAGACGATAAAATTCAAATGGGAGTGCCCGAATTGCCGCGAGGGCGGCGCATACCTCTTTTCGCATCTGGTAGGCACGATTTTTGAGAACACGAATGTTGACCGTCGCGGCTGGTCTCGCGTCATCCACCTCCTGCTCACCACCAGGAGGGCGTGAGCGCTCGGCAAGTGCAGCGCTATATCGGCTTTAGCTCCTACAAAACGGATTGGTACATCTCCCCTCGCATCCGCGCGGCATTGCAGGACAAAGAGTTCTGCCAACCCATGGGCATTGTCGACGGTGACGAAACGTGGATTGGCGGCAAGGACGACAACCGGCATTGGAATAAAAAGCACCAGAGCAAAATCGGACCGCAGGCTTCCCGAAAGACGCCAATCATTCGCGCTGTCACCCGGAAGGGCAACGTTGTGGCGCTCGTGCTTGACCGCGTAACCAAGGACGCGGCGCAGCGCTTTGTCCGCGAAATGGTTTCGGACAAGGTTTCGCTTCTCGCGACCGACGAAACTTCATTTACGACGGATTGAGCGAATACCCGCGCGAAACCGTACACCATCGAGTGCGCCACTACGTTGTCGGCGCGGTGATACGCAAACGATTAAAGGGCTTTGGAGCATCTTGATCGAGACCGTCCGGGGAGCGGCTACGTGCTGCGCGAGCCAAAAGAGGACGAAGTCCGCATCCCTGCCTGATGTTTTTCCAGGAAGCCTTGTACAGCTCCCCCCGACTTAACCCCGCCGGCGAATGGCGGGGTTCTTTCCTTTGGGGGCTCCTGAAGGTGTCTCGACCTTCAGTCGCGCGGCCTCAAACCGCACCAGCCGCCGGATCCTTTCCGCTGATAGCTCCGCGGTCATGAACCGACACGGCCGTCGCCTTTCTGACGACGAACGCCAGCCCGTGCGCTGCCAGCAAGAAAGTGAAAAAACAGGCAAAACCGAGGGACGTAAAAACCGCGTTGCCCGCAGGATGGAAAAGCAAAAAACCGAAAAATACTAGCCAGCAAAATATCGAAGCCATGATGTTGGAAAAAATGCATTCGGTACACGCGCCAAGCTTCGCCGTCATTTTCGATGAGCCGCACCCCATGCAGGTGGCACTCTGCTGGAACCCCGATTTTTCGATGACGGGCGTTCGCGCCGGCCCGCATCCTCCACACCCGCCAATATCCAGCGTCATGTAATCTTTTCCCTTGTCACTGGCATGTCGGGGTGTGCTTGCAGGGCAGATGCGACAGTGGCCCGACTGTCCAGATAAATATCGCAAACGGGATAATCACCAGCAGCGCCAGGCCAAACCCGGCGTTGAGGAGCGGAAATGCTATCGACCAGATAACAATCACGACAATCAAGGCAACGTTGGTGGCGGAGCGCATGTTAAAGAGTCCGGATACCGCGCACCAGAAATCACAGATTATCAACGAGCAGATCAGCTTGTTGCTCTGATACCAGGCCGACCAAAGGATGAGGAACCCCGTCGTGAAAAGGATCAGCGAATTGACGAACGCAGGAAAGCCGGTGATTACCGCGCATCCGGGCGGGATGAACATCAGATTGGCGAAAGCGGTAGCGATCAGAATTATTCCCCAATCCTTCAGGAGAAAGTCGCACGCGCAATTTTGACATTGCAGGAACAGAAAGACCGCCGCAGCCAGAAATCCCACGCCGAAAAACACGCCAACAAGGACAATCGACACGCATGGTTGCGAAAGTCCCGCGGACAGACCCGCTGTGATCGACAGCAGGAAAAGCAGCTCCAGCGAATTGCAAGCCGCAGCAAAGCCGGCGCTTGAAGAACAGCCGCCGCACGAAATGTTGACATTCACCGGGTCCAGGCCGGAGCACGCGGACAGGGGCGGAGGCGACAATATGTCGACCGTGGAGGTATAGCTCGCAGAGGCCGGATAATTTGCCTGCTCGGGAGGCAAGTTCTGAAACGACATCGCAGGTACGGGGAAAACGTTTCCAAAAGAACCGTTGCCGAAAGCCCTTCTAACGGTGAAGGCACAGCTGGTGTTGTTGGTCACTGACGTTGAGAACGTCGCGACCCGACTGTTTCCTGCGCACGGACCAAGCGTAACGTTGGTGTTTATTTGCGGACAGCAGCACAGATTATTCGTCGTATAGGTCGCGGTGCAGGAGAATGGAGGCCCGTTGATCCCCGGACAGTTTGCGACGACGGATATTGTCGCGGGAAAATCGCAGTTGCATGGCGCAGCAAAAGTCGCTTCCCATAAGCTGGTTCCCAGGATGGCCTCCCCGGAGCCCGAAAAGGTAACCGGTCCACACTGGACTATTACCGTTATATTTGGACCGGCGCCGCAGGGCTGGGTTTCACCGTAATGGCCCTGAACCGAAATGTTCCCCGTGACGGGGTCTAAAGTGACTCCGGTAATACTCAGTGTGCATGACATGATGCCGAACCTTGGCTAAGGTAAATGGCTATCCTGATATTCAATGACGCTAAATCGTTGAACTGGCCCACGTTCTTCCGTGGAGCAACAGTTTGGAGCGAGTTGGGGCGGAAATGTCGCCCAATGCGCCGATCAATAGTGCCAGCGCGTGTGCCGCCCGATCCTGCCGTGAGGGCGATTTGCAATTGAGCGAATTATGCGGTTGCTGACCGCGCCGAGTCAAGCGCGGGCCCGGTCTCGCCCCGCGACAAAGTCGAAAGGGCGGGGTTTTCCTTGCGATATTCGTCGCGCCCGCCGGTGCGTTTGCAAGTACGGCCAACGTCACCCGGCGGCGGCGACCAGCTTCAGCGGCGCGC
>C688J35102_120989694_pt1 | contig 12762 bp, 1 predicted proteins | sample HopSoiMetagenom2_FD_35102 | JGI IMG/M metagenome (IMG submission 35102)
CGAGGCTGGCGCCAGCTCGCCGCCGAGCCGGGCGAGCAGGTCCCGCTGGCTCGCTTCGATCTCACCCAGGCCGCAGCGGCGGAGCGCCCGGCCGTTCTCGAGGCCGCGTTGTCCACGCTGCAGGGGAGCCTCGACCTCGCTCACGGTCCGCTGCTCCGTGCCGGCCTCTTCGACATGGGTCCGGGCGAGCCGGCCCGGCTGGTCCTGATCTTCCACCACCTGGTCGTCGACGGCGTCTCCTGGCGGATTCTGTTGGAGGACCTCGAGGTGCTCTGCCGTGGAGAGGGAGCACCGCGCAGTCTGCTCCCTCCCAAGACGACCTCGTTCAAGCGCTGGGCCGAGCGGCTCGCCGAGGAGGCCGCTGCCGAAGGGCTCCGGGCGGAGCTGGGCTACTGGTTCTCGGAGCCGCGCCGGGTGGCGGTCCCGCTGCCCGTCGACCTCGATCGTGGGCCGAATTCGATCGAATCGGCCCGGACGGTCCATCGGGCGCTCGATCCGGAGGAGACTCAAGCCCTGCTGCAGGAGGCTCCCCGCGTGTACCAGACCCAGGTCAACGATCTCCTGCTGGCTGCTCTGGTACAGGCCTGCGCCGCCTGGACGGGGCGACCGTCGCTGCTGATCGACCTCGAGGGGCATGGCCGCGACGCGCTCGCGGGCGACCTCGACGTCACGCGGACGGTCGGTTGGCTCACTGCGATTTTCCCTCTCCACTTGGACATCTCCGGGGCCTCCACGCCGGACGAGGTCCTGCTCGCGGTCAAAGAGCAGCTCCGGAGGGTCCCGCGGAACGGAGCGGGGTACGGCCTGCTCCGCTACCTGAGCGACGACGAGTGGGCCGCGCTCCTCGCGGAGCTCCCGCAGGCGGAGCTGGGATTCAACTATCTCGGGCAGCTCGACCAGATCTTCCGCTCCTCCTCTCTGTTCGCACCCGCGCCGGAGAGCTCGGGTCCGCCGCGGGCGGCGAGCCAGCTCCGGTCACACCTGCTCGAGGTCGGTGGCAACGTGAGCGGCGGCTGCCTGCACATATCCTTTACGTACAGCGAGAATCGCCACCAGCGCGCCACGATCGACCGGCTGGTCGATTCTTATCTCGACGCCTTGCGTCTCCTGCTCGGCCACTGCCGGCAGGCGCGGGATCTCGGCCCGGATCTGCAGAGCCTGGGCCTCGATCGCGAGGACATGGAACGTCTCATCGGCAGCGTGGAGTTCGAGGGCTAGCGTGAGCGGAAACAACATCGAAGCCGTCTACCCCCTGTCCGCGACACAGCAGGGGTTTCTCTTCCACGCGCTGTACGAGCCTGGTGAGGACCCCTACTTCGGACAGATCCGCTGCGAGCTTCAAGGTCCCCTCGACCTGCCGGCCTTCCGGCGGGCCTGGCAGCGGCTGATCGACCGCCATCCGGTCCTGCGTACCGCCTTCGCCTGGCAGGACGTGGAGAGGCCGCTCCAGGTGGTAGGCCGGCAGGTCAGGATCCCGATCCTCGAGGAGGATTGGCGCGATCTCGACCCGGGCGAGCGGGAACGGCGTTGGCAAGAGCTCCAGGAGAAGGACCGCGAGACCGGCTTCCGTCTGTCCAGGGCCCCGCTGACGCGGGTGGCCCTGGTCCGCATCGCGGACGAGCAGCACCGGCTGCTCTGGAGCTACCATCACCTGCTGGTCGACGGGTGGAGCGTGCCCCGCCTGTTCGATGAGCTGCTCGCCTTCTACGGGGCCTTTCGCAACGGGGAGGATCTGGATCTGGCGTCCCCCCGCCCGTTCAAGGACTTCATCGCCTGGCTCCAACAACGGGACCTCGCCTCGGCCGAGAGCTTCTGGCGGCGCGCTCTCGCCGGCCTGAAGGCGCCGACGCCACTGCCCGGCGAGCACTGGGGTCCCGATCCGACCAGCGCGGGCCTCCGGCGCGGTGAGGAGCGGCGCGATCTCTCCGCTCGGGCGACTGCTGCCCTGCAGGCCTTCGCGCGCAACCATCTCCTCACTCTGGGGACGGTGCTGGAAGGCGCCTGGGCCCTCCTGCTGAGTCGCCTGACCGGTGAGGAGGACGTCGTCTTCGGGCTGACCGTATCCGGCCGCCCCACCTCGCTGGAAGGCTCCGAGTCGATGATCGGTCCCTTCATCAATACCCTGCCGTTGCGGGCCCGGGTGGAGGACGGCGCCCCGGCCGCCGGTTGGCTCACCGACCTCCAGAGCCACCAGGCCGAGTCCCGCCAGCACGACCATACCCCCCTCTCGGACATCCAGGGGTGGAGCGAGCTGCCGCGCGGATCGGCGCTGTTCGAGACCCTCCTGGTGATCGAGAACTATCCCCTCGACGGAGCCGGGCAGAACGGCAGGGGAGGGATCACGCTGCGCGACGTGCGCGCCACTGAGGGCTCCAACTATCCGCTCGTGGTGGTGGCGGTCCCGGGCCGGCGCCTGGTGCTCCAGGTCAAGCACGACCGCGGACGGGTGCCGTCCTGGGAGGCCCGCCGCATGGTCGAGCGGCTGACCTTCCTTCTCGAGGAGCTGGCGGAGCGCTCCGACCTGCGCCTGAGGGATCTGGCGGTCCTGCTCCCTGCCGAGCAGCATCAGGTCCTGCGCGAGTGGAACGAGCGCCCGGCGGACTACGAGCTCGATCGCTGCCTGCACGAGATCGTCGAGGCGCAGGCGGCGCGGTCGCCGGAGACGGTCGCGGTGGTCTTCGAGGAGGAACGGATCACCTATGGGGAGCTCAACCGGCGGGCCAACCGGCTCGCTCGGCGGCTGCGGTCCCTGGGTGTCGCTCCCGAGGTGAGAGTCGCCCTCTGCCTCGAGCGGTCGAGCGAGCTGCCGCTGGCGATCCTGGCGGTGTTGAAGGCGGGAGGGGCCTACGTCCCCCTCGACCCCCACTACCCCAGAGAGCGCCTGGAGCTGATGGTGCAGGATGCGGAGCCGGCGGTCCTGGTGACCCGGCGGGAGCTCGCGGGGGAGATCGCGGGCGCTGCCGGCCAAGTCCTCTACCTCGAGGACCTGGAGGCCGGGGAGGGCACGGCTGAAGAGGACGAAAACCTCCGCAGCGGCGCCGTCCCCGAGAATCTCGCCTATGTGATCTACACCTCGGGCTCCACCGGCAGGCCCAAGGGGGTCACGATCCCTCATCGGGCCATCAACAACCGGCTGCTCTGGATGCAGAGCGCCTATCCGCTGGAGCCGCGGGACCGGGTCCTGCAGAAGACGCCGTTCAGCTTCGACGCCTCGATCTGGGAGCTGTTCGTGCCCTTGATGTTCGGCGCCCGGCTGGTGATGGCGCGCCCCGGCGGGCACCAGGACACCGGCTATATGGTGGCGGCGATCGAACGTTATGGCATAACCGTCCTGCAACTCGTCCCCTCGATGCTGGGCGCCTTCCTCGAGGAGCCCGCCCTGACATCCTGTACATCGCTGCGGCGGATGTTCTGCGGCGGCGAGGCGCTCTCGCGCGAGCTCCAGGAACGCCTCCGCGCCCGTCTGCCGGTCGAGCTGCAAAACCTCTACGGGCCTACCGAGGCCGCGATCGACGCCAGCTGCCATCCGTGCGGGCGCGATCCTCGCGATGGGAGCGAAGCCGTCCTGCCGATCGGCCGGCCGCTCACCAACATGCGGATCTATCTGCTCGACCGCCGCGGCAGCCTGGTACTGCAAGGCGTGCCGGGGGAGCTCCACATCGGCGGTGTCGGCCTGACGCGCGGCTACCTCAACCGCCCCGACCTGACCGCCGAGCGTCTCGTCCCTGATCCGTTCAGCGGTCTGGCGGGCGAGCGCCTCTACCGCACCGGCGATCTCGCCCGTCACCGCGAGGACGGCGTGATCGAGTTTCTGGGGCGGATCGATCAGCAGGTCAAGGTCCGCGGTTTCCGGATCGAGCCGGGAGAGATCGAGGCCGTGCTGACCCAGCACCCCGAGGTTCGCAACGCGGTCGTGGTGGTGCGGGAGGACCATCCGGGCGACCCGCGGCTGGTGGCCTACTTCGTGCCGCAGCAGGAGCGCGATCCGGGGGCCGGGGAGCTGCGGGAGTTCCTGGCCCGAAAGCTGCCGGAGCATATGGTGCCCGGGAGCTTCGTGCGGCTCGAGTCCGTGCCGGCGCTGCCGAACGGCAAAGTGGACCGCTCGGCCCTGCCGGCGCCCGGCCCTGCCGATCTCTCCCCCCGGCGCACGGTGGCTCCCCGCAATTTTACCGAGGAGGTGCTCGCCGAGATCTGGGGCGAGGTGCTGGGCCTCCCGGAGGTCAGCGTGCACGACAGCTTCCTCGCGGCCGGCGGGCACTCGCTCCTCGCCACGCGGATGCTCGCCCGCCTGCGCCAGGCGTTCCAGGTCGAGATCCCCTTGAGCCGCATCTTCGAAGCGGCGGACCTCGCCAGCCTGGCCGGGGAGATCGAGGATGCGCGCCGGGGCAGCGCTCCCCCGCCCCCTCCGATCCTGCCGGTGCCGCGCGGCGGCGATCTGCCGCTCTCTTTCGCCCAGCAGCGGATGTGGTTCCTCCACCGGATGGACCCCTCCGGGGCCGCCTACAACATACCGATGGTGGTTAGACTTTCGGGACGGCTGGTGGTCCCCGCCTTCGCCGCCAGCCTGCGGGAGGTCTTGCGGCGTCACGAAGTCCTGCGCACCCGCTTTCCTGTCGAGGACGGGCGGCCCGTGCCGCTCGTGGAGGAGACGGTCGAGATCGGCCCGGAGATCGTCGACCTCGGCGGGCTGGCCGAGCCGGAGGCCGAGTTGCAGACGATCCTCTCCGGGCAGAGCCGCCGACATTTTGATCTCGAGACCGGACCGCTGCTGCGCTCGCTCCTGATCCGCCTCGGGGAGCGCGAGCACGTGATCCTGATCATCCTGCATCACATCGTCTCGGACGCCTGGTCCGGCGCCATCTTCATCCGTGAGCTCGCGATGGTCTATCGGGCGCTCGTCACCGGCCGGCTCTCGCCGCTGCCGGATCTGCCGGTCCAGTACGCGGACTTCGCGAGCTGGCAGCGCGAGTGGCTGCAGGGGGAACGGTTGGAGCGCGAGCTTCGTCCCTGGCTGGAGCGCCTGACCGGGCCGCTCCCGGTCCTCGAGCTCCCGGCCGACCGACCGCGCACGGGCCTGCCGAGCGGCCGGGGGGGGAAGCGCTCCCTGGACATTCCTCCCGACCTCCTGGACGCCTTGAAGCGGCTCAGCCGGCGGCATGGAGTCACCCTCTTCGTCACCCTCCTCGCAGCCTTCGACACGCTGCTCTTCCGCTACACCGGACAGCGGGATCTGTTGGTGGGCACCCCTTCCGCCAACCGCGGGCGCCGCGAGATCGAGGATGTCATCGGGCTGTTCATCAATACGCTGGTCCTACGCACCGAGCTCGCGGGCTCGCTGGCGTTCACCGAGTTGCTGCAGCGGGTCCGGGAGGTCGTCCTGCACGCCTCCGACTACCCGGACCTGCCGTTCGAGATGCTGGTCGAGGCCTTGCGTCCGGACCGCCAAGGGAACCGCGCCCCCTTGTTTCAGGTCATGTTCGGCTTGCAGAACACTCCGCTGGTGAGCCTCGACCTGCCGGATCTCACCGCCTCCCTGCTCGAGATCGAGAGAGGCACGACCAAGTTCGATCTCGTGCTGGAGATCGTTGAAACCCGGGCCGCGCTGATCTCACACCTCGAGTACAGCACGGATCTGTTCGACGCCGAGACCGCCGCCCGGATGGGCAACCATCTGCAGAACCTGCTGGCAGGAGCAGTCGCGAGCCCCGAACGGAGCCTGTGGGACCTGTCCCTGCTGTCCCCGGAGGAGAGACGGCAGATCGTGCACGAGGGGCTGGCAGGTCAGGGGACGCCGCGGCAGCCGGAAGCTCTGCACCTCCTCTTTACCGCCTGCGCGCGGCGCCGTCCCATGGACGAGGCGCTCTGCTACGGCTCCGAACGGCTGACCTATGGCGAGCTCGACGGGCTTTCCAACCGGCTGGCCCGGCGCCTGCGCAGCCTGGGGGTCGTCCCGGAGACGCGGGTCGGCCTCCTCTGCGAGCGCTCGCTGGACATGATCGTAGGAATCCTCGGCATCCTCAAGGCTGGAGGGGCCTACGTACCGCTCGATCCGGCATATCCGCGCGAACGCCTGGAATTCATGCTCGCGGACGCCGGTGTCGCCGGGCTGGTGAGCCATGGCGCTCTGGCCGACGGGCTGGCGAGGCCGGGCCTGTGGCACCTTCGGCTCGACGGCGAGGCTTTCTCCGACTGGAGCGCCGAGGGCCTGGATTGGGATCTCCCCGCGAGCAGTGCCGCCTATGTCATCTATACCTCGGGCTCGACCGGCCGGCCGAAGGGGGTGGTGGTCAGCCATGCCAACGTCTGGCGGCTCTTCGACCGGACGCAGCCCTGGTTCGGGTTCGGCATCGGGGATGTGTGGACGATGTTCCACTCCTACGCCTTCGACTTCTCCGTCTGGGAGCTGTGGGGCGCGCTCCTTTTCGGCGGACGGCTGGTGATCGTGCCCTCCGAGGTCAGCCGCGCTCCGGAGCTTTTCTTCGATCTGCTGGTGCGGGAGGGCGTGACGGTGCTCAACCAGACGCCTTCGGCCTTCCGGCAGTTGATGCGCGTGGCCGAGGATCGGGGATTCCCCGAGCAGTCGCTGCGGCTGGTGATCTTCGGCGGCGAGGCGTTGGAGGTGCCGAGCCTGCGGCGCTGGTTCGAGGGCTATGGGGACGGGCGCCCCGTGCTGGTCAACATGTACGGCATCACCGAGACGACCGTGCACGTGACCTACCGCCCGATCGAGGAGAGGGACGTCCTCGGTGCCGGCAGCCCGATCGGTGTGGCGATCCCGGATCTCGATCTCTTCGTGCTCGACGGCGGGGGTGGGCTGGTCCCCTCAGGCGTGGCCGGCGAGCTCCACGTGGGAGGAGGAGGAGTGGCGAGAGGTTACCTGGGACGGCCGGACCTGACGGCGCAGCGCTTCGTCCCTCACCCTTTCTCCACCGAGCCGGGGGCCCGGCTCTACCGGGCGGGGGACCTGGTGCGGCGCCGGGGAGCCGCGGACCTCGAATACCTGGGCCGGATCGACGAGCAGGTCAAGATCCGCGGGTTCCGGATCGAGCTCGGAGAGATCGAATCGGTGCTGATGTCGCACCCCGACGTCCGCGAAGCGGTGGTCCTTGCTCGCGAGGATCAGCCGGGCGACCGACGGCTGGCGGCGTATGTCGTGCCGGCACCGGAGCGCTGGCCGGAGGAAATAGATCTGCGGTCGCACCTGAAAGAACGGCTGCCGGACTACATGATCCCGGCGGGCTTCGTAGTCCTGGAGACGCTCCCTCTGACCGCCAACGGCAAGCTGGACCGGAGAGCCCTGCCGGCCCCCGCGGAGACGCGTCCGGCCGCGGGCCAGCGCTCCACGCCTCTCCTGACCCCTTCCGAAGAGGTGCTGGCAGGCATCTGGGCCGAGCTTCTCGGGCGTAGCCCGGAGAGCCCGGAGGACGACTTCTTTGAGATCGGTGGCCACTCTCTGCTCGCGACCCAGGTGGTCTCGCGGATCCGCGAGGCCTTCGGCGTCGAGATCCAGGTACCGGAGGTCTTCGCCGCTTCCCGCCTGCGCGACTTCGCGGCGCGGGTCGAGGCGGCCATCCGTGGCGGGAAGAGCCTCGCCGCTCCTCCCATCGAGCCGGCACCGCGCGGCGGCGATCTACCTCTCTCGTTCGCTCAGCAGCGGCTCTGGTTCCTCGACCATCTCCAGCCCGGGAACCGGGCCTTCAACATCGCCGGTGGCTTGCGCCTGGAAGGCTTCCTGGACACCCGCGCCCTGCGTTGGGCGCTCGACGAGGTTGTCCGCCGTCACGAGGTGCTGCGCACCCGTTTCGTGACGGTGAAAGGCTCCCCCGTGCAGGTCGTCGATCCCCCTGTTCCCCTGCCGCTGCCCGAGGTCGACTTCCGGCCGCTGGAAGAGAAGGAGAGGACGGCCTGCCTGGCCCAGTTGGGGATGGAAGCTGCCCGCCAGCCGTTCGACCTCGCGCGCGGCCCTCTGCTGCGTGTCACCCTGGTACGTCTCGCCGAGCAGCGGCACGTCCTGCTGTTCGCAATGCACCACATCGTCACCGACGGCTGGTCGACGGGGGTCCTGGCTCGCGAGCTCGGCGTCCTGTACGCCGCGTCTCTGGCCGGAGAGCCCTCGCCGTTGCCGGAGCTGCGGATCCAATACGCTGACTTTGCGAGCTGGCAGCGGCAGTGGCTGCAGGGCGAGGTGCTGGAACGGCAACTGGCCTACTGGCGGGACCACCTGATGGGCGCTCCAGCGGCGCTCAACCTGCGGCTTTCCCGCCCCCGCCCCGGCGAACAGACGTCCTCGGGCCTGTCCCGGCGGGTGACGCTGCCGGGCATTTCGTTGTCGGCGCTCAAGACGCTCGGACGCCAGCACGATGCAACGATCTTCATGACGATCCTCGCCGCGTTCCAGATCCTCCTCCGCCATCACTCGGGAGAGGAGGACATCGTCGTCGGGACGGACGTGGCTAGCCGCGGCCGGAAGGAGACCGAGGGGCTCATCGGTTTCTTCATCAACCAGCTCGCCCTGCGCACCGACCTGTCCGACAATCCGCGCTTCGGCGAGCTCCTCGATCGTGTCCGCGAGATCGCCCTGGCGGCCTATGCGTACCAGGACCTGCCGTTCGAAAAGCTGGTCGACTCGCTGAAGCTGGACCGTCACCTCCGGCATGCACCGGTGTTCCAATTCAAGATCTTCGTGCAGAACGCGCCGCTTGCTCCGCTGGAGCTCCCCGGGTTGACGCTGGCTCCCCTGGAGCTCGAGCGCGGCGCGGCGAACCTCGATCTCACGCTCGCGCTCTGGGAAAGCGGGGACCGCCTGATCGGCTGGATCAACTATCTCACCGATCTGTTCGATGCCGCAGCGATCACGAGATTCCTCGCCGGCTTCGAGACCCTGCTCGCCCGTGTCATCGAGAACCCCGACCTGCGGGTTTCAGAGCTGTGTGAACTCGTGTCCCAAACCGAAAGGAAACGGCTAGACGTGGAAAAAACAGAACGCCAGCAGCTCAATCTCAAGCGGCTCAAGGGGGTCAAGCCCCGGAGCCTCGACCTGCAGCAGCAGGAGATGGTCAGGATGGAGCCCTTGCGTCCGGATCAGGCGTTGCCGCTGGTCGTCCAGCCCAGCGTCGAGGACCTGGATCTTGCGGAATGGGCGCGCGAGCACCGCGCCCTGATCCTCCAGAAGCTCCAGGAGCACGGCGCCCTTCTGTTCCGGGGCTTCGCCATCGATTCAGCCGGCGAGTTCGAGCGTTTCGCGAGCCAGATCTGCCCGGTGCTCTTCAACGAAAACGGCGAGCACCCGCGGCAGAGCGTGAGCGGCAACGTCTATACGCCGGTCTTCTACCCGGCCGACCAGCAGTTGCTTTGGCACAATGAAAATTCTTTCAATCACCGCTGGCCGCTGAAGATCATGTTCTGCTGCATGCGCGCTCCCGAGCAGGGCGGCGAGACTCCGATCGTCGACAGCCGCCGGGTCTACGAGCGGCTGGATCCCGAGATCCAGCGCGCCTTCGCGGAAAAAAAGATCATGTATTCGAGGAATTACGGGCAGGGAGTGGGATTGGATTGGGAGACGGTGTTCAACACGTCGGACCGGTCCGAGGCCGAAAAGAAAGCGGCGGAGCAGCGGCTCACTCTCGAATGGAAGGAGGACGGGAAGCTGCGGACCCGCTGTGTCCGTCCTGCGGTCATCGCGCATCCGGTGACGGGGGAGCTGAGCTGGTTCAATCAGGCACAGCACTGGCACACCTCCTGCCTCGATCCGGCGACGCGGGCCTCGATCGAGAGCGTCTTCCGGGAAGAGGACCTGCCTCGCCAGTGTTACTTCGGTGATGGAACGCCGATCCCCGACGAGATGATGCGCAAGATCCTCGCCGCCTATGCCGAGCTCGAGGTCTGCTTCCCCTGGCAGAAGGGGGACATCATGCTGGTCGACAACGTGTTGGCGGCCCACGGCCGGAACGCCTTCGTGGGCGAGCGGAAGATCCTGGTTGCGATGGGAGACATGACCAGCTTCGATCAGGTTTAACCATCGTAGCTGCGGAGGATACGTGATGGCCGAACCGGCTCAGAAGTTCAGACTTTCACCCCAGCAGAAGCGGCTCTGGCTCCTGCATCAGGCCGGACCGGTGTACCGGGCCGACTGTCTGATCGAGATCTCGGGCGGGCTCGATGCCGGCAGGCTGCAGAGGGCGCTCGACCGTGTCGTCGCGCGTCACGAGATCCTGCGCACGACCTTCGAGCGCCCGCCCGGTCTCCGCGTGCCGACTCAGGTCATTCATGGCGAGGGGGCCGCCCTCTGGCGCGAGGTCTCGCTCGCCGGGACCGCCGATGCTCCGGCGGAGGTCGAGAGGCTGCGGGAGCTCGAAGCCCAGCGGTATTTCGATCTCGAGGGGGGACCGCTCGTGCGCGCCCTGCTGATCGGGTTGACGGAGACGGGACATCGGCTCCTCCTCAGCCTGCCCGCGCTCTGCATGGATGCCTGGAGCTTCCGCAATCTGGTCCGCGAGCTCGCCCGCGCCTACGATGAAGGAGACGCAGGCCCGGAGCCCGAGGAGCCGGTACAGTACGCACAGCTCACCGAGTGGAAGCATGAGCTCTTGCAGGACAGTGAGGCGGAAGCCGGCCGAAGCCACTGGCGCGGGCTCGATCTCCACCCCGCCCTGCGTTTGCGGCTGCCGGGCCAGCGGCCCGCGACCAACGACCGGAGCCTGTCCCCCGCGGTCCATCGCTGGGAGCTGGAAGCGGCCAGGGCCGACCGGCTCGATATCCTGAGCCGCGAGAGCGGGACCACGCTCTCCGTGCTTCTGCTGGCAGTCTGGCAGGTGTTGCTGTGGCGGCTTACCGGCGAGAGCGAGGTCGTCCTCGGCTGTGTCCTCGATGGCTCCAGATATGAAGAGCTCGCCGAGGTCATGGGCCCGGTGGCCTCGACGGTGCCTGTCGCGGTTCGGCTGGAGCCGGATCTGCGCTTCACCCAGTTGCTGGGCCGGACCGGCGAGGCGGTCGCCGAGGCCCAGAGCTGGCAGGAGTATTTCCTGGCGGACGAGGTGCTGCCTGCCGCCGCCGGCCCGGGCTTCCTGCCCATCGCCTACGAGGTCGACGAGCTGCCCCCCGGCATGGCGGCGGCGGGCGCCACGTTCAGGATCCTCACGCGATCCGTCTGTGCCGACCGCTATCGCCTCAAGCTGACCGGCCTGCGTGGCGAGGCCCGGTTGGCGCTCGAGCTTCACTATGACCGCGAGTCGCTGACGGCGGAGATCGCCGAGCGCCTGGCGGCGGACCTGGACCGGGTCCTCGACAGCGTGGCCCGGAGCCCCGAGATTGCCATCGGTGACGTCGAGATCCTGGGCGAGCGCGAGCGCCGGCAGATCCTTACGGAGCTCACGGGCGTGCGGCGCGATCTCCCCGCCGACCTTTGCCTTCACCGGCTCGTCGAGGCGCAGGCGGAGCGCTCTCCGGAGAGCATTGCCGTCCGCAGCGGAGAGCGGCTCCTGACCTACTCCGAGCTCGATCGGCGGGCCAACCAGCTGGCGCGCCATCTGCAGTCCCACGGCGTCGGTCCCGAGGTGCTGGTGGTGGTATGCCTGGAGCGGTCTCCCGCTCTTATGGTCTCCCTCCTGGCCGTGCTGAAGGCCGGAGGTGCCTACCTGCCCCTCGATCCGGCCTATCCGCGGGAACGGCTGGCGCTCATGCTGAGGGATGCACGTCCAGCCGTCCTCCTGACGGAAGAGATCTCGTCTCCGCTCCTGCCGGAGAACGCGGCAACGCCCGTCCTCGTCGATCGCGACTGGGAGGCCATCGCCCGGCAGGACGGCTCCTGCCTGGACGGTGGAGCGACGGCGGACAATCTCGCCTACGTGATCTATACCTCCGGTTCCACCGGCATGCCCAAGGGGGCGATGATCACCCACCGCGGGCTGGTCAACTACGTGACCTGGGCCGCGGAGGCCTACGACGCCGTTGACGGGGAGGGTGCTCCGGTCCACTCCCCCCTGGGGTTCGATCTGACCGTCACCAGCCTCTTCACCCCCCTCCTGGCAGGGCGAACGGTCGAGCTGCTCGCCGAGGAGCAGGGGGTCGAAGCGCTGATCGGAGCGCTGCGCCGAACGGCCGACTACAGCCTGGTCAAGCTGACGCCCGTGCATCTGGAGCTGCTGGCCCAGCAGCTCGGAGGGGAGAAGCCGGCCGCCCGCGTGCGCACCCTGGTCGTGGGCGGCGAGGCGCTCTTCGGTGAGACCCTGGCCGCCTGGTGGAGCCATTCGCCGGATACCCGGATCGTCAACGAGTACGGCCCCACCGAGACGGTGGTCGGCTCCTGCGTCTATGTGGCAAGCCGGGAGAGGAACGGAACGGGAGCCGTGCCGATCGGCCGGCCGATCGCGAATACCCGGGTCGATCTTCTCGACTCTCGCCTTCACCCGGTGCCGATCGGGGCTCCTGGTGAGCTGTACATCGGAGGAAGCGGGATCGCCCGAGGTTACCTCGATCGCCCGGCCCTGACCGCCGAACGCTTCGTACCCGATCCGTCCGGCCTGGAGCCCGGAGCGCGGCTCTACCACACGGGCGATCTGGCGGCCTACGTCGAAGGCCAGCTCCACTTCCTCGGCCGCAACGACGATCAGGTCAAGATCCGCGGCTTTCGGGTCGAGCTCGGCGAGATCGAGGCTGTCCTCAAGCAGCACGAAGGCGTGCGTGACGCCGTGACGCTGGCGCGTGAGGACAACGTAGGCGACAAGCGCCTCGTCGCCTACCTGATCAAGGAAGATGGCGCCCCCG
>C688J35102_120989693_pt1 | contig 12746 bp, 13 predicted proteins | sample HopSoiMetagenom2_FD_35102 | JGI IMG/M metagenome (IMG submission 35102)
GTGGAGTCCTCCTGGATGACCGCCGTGATCAGTCCAGCCGGATCGCGCTTGAGCAGCGCGGCGATATCTGGATCAAGGGTGTTGCCTGCGGCAGCTGTGGCTGGATCCGTCACGCGCCTATTGTTCCAACACCATCAGGTGCTGCTCGCGAGCTTTCCGAGCAATGGCTGAGATGTGGTGCAGCACCGCTGGCAACGGGTGAGTGCGACGATGCGGAGGGCATAGGGGCTACCGCTACCATGGACGCTCGTGACGTTTGCCAGGTCCGAACGGGCAGAGCTGTGTGGGCTGCTCGACACGGTCGGACCGCACGCGCCCACGCTGTGTGAGGGCTGGGATACCCATGATCTCGCTGCACACCTGTGGATCCGGGAAACTGACCCGGTCGGCGCGAGCGGCATAGTGGCAAAGCCGTTGTCCAGCTTGTACGAGCGTCGGATGGGCGAAATCAAGCAGCGCTGGGAATACCCCGAGCTGGTCGATCGGGTCCGCCGAGGTCCTGCCAGATTCTCGATCTTCGCGATTCCAGGCGTCGATGAAGGCGCCAACACCACAGAGTTCTTCATCCATCACGAAGACGTACGCCGGGCCGGGGATTCACCACAGACCTCGCGGCATCTTGACGACGATGTCGAGGAGTGGATGTGGCGACGTCTCAAGCTGCTCGGTCGAGCATGGTTCCGGCGAGTTCAGGTCGGCGTCGTCCTCGAGCGCCTAGGCTCTGCCGACGCAGACGGTGCACCCGAGACGATCCGAGCCGTCAGCGGCACCTCCACCGTCACGCTTGTTGGAAATCCGAGTGAGTTGATGTTGTACGCGCATGGCAGAACCAGCGTCGCCGAGATCAAGCTGGTTGGCGAGCCGGATGCGATTGAGATCTTGAACTCATCAGACTTACGAACCTGAGAGCTGTCTTGACAATCCAGGCCACACTGTGACGCGGCTGATGCACCGGGTCCGGCGCTCAAGCTTGATAGCGGTCGGCTGTGCACTCCTTGTGCTGAGCGGTTGCACCAGACCGGGCAACGAACCAAGCCCTGAGACCCGTACCGCCGCGCCTACTCCAGCAACTCCAGCGCCGCAAAGCTCCGATTCGGCTAGTCCACGACCCACCAGTCCGTCTCCCAGCAGTGTTCAGTCGCGCGGCGATCCTCGTGCCAAAGTGATCGCCTCTGATCTAGAGGCGCCCTGGGGCCTGGTGCCACTGAAAGATGGCAGCTTTCTGATCAGTGAACGCGACAACAGGAAGATCATCCGTGTGAAAGACGGCTCGACTTCGACGGTCAGGACCATCGACGAAGCGGATCCGGCCGGGGAAGGCGGCCTGCTCGGGTTGGCCATGACTCCGGATGAGAAGACTGTGTTCGCCTACTACACCGCGGCTCATGACAACCGGATCGTCTCGATGAGCTGGGACGGCCGTGATCTTGGCTCGCCGAAGGTCATTCTCAAAGGCATTCCGAAGGGTTTCATCCACAACGGCGGCCGGATGGTGGTCGGTCCGGATGGCTACCTTTATGTCGGGACCGGCGAGAGTGGAAGCGGCCGGCTGTCGCAGAAAAAAGACTCACTCGGCGGCAAGATTCTCAGGCTCCGGCTCGACGGCAGACCGGCGCCCGGTAACCCGTTCGACAACGAGGTCTTCAGCTACGGCCATCGCAACGTGCAGGGGCTCGCTTTTGACGATCAAGGCCGGCTGTGGGCCAGTGAGTTCGGCCAGCAGACCTGGGACGAGCTGAACTTGATCAAGAAGGGTGCCGACTACGGATGGCCGGAGGTGGAGGGGTCCGGCAACGTCAAGGGAATGACCAATCCCAAGGTCGTCTGGCGCACCGATGATGCCTCGCCCTCAGGGCTGGCGTACTGGCAGGGCGATTTGTGGATGGCCGGGCTGCGTGGGGAACGGCTTTGGCAGATTCCACTGGATGGCGCAAAGGCGGATGATCCGATTGCTCACTTCAGAGGTGATTACGGCAGGCTACGTACGGTGCAAGTTGCCGTCGACGGAAACAGCCTGCTGCTCACCAGCTCCAATACCGACGGCAGAGGTGATCCCACCAGGGACGACGACCGCTTGTTCCGAATCACGCGATAGGACGCGCTTGCGATGAGATCGAGAGCGGCACGTACGGTCATCTTGATCATCGGCGGGTTGGCCGTGCTCGTCGGTGGTGTCTGGATTGGCCAAGGAGCCGTTCTCATCAAAGGCAGCTTCATGACGGGCAGTTCCACTTGTCTCGCTATCGGACTGCTGTGCCTTGTCATTGGCGTGTTCTTGATCTTCTTGGCCCTCAGGCGCCGCCCGGGCGGCCGCACTGGAAGTGACCGCTAGCTAGCACAGCGAGACTGCGCGTCAGCCAGTCCAGCCTTCGTTGATATCGCCGCTACCGCCAAGCGCTCTTGAATAATCAGGCAACTGCTGCACGGCCCATCGGTTGCCATCGGGATCGCGGAAGAACACAAACGATCCCCACGGCAGCACATCAACGTCGCTCACCTCAACCCCCCGCTCAGCCAGCTCAGCCCGGGCCTGGTGAATATCGCCTACCACCACCTGAAGGTTGTCCAACGTGCCAGGCGCCAGCTGCGTAAGGCCCTTACCGATAGCGATCGAGCAGGCGGAGCCCGGCGGGGTCAGCTGCACGAAGCGAATATCCTCGCTAACGGCGTGGTCGTGGTCCAGATTGAAGCCAGCCTGATCAACGTAGAAGGCCTTGGCACGGTCAACGTCGCTGACCGGCACTCCGACCAGTTCGAGTTTGAATTCCATGGCTTGACGGTATCGGGAGGTGCCGACAGTTTGACGCGCGCGCAGTTCCTGCGGTCGTTCCCTCACCCAGCCGCGTTGCTATGGAAGCCTGGCTCCATGGCGGCCGGTCGTCTCCCAAGGTCTTGTCGTGGACAGTCATTGTCCCCGTGCTTGCGATCGTTCTGCTCGCGTTTACCTGGCGACATAAGATTCCCGCTCTCCTTGAGGTTGTTGTCGCATTGGCCTTAGCGGGCGCGGTTCTGGCCGCGGTCAATCATGCAGAGATCGTTGCGCACCGGGTCGGCGAGCCGTTCGGGTCACTCGTATTGGCGATTGCCGTAACGATCATCGAAGTAGGACTGATCGTAACGCTGATGATCTCCGGTGGCCCAGGAACCGCAGCGCTGGCACGAGACACAGTGTTCGCCGCGGTAATGATCACCTGCAATGGCATCGTCGGTGTCGCGCTGCTGATCGGTGCCGTACGCTTCCACATCACAGTCTTCAATGCCGAGGGATCAGGTGCGGCGCTGGCGACGGTGATCACATTGGCAACTTTGAGCTTGGTGCTGCCGACGTTTTCGATCAGTCGCCCGGGCCCAGAGTTCACTCCGGCCCAGCTCGCGTTTGCGGCTATCGCGTCGCTGGTGCTGTATGGGGTGTTCGTCATCACCCAGACGTTCAGGCACCGGGACTTCTTCCTTCCGCTGACGTCTGCCGGTGAGGTCGTCGAGGAAGAGGAGCACGCCGAACCACCGAGCAATCGAGCGGCGCTGGCCAGCCTCGGCTTGCTGCTGATCGCACTGGTTGCGGTGGTGGGCCTGGCCAAGGTCGAGACTCCTGCGATCGAAGGTGCCGTGGCTGCGGTCGGATTCCCTGAATCGTTTGTCGGCGTTGTCATCGCGTTACTGGTGCTGTTGCCCGAGACGCTGGCCGCCGCCCGGGCGGCACGTCGTGATCGAATTCAGACCAGTCTCAACCTCGCGTTCGGCTCCGCTATGGCAAGCATTGGACTGACCATCCCCGGCATCGCCATTGCTTCGATCTGGCTCGAGGGACCGCTCATCCTTGGATTGGACGCCACTCAGATGGTGTTGCTTGCGGTCACCGTTGTCGTCGCGATCCTCACCGTAGTTCCCGGCCGGGCAACCCGGCTGCAAGGCGCTGTACACCTGGTTCTGCTCGCTGCCTTCTTGTTCTTGGCGGTCAATCCCTAACCTGATCTAGCCCCGGCCAGCTCGGTGGGCCGAAGGTGGGTACAGCTTCCCCTCAGTGGGTAGCTCCTGCGATCAGCCGATCTTTTCCAAGATCAACTCACGGACTCGAGCGGCGTCGGCCTGACCGCGCATTTGCTTCATCACCGATCCGATCAGGGCACCGGTCGCCTGCACCTTGCCGCTCTTGATCTTGTCGACGATCTCGGGGTTGGCGTTGATCGCCTCGTCGACGGCCGCTGCCAGCGCACCCTCGTCGGATACGATCGCCAGCTTCCGGGCAGCGACAACCTCGGTTGGCGAGCCTTCACCGGCGATCACGCCTTCGAAGACCTGGCGCGCCAGCTTGTCATTGATCGTGCCGTTTTCCACCAGCGCTTGGATCTCTGCCACCTGCTGCGGCGTGACGCCAACATTCTCAAGATCAACTCCCACCTCGTTGGCACGCCGCGCGACCTCGGTCAGCCACCATTTGCGGGCCGACTGCGGCGACGCGCCGGCAGCGACCGTGGCCTCGATGGCGTTAACCGCGCCGGCGCTGATCACGTCGCGCATTTCAAGATCACTGAATGCCCATTCAGCGCTCACCCGCTTGAGCTTTGCCGCAGGCGGCTCCGGCAACGTGGCGCGCAACTCCTCAACCCATTCTCGGCTCGGCGCAATCGGTACCAGGTCGGGCTCGGGGAAGTAGCGGTAGTCCTCAGCAGTCTCCTTGCTCCGGCCAGCGGTGGTAATCCCGGAGTCCTCATGCCAGTGCCGGGTTTCCTGAATGACCCTGCCACCGCCGGCCAGCACGGCCGCCTGCCGGGTGATCTCGTACCGGACGGCCCTTTCAACGCTACGCAGGGAATTGACGTTTTTGGTCTCGGTACGGGTGCCGAAGGTCGAGGTACCGACCGGTCGCAAGGAGACATTGGCATCACAGCGCAGTGAACCTTGCTCCATTCGGACGTCGGAGACCCCGAGCGCCCGTAGCAGATCCCGCAGCATGGTGACGTACGCCCGGGCTACCTGCGGCGCTTTGGCGCCGGTGCCCTCGATCGGCTTGGTCACGATTTCGATCAGCGGTACGCCGGACCTGTTGTAGTCCAGCAGCGAATAGTCCGCGCCGTGGATGCGGCCAGTGGCACCGCCGACGTGCAGCGATTTGCCGGTGTCTTCTTCCATATGGGCGCGCTCGATACCGATCCGGTAGATCTGCTCATCCAGGACGGTCTCGGTCCAGCCGTCGTAGGCGATCGGTTCGTCATATTGCGAAATCTGGTAGTTCTTCGGCATGTCCGGATAGAAGTAGTTCTTCCGGGCAAAGCGGCACCACTCCGCAATCGTGCAATTCAGGGCCAGCCCGATCCGGATTGCCGACTCGACGGCCTTTGCGTTCACTACCGGCAGCGATCCCGGGAGTCCCAGGCAGACCGCGCAGACCTGAGTGTTCGGTTCAGCACCGAAGGCGGTCGAGCAGCCGCAGAACATCTTCGATCTTGTGTTGAGCTCCACGTGTACTTCCAGGCCCAGCACAGGGTCGTAGGTGGCCAACGCCTCTTCGTACGGCAGCACAGTCATCGAACGGCCCCCAGCTCCGGACGACGATCCAGCAGCGGCCCGCCCCACGCCGACTCCAGTGCAGCCTCGAGGGCTGCACCAACCCGATACACACGGTCATCGGCCAGTGGCGGCGCCATCACCTGCAGGCCGACTGGTAACCCGTCCTCGGGTGCCAGACCCACCGGGAAGGACGCGCTGGCGTTGCCGGCCAGATTGGACGGGATGGTGCACAAGTCGTTCATGTACATGGCGAGTGGATCGTCCACTTTCTCGCCGATCTTGAAGGCGGTGATCGGTGTCGACGGCGAGATCAGCACATCCACTTGGGAGAACGCGTTGTCGAAGTCTCGTGAGATCAAGGTCCTTATCTTCTGCGCCTGCCCGTAGTAGGCCTCGTAGTAGCCACTGGACAAGGCGTAGGTGCCGATGATGATGCGCCGCTTCACCTCTGCGCCGAAGCCGGCTTCACGGGTCATGGCCATTACCTGCTCTGCGCTCGCCACGCCATCATCGCCGACCCGCAGCCCGTATCGCATGGCGTCGAACTTCGCCAGGTTCGACGAGCACTCGGCTGGCAAGATCAAGTAGTAGGCCGGCAGTGCGTAGACGAAATGAGGGCAGGACACCTCGATGACTTCCGCGCCGAGCGAAGCCAGTAGGTCGACGGACTCGCCAAATCGTTGCTCGACACCTGGGGCATAACCCTCTCCGCCGAGTTCGGTCACTACGCCGATCTTCATTCCCGAGACGTCGGCAGATCGCGCGGCCCGTACGACATCTGGCACCGGTTGATCGATGGAGGTCGAATCGCACGGGTCGTGGCCGGCGATCACCTGATGCAACAGTGCTGCGTCCAGCACCGTACGTGCGCATGGGCCGGGTTGATCAAGACTCGAGGCCAGCGCCACGAGGCCATAGCGTGAGCTGCCGCCGTAAGTCGGTTTTACACCGACCGTTCCAGTTACAGCGGCCGGCTGCCGGATCGAACCGCCGGTATCGGTACCAATGGCAAGCGGTGCCTCGTACGCCGCCACCGCTGCCGCCGAGCCACCCCCCGAGCCGCCCGGGATTCGGCTGGTGTCCCACGGATTGCGCGTTGGCCCGTACGCGGAGTTCTCGGTCGAGGACCCCATCGCAAACTCATCAAGGTTTGTCTTGCCCAAGATCACCATGTCATGATCAAGAAGTCGCCTGGTCACGGTCGCGTCGTACGGCGGCAGCCAGCCGTACAAGATCTTGGATCCACACGTGGTCGGCGCTCCGGTATAGGTGAGGATGTCCTTCAAGCCGAGGGGCACTCCGGCAAGCGGTCCCACATCTTCACCGGCGGCGATCTTCGCATCGACACGCGACGCGGAGGCTAGGGCGCGTTCCCTATCGACGTAGAGGAAAGCGTGTATCTCGCCGTCGATCTCATCGATGCGATCAAGATGGGCACGCGCCACCTCGACGGCACCCAGGTCACGCGATTTGATCTTGGCAGCGAGATCAACAGCAGTCTGCCGGGTGATTTCGGTAGCCGCAGGCTGGCGTAACGTCACGCCTCCTCCCCCAGAATCCTGGGCACGCGGAACCGCATCTGCTCTGCGGCAGGCGCGCCCGCGAGCAGCTCTTCTCGAGCCAGCGACGGGCGAAGCTCATCTTCTCGAAACACGTTGGTCAACGGCAGCGCGTGCGATGTCGGCGGAATGTCTTGGGCTGCGACCTCGGATACCCTGGCAACCGATTCCAAGATCACGTCCAGTTGTGGTGCCAATATCTCAAGCTCGGCTTCGGTCAGCTCGATCCGCGCCAATCTGGCCAGGTTCGCCACATCTTCAGCGGTCAGTGCCACGGTGTCGAATCTCCTTCTGCGTCGGGTCCGGCTCATCCTATGCCGCCCGATGAGATTGACAGGCTCGAGCGCGCCTGGCCAGTATGAGCAAACGGGCTGATCTTGTACTCCGCCCGCGCGAACTTCGCCTTAGGGGGCTTCAATGACGACACTGACCGCGTGGGCCTTCCCCGGTGTTGATGACGCCGAAGCAGCCATCCAACGATTGGATGCTTTGCAATTGCAAGGTCACATCACCATCGATGACCCGGCTTTGGTCAGCTGGGAGCCCGGTAAGAAGAAGCCGAAGACGCGGCAACTGCACGACACAAGGAAGCAAGGCGCACTAGGCGGTGCCTTCTGGGGCATGTTTCTTGGATTGCTCTTCCTGGTGCCGTTCCTGGGCGCTGCGATCGGTGCCGCGATGGGTGCGCTGAGCACCTCGATGATCGACATTGGGATCAGCGATGAGTTCATCGACAACGTGAAAAGCAAGGTCACCCCTGGGACCTCGGCGTTGTTCCTGCTTAGCGACGACACGGTCGTTGAGCAGATCGAAACCGAGCTCAAAGACATGAAGCCCGAGCTCATCGCCAGCAATCTGTCAGCGGAACAGGAAGCAAAACTCCGCGAGATCTTCGCGGAAGACTGATCATCGGATAGATCACGTTAGAGACGTTCGCAGCTCCGGCCCATCGCTGCAGAGACGCTGTTACGCTGCCCGCAATTGCCCAGCGGCTCAACTTCTTGTTCGGAGGTGCCATGTTCACCGCAGTTGGGCTGTCTGAAACCCTGCATGGCCTGCGTTGATCATGGGCGACGCGACAACAAGCTGCCGGAGCCGTGAACTGTCATCAGCGTCGGCCTCCCCACCGCGCGGGATAGTGTTCCTTGTTGCTCTTGCCGCGGCGCTCGTCGGTGCAGTCGCTTTAAGGCAACTCGCCTGGCTGGTTGGCCCTGTCTTCTTGGCGCTGGTGATCGTGACCCTTACTCATCCAGTGCATGCCTGGCTGCGACAACACAAGGCACCCGCTCTGATATCCCTTATCGGCCTCGTGGTCTGCATTTATGGGCTAGTTATCGCCTTGGTGGCTGTCATTGCGTTTTCAATGGCCCGGTTAGCGGGCCTGCTGCCGGCATACGCCGACAGCGCGAATGCGATCATCCGAGCCTTGAGTGCGCGGTTGTCGAACCTCGGCATAGCTGCGCCACAGTTGCAGGCTGTTGTCGCAGCGCTCGATCTCCGGCGTGCTGCGGCCGCGGTGACGGCGCTCCTCCGGAGCATGATCAGCTTCGGCGCTAGCCTGATCTTTTTCTTGAGCTTGCTGTTGTTTATGGCGATTGACTCGGTCGGTATCGATTCCCGAATTGCGATGCTGTCAGCACAGCGCCCTGGTCTTGCTCGGGCGCTGCAGACCTTCGAGACACCCGGAGGTACCTTGCCGTTACCGGCATCTTTGGATTGATCACCGGCTTCGCGGACACCCTCCTGCTCTGGTGGCTCGGTATTCCTCTCGCTGTTCTTTGGGGACTGTTGGCCGCGGTGTGCAACTTCATCCCGTATGTCGGATTTGTCATTGGTTTGATACCCCCCGCGTTGCTCGCGCTGCTCGATCATGGATGGCAGACGATGCTGCTGGTGATTGTCGTCTACATCCTTTTGAATTCGTTGCTGACTTCACTAATCGCGCCCCACTACATAGGCGATGCCGTCAACATGTCGGTGCCATTGGAGGTGATTGCTGTGGTGTTCTGGGGTTGGGTGCTTGGCCCACTCGGCGCAATTTTGTCCATTCCCATCACCTCGCTGCTAAAGGTCTTGCTCATCGATTCCGATCCGCGAGCACAATGGGCGGCTGCATTGATTGGGTCGAGCCATAGGCATCGCCGCTAGCCAGTGTCGTAGCTAGTCTTGTCGAGCATGGTGAGCTGGGAGACCGCCTTACTGCTGCCGAGCGCCAACAGGCCGAACGCCAGCGTGATCGTGCGGCGGGAATCTGACGAGTGAGCTGGCTGCTCTTAGCGGCCGATGTGCTGATCGTTCTGGTAGCAGCGGTCTTCATCTCTGCCAATCGCAAGCCCTCAGCTGCGATCGCCTGGATACTCGCGATCATCTTCGTTCCGGTATTAGGCCTCTTGTTGTTTCTCTTGATTGGGTTCCCCAAACTGCCCCGCGAGCGTCGCGACAAGCAGCGCGAAGTCTGTGACGCCGTGCTGACGCGTACCGACGGTCTTGACCGAGTCAGCCATCGCGACGAATGGCCACCCTGGCTGGTCTCGATGGTGACGATGAACTGCAATCTCGGCTCGTTGCCCATGGTTGGCGGCAATTCAGCAGAGTTGATCGACAACTATGAGGGATCGATCAAAGCGATGGCCGACGCAATCGATCAAGCAGACACATTCGTTCATGTCGAGTTCTTCATTCTGGTCGAGGACGAAGCCACCGCTACGTTCTTCGAAGCTCTCGAGCGGGCTTGTAAGCGAGGCGTTCAGGTCCGCGTACTGTCCGATCACGTCGCACAGTTCATGTACCCGAATCGCAAACAGACCATCCGCAGGTTCGCCGAGATGGGAGCGGAGTATCGGCCCATGCTGCCGCTGCAACCGCTGCGAGGACATTGGCGCCGACCCGATATTCGCAACCACCGGAAGCTTGTTGTCGTAGACGGCGCTGTGGGATTCACCGGCTCTCAGAACATGATCATTGATCATTACCACAAGAAGAAGGGGATCCAACGGGGCCTGCATTGGCACGAGCTGATGGTCCAGCTCACCGGACCAGTGGTACGCGAGCTGGATGCGGTGTTCGTCACCGACTGGTACAGCGAGACCGACGAGCTGCTACCACTCGACACATCACCGGTACGACCAGACGATGACTCCGAGCTCGTCGACGCCCAGGTCCTGCCGAGTGGACCCAGCTTTGACAATGACAACAACCTGAAGCTCTTCGCGGCCATGATCCAGAACGCTCGAAGGAGGATCAGCGTCACAAGCCCCTACTACGTACCGGACGAGACCATTCAGATGGCGATGGTGACCGCCGGCTCCCGGGGTTTGGACGTGGAACTGTTCGTCTCTGAGATAGGCGATCAGTTCATGGTGTTCCACGCTCAGCGTTCCTACTACGAGCAGCTATTGCGGGCCGGCGTGAAGATCTATCTCTACCGGGCGCCAACGATCTTGCACGCCAAGCACCTCAGCATCGATGACGATGTCGCGGTGATCGGCTCCTCCAACCTGGATATCCGCTCGCTGAGTCTCCATATGGAGCTGTCCGTCCTAGTTCATGGAGCCGAATTCACGGCTGCGATGCGCGCTGTCGAGGACGACTACCGATCCAAGAGCCGCCAGGTAGTGCTGGAGGATTGGCTTCGACGGCCAACTCGGGACCGGATCTTCGATAATCTCATGCGGCTGACATCGTCGCTGCAATGATCACCGCACACTGGAGCATCTAGTTACCGGAAGGCCGAGCGAACGCCGGAGGAGGAGCATGGCTGATGAGGCACGAGTCCTCGAGACGGTTGAGCGCTATTTCGAGTACGTCGGCGCTGATGTCGAGCGCGCAGCGGAGATCTATCACGAGGACGCGGTGCTGGAGTTTCCGCAGTCCGGGGAGCGGTTCGAAGGCGTTGCGACCTTTACCGAGTGGCGGCGACTGTATCCGGCCGACCTGGACAAGGTGCGCTACAAGCTGCGGCGTGTCACCGTCCGCACCGACCTTGCGGTTGTTGAGCTGACGGCCAGCTACGACGGCGAGTCCTGGTTGCAGGGTCTCCAGTTGCTGGAATTCCGGGGCGACAAGGTGGCCCGAGAGCGGATCTATGTCATGGAAGCCTGGGAGGCCCCGAAATGGCGCGCGCCTTGGCGATCGGAGACGCCCGCTGACCCGCATGTGGATATCAACACCGGTCCGAACGACTGAGCATCCTTATCGGCTCTTTCTCCATCGGAGTCATTGAGTCAGCGGCCGAATCACGAATCCCGTCTTGAGCTTGGGTGTGAAGAACGTCGACTTAGGTGGCATCAGCAGGCCTTCGCGGGCAGTGCGTTGGATCTCGGCAACGCTGACCGGCCTGATCAATACCGCCGCCGATGCGCGCCCGCTATCGACTTCACTCAGAGTCTCCTCCAGCCCGTGTTGATAGCTCACTGTCAGCGCAACATCGGCGAGTGCGGTTTCCAGCCATCCCCCGTCAAGTGCGCGTACGCCGTCAAAACGTCCCGGCCTGGCTCGCAATTGCCAAGCCGCATCGCGGCCGACCAAGATCAACAAGCCTGCTTTCTGCATAGCTGCAACGGTTCCGCCGTCGGGACGCTCGGTTGGAATGAGCTCGAACGACCGGCCTAACGCAGCGGCAAGATCAGCAATGTCGATGTCGGCGTAGACGCGATGGATCGCCGCGACGCTCAGCTGATCCTCGATCAGCTCGTTGACAAACGCGAGCGTCAGCTCTGCCGGAGTATCGGTCCGCCCCGTCGTTTCACGGACCTCGTCGCGGTACATCCGGGCGACGCTGTAGCGGTGGTGCCCGTCGGCGATGAGCACGTCATCGGAAGTCAGCAGCTCACGAATGGCGGCAATCCGCTGGTCATCGGTGACCCGCTCCACCCGATGCTCAACCCCCTCATCCACCACCGTTGCCAAACCTTCCCCGGGCTCAGCGAGCAGGTCCGTAAGGCCGCCCGCCAGGGACAAGCCCCACACCGGCGACAGGTTTGCGGCAGTGGCTCTGGTCAGTTCCAGGCGATCGGTTGACGCCGCTGCGGTGGTTCGCTCGTGGGGCAAGACCCCACCGGCCTCCGCGTCGACGACCTCGAGGCCACCGAGTACGCCAGCGATGTCGCGCTGGGTCCCAGTGGAGTCGGTGAAACGCATCCGATAGATCGTGAAAGAGGGCACGAAGTCCATGGCAAGGATTCCGTTGTCCAGCCAGGCTTGCATGGTCTTGGCCGCGAGGTCGTAACGATCCTCACCACCCCGCGGTACATCAATCCGCACGATGTTGTGGGGTGATCTTGCCTCGAGGACATCGACGTCTGCATCGGAAACCACGTCGTACGGTGGAGCAATGACAGATGCAAGGTCCTGGGTCGCGTAACGGATCGCAGCAAAGGGTTCGAAGCGCGGCACGGGTCAAGGTTTTCACGGATCGCGCGCCGCTGTGCTGAGGAAGAGGGAGGGGACACGCTTTTCGTCCCCGAGCGACGACGAAGTAGGCGGCTGCCAAGCGCGATCCGCGCGGAGCGAGCAAAGCAAGTGGAGCAATGAAACGGGGGGTCAGGCGGAGGTCTGACCGTGGCTCGGAAGTGGCGATTCGACAAAGCCTTCATCGACCCGAAACATGCCAGTAATCGATGTAAGGAAAGATGTTCACGTGTTCCTGATGCGGATCACCCTGCCAGACCGGCCGGGTTC
>C688J35102_120989692_pt1 | contig 12744 bp, 16 predicted proteins | sample HopSoiMetagenom2_FD_35102 | JGI IMG/M metagenome (IMG submission 35102)
GGCCGCACCGCCCGCCGCTCCGCCCGCGAAGCCCAGGCGGCGGTGACGTAACGGAAAAAGACCGTCTCACGCAGAAACGCGGAGGCGCGGAGAAGCTCTCCGCGCCTCCGCGTCTCTGCGTGGGATGCCGCTACGGCTGCTTCTGCACCACGCCGTTCTTCATCACGAACACCACGCCGGGGGCCTCCAGCCGCCGCACGTCCTGCAGCGGGTCGCCGGAGACGGCCACCACGTCGGCGAGGCGGCCGGCGGCGAGGGTGCCCACGCGCTCCTGCCACCCCAGCAGCCTGGCGGCGGAGCTGGTGCCGGCGACGATCACCTGCATCGGCGTCAAGCCGCCCCACTCGTGCATCAGGGTGAACTCGTGGCCGTTGGCGCCGTGCGGCCCCACCCCGGCATCGGTGCCCAGCGCGATCGGCACCCCGGCGGCCACCGCCCGGCGGATGGCGGTGCGCATGGCCGCACCGGCGGCGCGCGCCTTCTCCGCGCGGAGGCCGGTGAGCACGCCGCGGTCGGCGGCGCGCATCACGGCCTCGCCGGCGCTCAGGGTGGGGACCAGGAAGGTGCCGCGCTGCGCCATCATCCGCGCGCCCTCTTCGTCCAGGAAGGAGCCGTGCTCGATGGAGGTCACCCCCGCGCGCACCGCGTTCTTGATCCCCTCGGCGCCGTGCGCGTGCGCGGCCACGGGGCGCCCCTGGCGGTGGGCCTCGTCCACCAGCGCGGTGAGCTCCTCCAGGGTGTACTGGGCCACGCCCACGGCGTCGCCTTCGCTCAGCACGCCGCCGGTCGCGCAGGTCTTGATCACGTCGGCGCCGTACTTGGTCTGGTAGCGCACGGCGGCGCGCACCTGCTCCACGCCGTCGGCCACGCCGTTCTGCGGCGTGCCGTCCATCAGCCCCGGCCGGTAGCCGTTCTCGTCGCAGTGCCCGCCGGTGATGCCGATGGCGTGCCCCGCCACCTGCATCCGCGGCCCGATCGTCCACCCCTCGTCGATCGCCTTGCGCAGCGCCACGTCCTCGAAGTTCTCCGAGCCCAGCACGCGCACGCTGGTGAAGCCCGCCATCAGCGTCCGCCGCGCGTTCTCCGCGCCCACGATGGCCGAGAAGCCGGGGAAGTCGTGCACCGCCGCCTCGTCGGCGCCCGGCTGCCCCAGCGCGCGGCCAATGATGTGGACGTGCGCGTCGATGAACCCCGGCAGCAGCGTGGCGTCGCCCAGCTCCACCACGCGCGCGCCCGCCGGCTCGGCCACGGCGCCCTGGCGGCCGACGGCCACGATGCGGTCGTCCGTCACCACCACCACGCCGTTCGCGATGGGCGCGGCGCCGGTGCCGTCGATCACGCGCGCGGCATGGAGGACGACGGTGCCGGTGCCCTTCACCGGGTAGTTCTGCGCGGGGAGCGCGGCAGAGAGGAACAGCGCCGCGGCGGCCGCGGCGAGCGTCGGGCGGGTCAAGTGCGCCTCCGGGGGAGCGTGGGACGGATGAGTGGGGAAGACGGCGGGATGATGATACCACGGCTCGGCCGCGGGGGAAATTGCGCCGCCCCTGGTCCTGGTTTTTTGATGCGCAGCCGGTGCGGGCACGCTTGGCGCCCGACAGGTATGTCACCGCCGCAGGTGAGGAGAGGACCATTGAGGCAGGAGACGGCGAAGCCACGTACGACTTGCGGGTGAGAACGTACCGTCCGCATCTTTGCCGGCAGATCCAGTCCCTCTCGTCTACGAGCACAGGCCCTTTGCGCACCCACGAGAAGCCGCTCGTCATCGATCCCGCTGGGCGAGCCGGCTGGTCGCCGTATGCGGCCACTACCGGCGCTTATTCCTGCGCCTCTCTTCCTTTGCGTACGCTTCGGTGAGCCTCCACAGCCTGAGTATCCACGGGTACAAGTCCATCGCGAATCTCAATGACTTCGAGCTTCGCAAGATGAACCTGTTGATCGGCGCGAACGGAGCCGGCAAAAGCAACTTCATCAGCCTTTTCCGGCTGCTTGCCGCCATGATGGAGAAGAACCTTCAGGCGTACGTCCAGGACGAGGGAGGCCCCGACGCGCTTCTCTTCGGCGGGCGCAAGCGGACGAAGCAGATGTCCGCGCAATTTTCCTTTGGCCGGAACGGGTACCGGTTTGGGCTGAAACCCACTGCCGACAATCGGCTCGTCTTCACCGAGGAAGTGGAGCGGTTTTCGGGTTTCTACATCCCCAACCACGAAAGCCTCCTCGGCAGGGCTCACGACGAAGCGCGGCTGGGCGACAGCACTTCTCACGTAAGCGCGTACGTGCGGCCGGAGGTACGCAGCTGGCGGATCTACCACTTCCATGACACGAGCAACTCGGCCGCGGTAAAGCAGCCGCACACGAGCAACGACAACCTCAGGCTGAAGCCGAATGCGGATAACCTGGCCGCATACGTTGCCATGCTCCAGCGTGAACACCCCGACGCATACCAGCGAATCGTTGCCACCATCAAACTGGCGGCGCCGTTCTTCGGCGGGTTCGTGATCCGCGACCCCCTTCCGGATCTGGTGCAGCTAGAGTGGTACGAGCAGTCCGACCCCGACACGCCGAGGCGGGCACACCTGCTCTCGGACGGAACGCTGCGGTTCATCTGCCTGGCCACGCTGCTGCTGCAGCCCTCCGCGCGGCTTCCCAGCACCGTGCTGATCGATGAGCCGGAGCTGGGTCTGCACCCCTACGCGATAAACCTGCTCGCGGACATGCTTGTCCAGGCCGCAGAAGCAACGCAGGTGATCGCCTCCACCCAGTCGGTCGAGTTGCTGAACTCCTTCGCCCCCGAAAACGTCATCGTGGTCGAACGAGAGGGCGAGGCCTCCGTGTTCAAGCGGTTGGAACGCGAGGGTTTGGAGGAATGGCTCGAGGATTACTCCTTGGGCGAGCTCTGGAAGCGAAACGTGCTCGGCGGTCGGCCTACCCGATGACTCTCGTTTACGTGGTCTGTGAAGGGCAGACGGAGGAGACGTTCGTCCGCGATGTGCTATGGCAGGCGGTCGAAGGCTCGGAACTGACCCTGATCGGACAGACGATCGAGACTTCGGTGGGGCACAAGGGAGGCGCGCTGAAGTACGACCGAGTGAAGCGGCATCTCCGCAACCAGCTTCGCGCCTCCGCCAACTCCTATGTGACGACGCTGTTCGATCTCTATCGGCTCGACCCGAGTTTTCCCGGCTTCGAACGGTCGAAAGCTCAGAACGGCCTGGATCGACGGCTAGCAGCGCTGGGCGAGGCCTTTCACGCCGACGTGGTGGACGCGGCCGGGTGCAGGCCGGAGCGGTTCATTCCTTACCTTCAGCCATATGAGTTCGAGGCGCTGCTCTTCAGCGACGTGCCGGCGCTCACGAGCACCGAGCGGGGCTGGGTAGACCGGACGAGCGCACTGCAGGCCGTGCGCGACGCCGCGAGCTCGCCCGAATCAATCAACGAACGCCCCGGAAACAATCCCGCGGCTCACCTGCAGCGCGAACTCACCCGGCCCAATTACAAGAAAACGCTACACGGGCCCGCGATCGCAAAAAACATCGGCATCAGTCGGATCGAGTCGGAGTGCAGTTTCTTCGCCGGATGGATAGCACGCCTGCGCGGACTGACCTGAGCCGCATCAGGCGAAGCGCTGGCGGCTGCGCTCCTTCGCCTTGCGCATCTCCTCCTCGCGGTCGCGCGGAGGGGCGCTGATCTCGAGCGAGGCGATCAGGCGGCGGGCGGCGGCGGTCACCTCGTCGACCGCGCGGTCGAACGCCGCTTCGTTGCGGCGCGACGGGCGCGTGGTGCCGCTCAGCTTGCGGACGAACTGCAGCGCCGAGGCCCGGATCTCGTCGTCCGTGGCGGGCGGCTCGAAGTTGGCGAGCACCTTGATGTTGCGGCACATCTCTCAATCCTCCCTGGTTGTGACCATCCGTCCCGCCCCCCTCGCGTCTCGTCCCGCCGCGGTCAGGCGGCCCGCGCCGCGCGCGTCTTACACCAGGAGCGCGCGGCACCCCGCAGCGCGCCCCGACGCCCTCCGCCGGCCTCGGCGGCCGGCGGCACCGGCGGGAGTGGAGGCGACCATGGCAGGCAAGGCAGACCTCGTGAACAGCATCGTGGACAGCCCGGTGAGCAGCCCGGCGAGCTACATCCAGGCCGTCCCGGACAGAGATGGATGGAAGAACGACTACCTGGCGGCACCGGCCGCGCCGGCCCCCGCCGGCAGCCTGCCGCTCGATCCCTTCGGCGGCGGGGAAGGCTGACCCATTCCACGATCGGCGACGCGGCGGCCGGGCACCGGTCCGGCCGCCGATTCGCGTCTCTCCGCTACGCGTGGCCGCGGCCGAGGTCGACGGCGATGTGGCGCCACTTCCCCTGCTGAAAGCGGAGGAAGCTCAGCAGGCAGCGCGTGGCGTGGCCGACCAGGATCGCGGACCAGACGTGGATCGGCCGCAGCGTTCCCGTCTCCTCGATCGCGAAGCAGATCCCCAGCGGGATCACCACCTGCGAGACGATGGAGATGTAGAGTGGACCCTTCGTGTCCCCCGTCCCCTGCAGCCCGCCCGTGTAGGTGAGCGCGCCGGCGATGAAGAGCCCCGAGACGCTCAGCACCCGCAGCAGCTGCGAGCCGATCTCCACCACCACGGGCTCGTCCATCCCGAACACCGCGAGGAGCTGCCCGGGGAAGAAGAAGAAGAAGATCCCGAAGAAGGCCGCGGCCGCCATCCCGAAGCGCGCCGCGGTGTGCACCGCCCGCTCCGCGCGCTCCGGCTGCCCCGCGCCCAGGTTCTGCCCCGCCACCGCCGCCGCGGCGCCCATCAGCCCCATCGCCGTCCAGGTCACCAGCGAGAAGAGCTGGCCGTACGACACGGCGAACGCCGCCTGCGACGCCGCGCTTTGCGCCAGCGAGCCGATGAAGGCCAGCATCAGCACGCCGCCCACGTTCATCGCGATCCCCTGGATCCCCGTGGGCAGGCCGAAGCGGAAGAGCGAGCGGATGACGGTAAAGTCCGGCCCCCACGGCCCCCCGCGCGGGAACGACACCACCCAGCCGCCGCGCAGGAGCCTGGTCAGCGCGTAGCACGCCACCAGCCCCGAGGCGATGCACGTCCCCATCGCCGAGCCCATGGTGCCGTACGCGGGGACGGGGCCCAGGCCGCGGATCAGCACCACGTTCAGCACGATGTTCAGCGCCGTCAGGGAGATGCCCATCACCATCGGCGTGCGCGCGTCGCCGGCGGAGCGCAGGGCGCCGCCGAGCATGAAGAAGATCAGCATCCCGCTGCTGAACATGAACATGGTGCGCAGGAAGGGCAGCGCCTCGGCCTTCACCGCGGGCGCGGCGTTCACCAGGTCCAGCAGGTAGGGGGAGAGGAACCACCCGGTGGGCGCCATCACCAGCAGCGCGATGCCGATGGCGGTGAGGAACGCCTGGTAGACGGTGCGGTCGACCTTGTCCGGCTCGCCCGCGCCGGCGAAGCGCGCCACCAGCACGCTCATCCCGGTGAAGAGCGAGCTGATGAACACGATCACGATCAGGAAGATCTGCCACGACACGCCGATGGCCGCGTTGCCGTTGAACCCGACCAGGTGCCCCACCAGCACGTGGTCGATGATCCCCTGCACCCCGCCGATGACGTTCGCCAGCATGGTGGGCCAGGCGATCTTCCACACCGCAGAGGTCAGCGGCCCCTCCACGATGGAGCGGTCGTAGCGCCGCGCGGCCGGCGCCGCCGGGGCGGGCGCCGCTGACGGGATGGTGTCGAGGTCGGCGGTGACGTCGGTCAAGGGAGCTGGCGGGTTGCGGTGAGGGGCGGGCGCATGGCGTCAGGGCTTCAGGTCCATCGACGCGCGGCCGCTCTCCATGTCGAAGGGCACCGAGGCGTGCTCGTGCACCACCATCCACGCCCCGTCGAGCTTGCGGAAGCCGCTGGTCGCGCGCCACCACATGTCGACCGGCCGGCCGTCCTTGGTGACCGTGTCGACGTGGTTCAGGCCGTGGCAGAAGGCCGCGTCGCCGTCCGCGACGATCTGCAGGTCGCGCATCTCGAAGCCGATGGGGCCCTCGCGGAACTGGGAGAACCACTGCTCCAGCCGCCGCGCGATCGCGTCTCGCCCGGTGTGCCGCAGCGGGTCGATCAGGTCGTACGAGAGCACGTCGGGCGCGTAGCGGGTGAGGGTCGCGGCGACGTCCTTCGCGCGGATCGCCCGGTTCCTCTCCTCGATCAGCGCGCGGACCTCCGTTTCGGCCGTCGCTGCTCCGTTCTCCGTCATCTGGCGTCCGTGGTTCGAGAGGACGATTGGGCTCGTCGTAAATTCACCGTTCGGCGCTCCGGCCACCACCCCTCACCCCCCGGCCCCCTCTCCCGAACCGCCGGGAGAGGGGGAGATTTCCGTGCGGGCGAGGGCGGCGGCGCGTTCGAGGAGGAGCGCGCGCTCGCGGGCGTTCTGCGTGAGCGTGGCCGCGCGCGCGAGCTCGGCGCGGGCCTCGTCCACCCGGCCGAGCTTGGCGAGGAAGTCGCCGCGCACGCTGGGGAGCAGGTGGTAGCCGCGCAGCGACGGCTCGTCCGCCAACTGGTCCGCGAGCTCCAGCCCCGCGGCGGGCCCGAACGCCATCCCCACCGCCACCGCGCGGTTCAGCTCCACCACCGGCGAGGGCGCGAGCTGGGAGAGCGCGTCGTAGAGCGCGGCGATGCGCGTCCAGTCGGTCTCCTGCGCGGTGCGGGCGCGCGCGTGGCAGGCGGCGATGGCGGCCTGCAGCGCGTAGGGACCCAGGGCGCCGCCCAGCTCCGCCGCGCGCTCCAGCGCCGCCAGGCCGCGGCGGATGAGGAGGTGGTCCCAGCGCGCGCGGTCCTGGTCGAGCAGCAGCACCGGCTCGCCGCGCGGCCCGGTGCGCGCCCGCAGCCGCGACGCCTGGATCTCCATCAGCGCCACCAGCCCGTGCACCTCCGGCTCCGCGGGGACCAGGCCGGCCAGGATTCGCCCCAGCCGGAGCGCGTCTTCGCAGAGCGCCGGCCGCACCCAGTCGTCGCCGGCGGTGGCGGAGTACCCCTCGTTGAAGACCAGGTAGACTACGCCGAGCACCGACGCCAGCCGTGCCTCCAGGTCCGCGCCGCGCGGCACCTCGAAGGGGACGCGCGCCTCGGAGAGGGTGCGCTTGGCCCGTACGATCCGCTGCGCGATGGTGGCCACGGGGACCAGGAAGGCGCGCGCGATCTCCTCGGTGGTGAGGCCGCCCAGCAGCCGGAGGGTGAGGGCCACCCGCGCCTCGGTAGAGAGTACCGGGTGGCAGCAGATGAACACCAGGCGCAGCAGGTCGTCGCCCACGTGGTCGTCGATGGCCTCGTCGAGGTCGGGGACGGCGGCGTCCTGGCGCGCCTCCAGCTCGTGGGCGAGCTGCTCGTGCTTGCGCTCGAGCAGCTTCCCGCGGCGGAAGGTGTCGATGGCGCGGCGCTTGGCGGTGGCCATGAGCCAGGCGCCCGGGTTGTCCGGCACCCCCGTCTCCGGCCACCGCTCCAGCGCCGCCACCAGCGCGTCCTGCGCCAGGTCTTCGGCGAGCCCCACGTCGCCCACCATCCGCGCGAGCCCCGCGATCAGCCTGGCCGACTCGATGCGCCAGACCGCGTCGACCGCGCGGTGCGTCTCCGTAGCGCTCATGCGGCGGTGCCCGGTCGGCGGCTCAGCCGCCCGCCTGGCAGTTGATCATCCACGGCGTGCCGTAGCGGTCCACCAGCATGGCGAAGCGCTCGGCCCAGAAGGTCTTCTGCAGCTCCATCCGCACCTGTCCGCCCTCGCTCAGCGCGTTGTAGACGCGCTCCGCCTCGGCCGGGTCCCCCATCCCCAGCGACACGGAGAAGCCCTGCGGCTTCTGGTAGTACTCGCCGGGCGCGTCGGAGCCCATCAGCACCTGGTCGCCGACCTCCAGGCGCACGTGCATCACCGCGTTCTCCCACCCCGGCGGCGTCTGGTCGCGCATCGGCGATTCGCCGTGGGTCTGCATGAAGGTGATCTTTCCGCACAGCACCTGCTCGTAGAAGCGGAACGCTTCGGCGCAGTTGCCGCTGAAGTTGAGGTAGGCGTTGATCTGCATCGGTTCGATCCCTGGTCGAGAGTGAAAGTGCCTAGTGCCTAGTGCCTAGTGCCTAGTGCTCGCTCCGTGTCGGCGCCCTCTCCGGCTCGCTGGGGCTCGCCACCTCTCCCGTTCCGGGAGAGGTAACGTCTCCGGCGCCTGCGCCGACCGAAGCCGGCATCGCTTCCGCTGTCGTCGCACGACTGCCGTGCAGGCCTCGCCGACACCAGCCCCTCTCCCGGTACGGGGGAGGGATTGCGCTCTAAGGCGCAGGGAGAGGGCGTCGCTGCCGAGGATCCGAAGCTCACCGCGACGCGAGCTCGGGTGCGCCGTTCGCCTGCGCGGCGGTGGCGTTCTTCGCCTCGGCCTCGGAGAGGCCCTTGAGGTCGGCCAGCCCCTGCTCGAACTGGCCGCCCACCATCCGGTCCATGTTCATGACGAGCGAGAAGGCCTTGCCGAGGAAGTTGTTGCGCCCGCTCATCGCCCAGGTGACGGTGACGCCGCCGGGGGCCGGGCGCAGCGTGAACTCGACCTGGTTGGTGGCCGCGAACGGCTTGATGAACTCTGCACGGATGCCCACGCGCTCGTGGGGCTGGAGCGCGGTGAAGGTCATCCTGCCCTCGCCGGCGCTGGGGCTCACGTAATGGTAGCTCGCGCCGACGCCTCCCGCTCCCTCGTATGTCTTCTTCATCGCCGCGTCGCCCTTCTCGAACGGGTTCCACCGGTCCCAACGATGGAAGTCGTCGATGTGCGCGTACACCACCTCCGGCGGCGCCGCGATGGTCGCGCTCCGCTCGATGCGGAAGGCGGCCGGACGGGTGGCGATCACGACCAGCAGCACGGCGAGCAGGGCGAGCACGCCCACTCCAACCTTCACGAGCATGGCAACCTCCCGGGCAAAAGGCGGCCGGACCGCCGCGACGGCCCGGCACGTGGGCGATTGGGCTCCTACGCGACCGCGGCGGCGGCGTCCGCGGAGGCGATCTCGAGAACGCACCCCTCTCCGTCGAACACCTGGCGGATCTCGCACTCGCCGTCGCCGGCGACCTGCAGGAAGCGCCGGGTCAGCTCGACCGCGTGCTCCTTCGAGTCCGCCTGCAGCAGCGCGAAGCCGGCGATCAGCTCCTTCGCCTCGGTGAACGGGCCGTCCGTTACGCTCAGCTCGCCGCGCGAGAGCCGCACGCGCGCGCCCAGCGCGCTCGGCAGGCATCCCTCGGTCGCGAGCAGAATGCCCGCGCCCTGCATCTCCTCGATCAGCCGGCCCATCTCGTCCATGTGTGCCTGCGTCGGCGGTACGCCGGTCTCGGCGGTCTTGTAGATCGACAGGAATCGCATCGTCGGGTCTCCGTCTGGCTCTGGTTGGCGAAGGATGGGATCACGAGTGATCCGTTCGAGGCGGCGTCGAGGGCCGCGGGACCGAGGTCCCGCGCGGCCCTCGCGCGCATGCCGCGGCTACTGGCGGCCGGCCACCTCGGCGCGGAGGCGCTCCTCCCGCTCCCGCAGCTCGGGGGTGAGCTCGGCACCGAAGTCCTCGGCCTCGAACACGGGGCGCACCTCGATCTCCTCGCTCTCGAACGGGGCGCGCTTCAGCCACTCGATCGCCTCGTCCATCGACTTCACCTGCCAGAGCCAGAAGCCCGCGACCAGCTCCTTCGTCTCCGCGAACGGCCCGTCGATCACCGTCCGCCGCCCGTCGGGAGAGAACTTCACCCGCGCGGCCTTCGACGTGGGGTGAAGGCCCTCGCCGGCGAGCATGATCCCCGCCTTCACCAGCTCCTCGTTGAACTTGCCCATCGCGGTGAGCATCTCGTTGCTCGGCATCACGCCGGCTTCGCTCTCGGGGCTCGCCTTGACCAGGACCATGACGCGCATCGTCGTTCTCCTTGAAGGAAGGTTTGGAGACCCCGTTTCGACCCGGTCTCCATGGTGGCTCTACCATCACGACGAACGACGACGCACCGGATCGACACTACGGATCGGCCTGTTTCAATCGCGCCCTCAGGACGCGGCCGCTCCTCCGCGCCGGCGGGCGATGCGGGCGTCCAGGCTCCAGGGGCCGGCGCCGGCGAACACCAGGTAGAAGAAGAACCAGCAGTACATGATCGCGGGCGTGCCCATGTTCTCGCTCGGCCACATCGACTGCGGCGCGTGGAACTGCCAGTACGCCACCGCCATCTCGCCGGAGAGGATGAACGCCACGGGCCGGGTGAACAGGCCGAGCGCGATCAGGATTCCGCCGACGATCTCCATCATCCCGCCGATGCCGGCCTGCGACATGAGGGGGATGGGCGGCTGCCCCGGGGGGAGCGGAGGATGGTTGAACACCTTCATGGTGCCGAAGGTGATGAACACCAGCCCCGCGACGATGCGGAAGACGCTCAGCACCCGGCCGGGCCAGGGAGCGCGCGCGGGTTCGAAGATCGACAATGCCTCCTCCGGATTGGGGGATCGAAAGACCGGGTCGGAAACACCCGGGTTGGAAACACCCGGGTTGGAAACCCGGGCTACAACGACACGAAGTCCGCCTTCGCGGACTGCGCCTCGGGCCTCGCTGCGCATCCCACGGACGCCGCGGACGAGGTTAACCATTGGCGCGTCACGCCCGTGGGGAAAGGGGTGACGCGCCACCGTGGTTCAATTCAGGCCACCGGCCGAACACCGCGCGGGCGGTCAGCGCTGCGCGAGGTACTCGGTGAGGCGGTCGAGGGTCTGGTTGGCGCCCTCGATGGCCCCGACCTCCCGGACCACGTAGTCGCGCGCGGCGGCGGTCGGGAAGAGCGAGCGCATGGTGAGCCGCGTACGCCCGCCCTCGTCGGCGAAGGTGACGGTGACGTGGAATTCGTGGTCGCTCCCCTCGCCGTCGCCGTGGTCGTAGACCAGCCGCTCCGGCCGCACGACCTCGTGGTAGAGCACCCGGTTCGGCCAGTCCACGCCGTCCGGCCCGTGCATGATGAAGCGCCAGACGCCGCCCGGCCGCACGTCCATCTCCTGGATGGTGGTGGTGAAGCCCGTCGGCCCCCACCAGTGCCCCACCTGCCGCGGGTCCGTCCATGCCTCGAACACCCGCTCCCGCGGCGCGTCGAGCAGCCGCGTGGTCACGATCTCCCGGTCAGCCGTCGAACCTTCGGCCGACGCGGCTTGGTCACCAGAGGTTGCAGTGGTCATCTCACTCGTCTCCCAATGCGTGGTTACGTGGCACTTCGCTCGTTTCCGCCGTCATCTCTCTCCTCCGTGGTGCGTAGTTCGCCCAGGTACTCCGCCAAGCGGTCGAAGCGCTGCTCCCAGTGCGAGCGGTAGCGCTCCACCCACTCGTCAACCTCCCGCAGCGGCTCCGCCTGCAGCCGGCAGGGCCGCCACTGCGCCTCGCGCCCGCGCTCGATCAGCCCGGCGCGCTCCAGCACCTTCAGGTGCTTGGAGATGCCGGGAAGGCTCATGTCGAAGGGCGCCGCCAGCTCCGTCACCGTCGCCTCGCCCGAGGCGAGGCGCGCCAGGATCGCCCGCCGCGTGGGGTCGGCGAGGGCGGCGAAGGTGGCGCTCAGGTGATCGTTGTCCATCCGTATTCAACCTAGTGGTTAATTAGCTTGATAGTTAAATAACAGAGATGAACGGCGGCGTCAAGGTCTCGTTCTAATGAGAGCGGAATTGTCACCGGGTTGGAAACCCGGATCATGCGGAGACGCGGAGGCGGAGAGAGGGAGTGGACGGGGCGGCGCTCGTGACCGATCTTGGGGGGCTGAACTTCGGACGGCGGCGGGGGGACGATGGCGGACAGGTGGCTGGAGCACACGGTCGGCGAGGACGAGGCCGGGCGCACCGTGCAGGAGGTGCTCACCGGACCGATGCAGGTGTCGCGGCGGATGATCCAGCGGCTCACCCGCGCCAGGGGGATCCTGCTGAGCCGGCGCGGCGCCTTCCTCGGGCGCAAGGTGAAGGCGGGCGACGTGGTGGCCGCCCGCGTCGGCGTGGAGGAGGCGGCGGGGCTCGCGCCGGTGCAGATGGCGCTCTCCATCGTCCACGAAGACGGCGACGTGCTGGTGCTGGACAAGCCCCCCTTCGTCCTCGTCCACCCCACCTCGCCGGAGCAGCGGGAAACGCTGGCGCACGGGGTGGCGCACCACTTCGCCGTCCGCGGGGTGAAAGCGAAGGTGCGCCCGGTGCACCGCATCGACCGCGACACCTCGGGGCTGGTGCTGTTCGCCAAGACCGCGCTGGCGCACTCGCGGCTCGACCCGCAGCTGCATCCCGGCGCCCTGGAGCGCAGCTACCTGGCGCTGGTGGACGGCGTGGTGGAAGGGGATTCGGGCGAGATGGACGCACCGATCGGCCGCGACCCGCGCAACCCGCAGCTCCGCGCCGTGCGCGCCGACGGCGACGCCGCGCGCACCCGCTGGCGCGTGGCGGGGCGCTTCCCCCGGGCGACGCTGCTCGAGCTGGAGCTGGAGACCGGCCGGACGCACCAGATCCGCGTGCACGCGGCACACCTGGGCCACCCGGTGCTCGGCGACCGGCAGTACGGCCGCGCGGGGACCGGGCTGATCCGCCGGCAGGCGCTGCACGCCGCGCGGCTCTCGTTCGCGCACCCGTCGACGGGGGAGCGGATGAGCTTCGAGGCGCCGCTGCCGGAGGACATGGCGGGGCTGGTCGAGCGCCTCCGGTCTGGATGAAGCAAGCTCACGCAGAAACGCGGAGACGCAGAGGGCCGC